>Ga0102830_1000348_pt1 | contig 21481 bp, 15 predicted proteins | sample ColrivemetaGS703_FD_84511 | JGI IMG/M metagenome (GOLD analysis project Ga0102830, IMG submission 84511) | Estuarine microbial communities from the Columbia River estuary - Freshwater metaG S.703 | ecosystem: Environmental > Aquatic > Marine > Intertidal zone > Estuary | place: USA: Columbia...
GATGAAAGCGTTCTTATTTCGGGATATCCATACTTATTTGATTTATCTACCGGAACTGAGGATCCCGTATTTCTTAGAATGCAACCTGTAGATTTTTCTCTAATACCTTCGACAAGTGCTATATTTTCATATTACTCAGGAGGTTCTAATGGATTTGCAAAATTATTAAATGAAGTTAACGCATATAACTTTGCAAAAAGATTTAATAAATTTGGAGAAATTAACTACATCAATATTGACAAAGAAGGAAATGTTACGTATAATGATTTTGTGCTTTCAATAGAATCTGGTGTTGATGTTATTAAACCATCGATTATCAAATCTGAAACTGATCCTGATAAACCTAAAGCATATCAATTATCTTCAAGTGAAATTGGTAGAATTATTGTTGATCGAGAGGACGGTGGATATATCACTCTATTGAGAAGGATGAACGGGGAGTACAATCCACTATTCAATGATGTTATAACTTTTACAGATATTCATTCATCTGGTAAAATTTTAGGAACTCTTAATGATAGAGAAAATACAATATACAATTCAAAAAACGGAATTGAAGTTGCTTTTGAATCTTATAAAAACAACACCGGAGATTATGGCTTTATCAATAACTATTTTTATCATAAGGTAAATGATGAAGATTCTGGTAGCGTTTTAAAACTTTCGCAAGCATCTGATAAATTGCCACTATATCCGGTTATTGGAGAAATAGCAATTGATAAAAAGAATGTTAATGTTTTTAAATCAAAATATGCTGATGATTACTTTATTAAATCATCTACTGGAGGTAGTTTCAACACAGTACACGGTACATTAAGTCCTGTTGAAAAGAAAAACTATATGGTTTCGACCATTATGAAAGTTAAAGATTCTTATGATATTACCAAGTTTACAAATGTTCAAGAAAAATCTGTGGAATCTCTTGATAGTATTAGAATTAACAATTTGAATACTGAGACAATACATTGGTTCGAAGATGAGGCACAAGTTATTGCTGACTTTTATTTACCAAATGCGATACTTGGAGAACTTATTGAAGATGGTATCAAAGAAAACTTTAGAAAGTATGTTAATCCTGCAAATTCATTTGGAGATAAATCCTCTATTGATGACGATTTAAAAATATATGCAAATGCTAATATTTCGACAAGATTTATTATTGATTCAATAAATATTTATGGAATCGAAGGAAAGGATATTTTAACAGATTTTGTTTCTGTTTTAAATGTTAATGAGCTTACAAAAGATAAGTTTGAAAAATTAACCAACTTTAATATTCAAAGCTACCAAAACGATGGCTTAAGTTTTAGACTGATATATAATAAAAGACGTGGGTATTCATACAATTTTAAAATACATGTCAAAATACAAGCATAATTAATGGCTATTAATATCAAAGAAATATTTCAAAGTGACCTAGATCCAAACAGTACTGCCTGGTGGTCTAACGACAAGATCGATAAGATTAATTATAATTTTGGTCAGTTGTCAAATGGTGGAATGCCAGGACCTCAGGGATATATCGGGCCAGACGGTCCATTTGGGCCTGATGGAGCTCTAGGACCTCAAGGATATGAAGGACCTCAAGGACCTCAAGGAACTCAAGGTGCGTTTGCTCCAGATGACTGGACATATTATGAAGATAATGCTGTTCAAGGAAATCCTGAATATTTGTTTCCAAAAAAGAATGATTTAACGCCAATTGAATATTCCTCGTTAATAATGAGAGTTGGTATTGATGCCACAGATTCTGAATATAATAATCCGGGACAGTATGATGCATACACAATGCTATCGAATATTAAGACGGATACATCAAATGAAAGTCCTAAAATAAATTTAAGACTCCAACATGATGGTAAAGTTTCTGATTGGAGAATCCTTGATAATAATGGAAATGTTGAAATGCACATCGGTAAATTTGTTACTTCTGATGCTGGATTTGAATTAATACATGATAGCGAAAATTCTAAAATTAGATCGGTTAGTTTTCTTGGAGGTGCATATGATGCACACAATATTAGCGAATCTTTAATCAAAATTAATGTAAATAATTTAGGAGGACAAACCCAATCAACTGCTATTTCTGAGATAGGTAACCATTTTAGATCCAATGATACTTTTAAATACGATAGAAATGCAATTGAAGGATATATTTTATCTTCGGTAAATCAACAAGGAGTTTCAGTTTGGAAAAATAAGAAAACGTTATTTGAAAATTTTCCAATAGGTTCTATTATTTCGATTAGAGAATCTGATTTTAATTCAAATAATTTTTATTTAAACGAGACCATAACACAAGATCCTGGAAATCCACCTCTTAAGAATAGGTTGGGTAGAGGAAAAGAAAACACCGATTATGCTGGTTGGTATTTATGTAATGGAGAAACTTGGCAGTTTGATACAAATGTTTGGTCTTATTTAACTCCAAACTTAAATTCATTTAATTACACAATTGAAAGTAATACAGGGGACCAAGAACTGGTAACTAATGGAGACGACACTCCTATTATAATTGGGGGATATGATATATCGATGAGTTCTGTATATGGCGGAAATAACGAATACTCAACACAGTTTACAAATACTTGGGAAGATAATGATACTTCTCCAACACCAAACGATACAATAGATTTTGGATCTGGCACAGGTTCACATTATGCAGGTAGAATGGTTCATATTGTTTATCTTGAGCGAGATGATTTAACATGGGTTAATGCAGATGGAAATGCGGCACCACCTCCAGTAACTACATCAATAAATTTGGTTTATAAATTAACAAATGGTGGAGGAACTCAAATATGTAACTTGATTAATCCAATAGCTGATCAATATTCTTGGACAGGTGGTCAGGTTTCAAATTGGGAATCTGGCGCAAATCTTCCCGGCGTATATTTATATGATAGTGGAACAACAAATTTTGCAGCTAGCGGATTCTATATGAGAATTTCACAGGGAGGACAAAGGGTTTGGAGACAATGGAATAGTTCTACAGCGACATTTAGTGTACCAACAACATGCTCTGTACAGCAAAGTACTCTAATAGATTTAGCCTATTCTGAATTAATGGATGATTTGAATGGACCGGTTGGGTCTTTACCTAGTAGTGCACAAATTAGTACATATGCAATTGACACGAATGGATTCAGTACTGCAACAAACATTATAGATCCGTATAGTAACTTTATTTTAGATATAGGATGGTATAGAGATGTAACGTTCAATGGAACTGGATGTAGAAGATACTGGGATGGATCTCAATTCCTTGGAGAAATGTTTTTTGATGATTATGTTCTAATTTTTTATGGAGATGGGGGTAGTGGAAATACAATTCCTTTAAGTTCTCTTGCTGGAGGACAATTAATATGTTCTCAATTACCGGGCCCTTCTAATTGGCAAACTGTTTATGTGGTTACAAGTGACCCAAACATGGTTGGTAATATTGACTATGACCTATTTACTGTTTTTGATGAAGGTTCTCCTCTATTTGTTCACCAAGGATGGCTGTCAGGATCAAGCACTGGTACTCCACCTCTTGTAAATATTAAAGACCAAAATAGACCCGGAGGAACAACGCCATACGTTAGAATTTACAATGGAATACTTGGAACACAAATAGTAACTGCATCGATTAATCAGACGACTGGATTAATTCAGTTTCCATATGCTTGTCCATAATTAATTTGAATATATAATCTAAATATAGAATAAGACATGATAATAAACCTGAAACAGATAAATCTATCTGATAGCGACAATATTAAACTTGACAAAATTAATTATAATTTTGATCAGTTGGTTGCTAATGGCGGAGGTCCAATGGGAAGTACAGGTCCGATAGGTAATCAAGGAGCTACTGGAATCACCGGAGCTCAGGGTTATCAAGGTACTATTGGAGCACAAGGTAATCAAGGAGACCCTGGAGCAAATACAACAGCGTATTGGAAAAATATTGCTGGAAGTGGTTCAGTGCCTGTAGATACTATAATCCCAATTCATAATATTTTACAAAATGCTTACCCACCTGTCGTTGCTGCTGGTTTTGTTAGTAGTGATGCGGAGTATGGAGTTGGTCAAAATCTACAACAGGGACAATTACCATATCAATGGATTATTAATAGAAAAACTAATTTTGTAGACAATTTAAGATTTACTAGCTCTGATGTTTCTGGAAACTATTTCAGATTCAGAATGGAGAATGATGCACAAAATTCTATAAACAAATTTACGATGGGATTTTTAAATCCATCGAACACATCAATTATTTGGCATGCCCAAAATCATATATTTATTGACAATACAACAGGAGCCTCTTTATTAACAATCACAGATTCTAGTATAACTTACCACAGAGATGTTGAGTTCGACACGCCTGTTACTGTTAATGGCCAATTGAAAATTGGAAATGCAAACGCAGATATAGATAAAATTGCGGTTGCTGCTGATAATAATGGTACTGTTACCTTTAAAGGTATTGATGAACTTGGAGGAGTTGTACCTTATGGAACAATTGTTTCGATTTTACCATCAGTTTTTAGCAATAATAGTAATTTTATAAACACTGAACAAGTAACCTTAAATGACGTTAATGACCTTTTAAAGGTTGGTGCTGGTCGAGGAATAAATGATTATGCCGGATGGTATATTTGTAATGGGAAGACGTGGGTAAGTGATTCTTCAAATTTGCAACACATCACGCCAGATCTTAATTCATTTTCATATACAATTCAAGACAATACAGATACGGTATCTTTATCAAGTCAAGGATTGGCTGAACATCTAAACTCTGAAACTCATTTAATTGGAGGAGCTGATATTAGCATGGATGCTTATTATATTACTCCGACACCGAACGTTAATTTTTATTCAGTTAGTTCTACTGTTGTCACTACGGATACTACAATTTCATCAGCTACTGGAACCACATTTAAGATTAAAAAATTACCTCAAATAATTTATTTAGGTGATGATGATTGCTACTGGCAAGATGCTGGAAGTGGACAAGCTCCGATTACTCAAAATAATTATTATATTAGTGACTTAAACGATACTGTTTCAGGATCGCCAACTGCTTCTACTGTTAGAATAAATCAACAAGGAACATCAGATCAGTTTACAATTAGAGTATATGCTGCAAATGGATATTATTTTGACCCGCTTCCAACTGGAGTTCAATTTGTACCACAACAACAAGGATATAGCGTTGTATCTATGCAATCTGGTGGAGGAACATACGCAACCTTTATTGATGTGACTATTTCAGCAACACAAGGATCAGATGGAATAAGTAGATTTATTAATTGGGATAGTTCGGCTTATGCTCAGCAAATTCCGACATTCTCTGTAAACTTTAATAGAACTTTAACTCCAAATAATTTAACAGGTACAACTGTTAATGGTGTAACTGGAACTGTAACATCAGTTACTGGCGATGTTACAAATGGATTTGATTTAACCATTGTATTAACAACTAACCAGATTAATGGTATAAATTATAGGTTTGACAATCCAAACATTGTTGGAATAAATCTTTCATCTCCGCCTACCGGTGTTACACTAAATGTTATTTCTAAAACATTTACCGGTGGAATTACAGAGGGAACTATGGGATGGAATAATGAAATCACGATCGTTGCTAAGGTTCAAGGAATTCAATATGGAACTGGAACCACCACCACCATTAATTATCAGGTAACAGGAGGTCCTGGAGTATTTAAGCAAATTGGAAATGTTGTTATGTTATCTGGATATGGACAAAAATATCCTTTAACAAATTCTACGGATTCTCAACCTACTATGAAAATGGTTAATACTGGTTCAACGAATGTGTATATTAGATTAGTAGAAAGTCAAAACGCAGGAGGAACGACAACAACCAGATCATATATTAGCGGAAGCCTTGCCCATGAGGTCACGGCTTCTACTATAGGTAATACATTCTCACCGGACATATATATACTACCGGCATATAATGGAAACTCATCAAATATTAAATATGGTAACATTGTGTACAGTAGTGGAACAGGATATGGATTCTACTCTGAATACTCAGTATGTACAACTACGAACACAGCTTCATGTTATTTACCATATTAACATTAATACACTATGATAGATTATAAAAAATACATACCATCAAAAAATACCCTGATTTTCATCGGGGTATTGGTGTTTTTGTTACTATTCCTTCAACAATGTAATTCAAATTCAAATTTAAAAAGAGAGTTAAAGCAAACCCAGATGGTTGCAAATAGAGAGTTTAATAATTATAAAGCAAGCCAAGATACTATTAGAATCGAAAGAAATAAAAATGGCCAATTGGTAGCGCAAAAATTAGTATATGAATTTGACATTAACTCGTTAACTGAAAAGAATAAAAATATAATCGCTGATTATCAAAAAGCTCTTAATTTAACAAGCGATATTAAAAAAATAAATTCACTACTAAGAACTGAAATCAGAATTAAAGATTCGATAATCAATTCAAAGGGAACTGTGGTTAGTGTAACTGATTCCACCTCGACTATTGAATTTAATGACATAAAAAATTGGGATAAATATAACTGGAGAAGGTTCAATGGATCTGTAGATGTTTTAAGAAATACGAAAACAAATACACTTTCAGTTACTTCAAACAGATTTGAATTTGAACAAGGTATTGAATTGAAAGCCGCAATCTTAAATGAAAACGGAGTAAATTCGCTAAAGATAACAACACCTTACCCTGGAATTGAATTTACAAATATTGAAAATATTAATTTAGTTAATGATAAACTGAATCAAAAAAACGAAAAGAAAGCTGGTTGGTCAGTTGGGGTTGGCGTAGGTTATGGACTTAACTTAACTCCAGGACAGGTTATAGGATTTGGGCCTTCAATTAACATTGGTTTAATGTGGTCTCCTAAATGGCTTAGATTTTAAAAAAGTATAAAGAAATGGCAAAATCATCAAGATTCCTAAGAATAGACGAAGACGTTTTATTGGAATTCATATATCACGATCAATCAACACCAGACCTGGTAAAAATTGAGAATGATAATAATGGAAGTCAACTTAAGTATTTGAATACTGTTGACGGTGATGATAGTGCTTCTAGATTCTTAATTCATGAATTAGGAGCAGATGTTGTTGAATTTACAGTAACAACTTCAAATGGATATGTTGTTATAAATAACTTTGCAAGTAGACAATTACTATTAGCAAATGGAAAAACTTACAAGTTTGACCTTACTGATTCAAGTATTGATAATATCGCAGGTTTTAATATTCCTAATGGAAATGGATTTTTAGTTGGATCTATTTATGTATACACCCCAACTACAAATGGAAAATATTCTTATGAGTATTCAAATCTTGCTGGAACAAGTTTTATCGGAGGAGAAATTGAAGTTTCAAATAGAGCAAGTTCATTATTTTCGGTTCCATTAGCGCAAACTGGAAATGATATTAAAACTGCAGCTGGAGAATCTGGAAGATATTATGCAGTTCCTGCTGGAATTGAAGACACCTGGGCTCTTCTTACGAATGGATTAAATTACTTGGATTCTACTGAATGGGTTGGAACAAATTCAGCTGGACTTACAGTGGTTCCAACAAATACGGTGGATGCTGTTTTCTATGACACCATTAAATTGCACCTTAGAACCGGATATTCTTTTAGCGGTAGAGGTTATGATGGATTCTTATTTCAAACTAAAGTAAAAAGAAATTCAGGGGTCTATAACTACTTCAATTCAACAGTTTATTTAAACACTTCAAGTTTTGAAATTCAAAACCCAAATCCTTTTATTTTAGGAGATACTTCATATTCAAAGTACATTGAGATTAAAGTTCCATCATTGGTTCAAATGTTTTCAAGTAGTACAAATGAGGAATTCAAAGATAGTTTCTTTGGTACTTTAGGAGCTCTAGATTCAATCTCAACTTCAGTAAATTATGAATTTGATTTTAAATTAATCAGTGAACTATTTACTGATAATGGATATGAATACATCAAATTGGGAGAGGGAAAATCAGTAGTTCTGCCAAGAGAGGATGAGTTTGTAGATTTATCAGTTAATATAGAACATGCAACTGATGGAGATTACTTTAACATTTTTGGTACAAAGGATGGTTCACTTTCTGGATTTGAAAATTATATCAATAGTAGAATGCAAACTTCAGGAGACGATTTAACAGTTTTCTATGAAGTTCAAGTAAGCGAGCAGTTGGGTCTTAATTATATTAATACCTTTACAAATACATTTACACAAACAAATCAATTTGATCAGCCGATTGTATTTAGACCGGTAATTATGAACTCATCAATTTCAAGTAACTTTTTACTTAATGTCAACATGAGAATTTATAATGAAACTGATAATACTCAAATCTTAAAAACTGCATCTTTAATATATTCTCAACCTAAGAAGTATGGAAAGAAATTATTAAAGTTGAATTTGAATTCAAGCTTTTCACCAACAGTTGTTTATAATACATTGCCAAATACTATCGTTAATAGAGAACTTAATGCTTTCGTAAATTCAATAAGACCTACAGTTGGAGAAACTAAATATGTTCCAGTAGCCCTAGATACTTATGGAATTATGGCGGGTAGCGCAAATGTTACAGTTGATGGAGCAAATACAAGTGCAACTAATGGATTTGTATATGAAAAAGAGGGAATTGGAACAATTAATCTTTCAAAGGTTTCAGATAACTTTATTAAATTTAAAGTTGTTCAGCCAGACGGAGACACTTTAAAATCAATTAGCTTAGTAAATGCTGAGGACATGATTTTAATAATTAAAAGTGGAGCTATTGAACAAAGAATCTCACATGACCCTGGATTTCCAGGAGTAGATATGGGAGCTGGAGAAGTTTTCTTTAAAATACCAAAGGCAGTTGCCGTTAGATTTGATCAGTCAGATGCTAACCAATTTGCAGATAAATTTTACATCAATATTAAAAACGGAAGTACAGAATCACTATTGTACTTTGGAAATGTTAACATCGTATAATGATTTTAAATAGTAGAAATAATTTATTCAATTTTAAATTCCCAAGGACTTTTATTCCTAAGGAGGTTGCTGACAAATATCGCAAGTATTTGAATAGAATGCCGGGTAATTTAATTACTGAACCTATAGATTTTATTAACTATTCAATTCAAGGTGTAAATTTACCAGGAATTAGTTTTGATCCAATTCAAATATCTCCAAATGATGGTACAATAACATACCATAGAGGCGCTATTCCAATACAGAATATGATCGATCGTCAGTTTAAAGTTACAATGCAACTACTTGATGGTTATATTAATTATTGGATTTTGCAAGATACTCTTCTTTATTATTATTCAAAGGGAGTAAAAGAACCTTGGTTAAATGATGTTAAATTGCAAATCATGGATGCTGAAGGAATTCATATTATGAGTGCTGTTTTTGAGAAACCAATATTAAATTCGATTTCAGAACTTGATTTAAACATGAGTTCTAATATTGCAGAATTTACAACATTCGATATTAACTTCTACTATAATAAATTTAATATAGCATTAGAAATAGATTAAGATATATAAGTATATGAAAACATTTTTAGATTTTATGGCTGAGGAGAACATCACTCCTTCAGAATTACAGATATTAAACGAGTCTCTTCAAACAGAATGGACTGACGAATTGGAGGCTAAAGTTGATGCAGCTTTAGAAGAGTTCTCAAAAAGTTATAAAAAAGCTGATGGAACTTATGATGTCGAAAGATTCAATGAGGAGATAACTAACGAAGGAGTTTTAGGAAGCATCTTTGGTGGACTTGCAGGTTTTGCTCTTGGTAAAACTATTGGTAAAACTGTAGCAAATATCTTGGGAATTCAATCAGGTATTATGTATGATATGCTAACTTCAAGATTAGTAGGTGCCGCTCTTGGTGCTTCTCTTGGTAAAAATCTATAAATGAATTTTGTAACAATCGACTTTTCCCTTAATTCTCCGGGAATCTGTATCTTTTCAGATAATAAGTACAACTTTATTGGTTATTTAAAGCCGAACACAGGAACCAAGGCTGAACAAAAGATTCAAGAGGAATTAAACCAACTTGAAGATACGAAAATCTCTTTTCAGCCGGATTGGACAAATAACGAGGCATATTCTAAGAGTGAAATGATTAAAATTCAGAGACACACTCAAACTGCAAACGATATTATTAATATGATTATTGAAATTGTAGGAGATGAATCTCCTTTTGTGATTGCTTTTGAAGGTTCTTCTTATGGTTCATCTTCCGGAACAAACAATATTATTGATATGGCGGCTGGAGCTGCAATCCTGAAAATGGAGATAATGTCGAGGCTTGAAGTCCTTGATATGATGACAATCGCACCTTCGACAATTAAGAAGCATGCAGGAAAGGGTAACATGAAAAAGGATGAGTTGTGGGTTAAATTCTTGGAAAACGTTCTTAATGATTCTTCGTTGGAAAACTCGTCATTGCTTGGATTCTGTCAAACTCAAATCGGATCCGTTAAAAAAGTTCCGAAACCAATGGATGATTTGGTGGATGCCTACTTCTTAAATCACTTAGCAAGAACCATATTTTACCCAGAGGCTTAAAGACTTAAGTTATATTCAACGTGTGACTTTTTGTTTCAAAATTATCTAAAAATATTTTATAAACAAAAAAGAGAGTCTCCAGGTAGCCACTACCCCTAAATAAAAAGATATATATTATTATAGAGAGTGAAACAAAATCATCGTTCTCTATATAACTATCATAAGTTACTTAAAGGGCCCTTAAAAACTTAGAACAATTAAAGTATTAACAAAAATTAAAGCAATTAAAGACATGGCAGAATTTGACATTTTTAATCTAGGAGTTTCCGATGTTGAAACTCACGAAACACAAGCTTCATCTGGAAGCGATCTTTACAAGCCAACGGCTGACGATGGTAAAGATGGAACATACAAAGCAATGATTCGCTTCGTTCCGAACCCTTCAAACCCAAGAAATTCATTAGTAAAAAAGTACGTACACTGGTTAACAAACGCCAATGGTGACGGTAAAATGGTTGACTCTCCATCTACAGTTGGTGACAAATGCCCTATCGCAGACGTATTCTTTAAATTACGTAAAAGTGATTCAGCGGTTGACCGTAAAATGAGTGATAAACTTAAAAGACGTGAACAATATTTCGCTCTTGTTAAGATTATTAAAGACCCACAAAATCCAGAATTGGAAGGTCAATACAAAATCTTCAAATTTGGTTACAAAATCAAAGAGAAAATCGACGAAGAATTAAAGCCAGCATTTGGTGAGCCAACTCAAGTATTTGACTTATTTGCGGGTAAAAACTTCGAATTGATTATCACTCGCCAAGGAGATTTCAACAACTACGATAAATCTAAATTCTCTTCTAAAACAAGTCCGATCGATATGAATGGTACTCCAGCTGAGCGTAATGCCGAAACTATGGCAACTATCAAAGCTGAATTAGAAGCAGCACCAAGTTTAGAGCCATACGAATACAAAGCATGGGATAGCGAAACATTAGATTTCGTTAATAGTATCCTAAGAAACTATTTAAACCCAGGAGATTCTTTAGATAATGTGGTTAACAAACCAGCAGCTAAAAAAGCTCCAGCTAAAACTGAAAAAGTAGCTGAATCGGCTAATGGATCTTCAGATTTTGAATTTCCTGAATCGATGACATCAAGCCCTGATTCTACGAATGTAGATTCATCCGATGACCTAGATTCTTTCTTAAACGATTTAGATATTTAATATAATTAGGTAAGATTAGAGGGTCAAGTGTAAACTTGGCCCTTTTTTCATATATAATAAGTATGCAAAATCAAAAAATAACAGAGGAACTTAAAGCAAAAATCAGAGGCCTTGTTAAACAAGCAATTGTAAAAGCTCATCACGAGCCGGCAAAGCATATGATTAAGGAGATGCCAGGTAGGATTACTATGGCATGTCCATATTGTGGCGATTCGAGTACAGACCATAAAAAGAAACGTGGTAATTTGTATTGGGACACTTTACAATATCATTGCTTTAACTGTTCAACTCACTCAAATGCATACCAATTATTAAAAGACCATCACATTAAGTTTCAAAACACCGATGATTCTATCCAAGTTATTGATTACATTCAAGAACATAAGATGGAAACTAATGACATCGAAGTTCTTGAACATGACGTATTTAAACTCACACATGATTTATCTCCAACAAGAGCCCAAGTCAGAGAATGGTTTGGATTCAAAGAAATAGAACCTGGAGAACCTGCATTCTTTTATCTAAGAAAACGTTTATTGTCTAATAAATTAGATCGCTTCATGTATTCTCCAAAAGATAAAAGAATTGTTGTATTAAATTTAGCACCTCAAGAGAAGGTTATTGGCTTCCAAACCAGATCACTTGAAAAGAAGGCAAACTCAAGATACTTAACTTACGATCTTGAAAAAATATATGAAGAGGCAAAGTTAGAGTTAAATTTAACTGAAGAGGAATTGGTAAGTGTTAAAAAATTATCAACTCTTTTTGGTGTAATGCTGGTTGATTTTCAGCGAGAAGTTACAATGTTTGAAGGGCCTATCGATGCAATGTTCATTACAAATTCAATAGGACTTGCAACTGCTGGTCGATCAACCACCGAATTTGATGAGATACCTACAATTAAATACATGTTTGATAATGATGCCACCGGTAAAAAGAAGATGATGGAGAAACTTAAAAGAGGTAAGAAGATTTTTACATGGGAAAAGTTCTTTAAAGATACTAAGATCGATTTGGAATGGGATAAGTTTCTATCTAAAATTGATAAAAATGAAAGGGATAAATATCCTAAACAAATAGGTGATTTAAACGACTTAGTTATTGCTGCATGGATTACAAAGAACACGTGCCTTTCAAAACTAAATGAATATTTTTCAGATTCAAAACTCGATGCATATCACTTATGATAAAAAAAGATTTTTTACAAATGATCGACGAACAATTCGAAGATTTTGAAAACGAGAGAAACAAGAGAAAAAACCTAAAGATGATTATTGATTTTTCATCGACAAGTATTTCTCATGAAGGAAAAGAATTTACAATGACAAAACCTAAACTTAAAGCAAAGTTTAAAAGTTCAGTGTACATTAAAGAAAAGAACAAAGGGAATTCACTTTTTTAAAATAAAAAATATATGATAGAATCCAAAGATAAAATTCAGCAGCTAGATGATTATTTAATCAAACAGCGAGAGGATTGGACATCTAAAATAAAAGGATTAACCGAAGAACTAAAGCTCGGTAATAATCTAGAAAACGTAAGTGCTTACACACTTAGTTATCGTCAAATATTGGTTGAACACTTAGCAACCATGGGGAATCGTATCAAATCCCAAAAAGCAGCAGTAGATAAAAAATATAAAGATAAATGGGTTGAGTATTATAGCTATGACTATAAACTTACCGACAAGATGCGAGAAAAGTTTGTTGAGGCTGACATCGCGGATGATACAACTATCCTTGAGTTATTAATTACTCAGAAAAGTTTTTTTGAGGGATCAATTAAGACACTTGATAATATGGGCTTTGCAATAAAGAATCGCCTTGATATTTCAAGGTTGTAAAAAAGATCTTATGAGATTTGATTTTAACATTAACAGAAGACAATCAATTTTTAAGAATTGATGAAGCTACTGAAATTGAGTTAGAGCAGATTAGAATCTCTCTGACCAAAAGAATAGAAAGTTGGAGGTTTCACCCTCTAGTAAAACGCGGAGTTTGGGATGGATACGTATCATATATTAAAGATGATAAATGGATTCCTGCTGGACTTTGGCGTCATATCATGTCAATATGTAAAGAATACAGATTCGAACTTAAAATCGAAGGTATTAAAAGACTTATTGACTCAAACATTAATGCAGAACAGTTTGAGGAATGGGCTTTGGACTTTTTTAGAGGTTCACAGATCACTCCTCGTGACTATCAAATAGAAACTGCATATAACATTTTAAAATTTAGAAAGTGCCTTGCAGAGCTAGCAACTTCAGCTGGTAAGACACTGATCAGCTTCTTAACAGTAGCATACATGCTTGAAAAACAGCATGCCCAAAAAATTCTTTTCATAGTACCTAACGTTTCATTGGTTGTTCAAGCGCATGAAGATTTCCATGAATATAACTTTAGAAATAGAATTGACTTAAGAATTCAACAGATATTTGCAGGACAGGAGGTTAAAAAGAACAAGAATATAATCATTGGTACATATCAGTCACTGATTAAAAAAGATGCTGCATATTTTGCAGAATTCGATGCAGTAATTGTTGATGAAACTCATAAGGCAAAAGGAGCATCAATCAAAGAAATTCTTGGTAAATGTGTAAATGCAAAATATAGATTTGGACTTTCAGGAACCATACCAAAGGATGGAACACTCGACAAATTAACCTTAATGAGTCAGACGGGTCCAGTTATTAGTGAAGTTAAGGCAAGTTTCTTACAAGAACAGGGACATATTGCACAATGCGTTGTTAAAGTTATTGAAATGAATTATGCAACTCCAAAACAGCGAACTGCGTTTATGGAACTTGCACAGAATAAATATGATAATAAAGACGTGTTCTCATTAGAACAAAACTTTGTAATCACGAGCGATGCGCGACTTAATTTTATCTCAAGCGTAATATCAAGAGTACCCAGAAATTCATTAGTGCTTTTCCATCGTATCGAACATGGTCAAAAGTTATATGAAAAGCTACGACAAGATAGTAACAAAAGAGTATTTTATGTTGATGGCGGTACAGCTTCAGATATTAGAGAAGAGTACAAAAAGAAAATGGAGGCTGGAGAGGAAATTGTAATTGTTGCAAGTTTTGGAACATTCTCTACTGGTATTTCAATCAAAAAAATTCACAACATATTTTTTACCGAATCATTCAAATCTGAAGTAATTATTAGACAATCAATTGGCCGTGGATTAAGGCAACACCACTCAAAAGACAAAGTATTAATTGTAGATTTTGTCGATGATATTAGAACATTAGAGTGGGATAACTATTTATATAAGCACGGAAAAGTAAGGCAATCTATATATAAACAGGAGAAATTCGAATACACTGTAAAGAAAGTGAATTTTGATGGAGATATATAAACATAATAACGTAATAAAAAAACATATTAAAAATGGCACAAGTTAACAAAATCTCTTCATTTAAAAGTTTTACTGAAATTAAAAATCAGGAAGCTACGATGAAACTAAGAGAAGAAAACAATGCAAAAAGACAGGAAACTGTTGGTAAAATCGGAGCAATCCTTGACGAAATGGGATTAACTTCTTTATCTGAATTGGATGAAGATAGAAAACAAGCCCTAATTAGTAAAATGTTTGGTAATGTTTCAGAAGATGAAGCAGAAGATATTGAAGACGAAATCAATAAATTAGGAGAACCTAAAAAATTAGAAGAGAGAAATGCTTTCTTAGGAGCTAGAGCAAAAGCTATCGAAGAGGACAAAACTGAATTCGAATTTAATGGTAAAATCTATAAAGTAACAGTAAACGAAGGTAATGCCTTTGGTGATGCTGTAAGAAAAGCAAAAGAAGCTGGAGAAAAAGAATTTGAATTCGACGGTAAAACATACAAAGTTGAAGAGGGTAATGCTTTTGGAGATGCTGTAAGAAAAGCAAAAGAAGCTGGAGAAAAAGAATTTGAATTCGATGGTAAAACATACAAAGTTGAAGAGGCTTTAGTTTTCGAAGGAAAACACGGTATGGCTAAAAGATTACTTCAAAACATTATCAATGGAGATACTACTGAAGCTGAAGGTATTAAAATGTCAAAAGAAATGGCTGAACATTATTTATATTGGATTAGCACATCACCTTATGGTACTAAAAACTCAAACTTACCATTATATATGTTAGTTAATGCAAGTTTTAACTGGGGTATTGAAAGAGGTTTACCATCTAGCTTAAAGAAAGAACTTGCAGAATTAAAAGATTTTGCAAAAAAAAATGAATCATTAGTTGCTGAAGCACGTTCAATTGCTAAAATTCAAAACGAGTGGTCAAAAGTAACTACTGAAATGGCTACTTTAGCAACAGAATGGAAAGCTGCTGAAGGTGATGCTAAAACTGCATTACTTGCTCAAATGAAAGAAAAAACCGCTCTTAAAAAAGGATTAGAATCTGAATTGGAAGCAGCAGTTTCTGGTAAAGACAAAGACCTAGAATTAGTAGTTTCTGAAATGGTAGTTACTGAAGCTAATAATCCGCAGATTGCTAAGATTGATGCTGAAATCGAAAAGCTTCAACAGACTCGCGATAAGCTAGAGTCTGAGAGAAAAGGTCCTAAAGATCAAGATCCAATTAGATCTAAAATTTCAGAATTAACTAGCGAACTAAAATCTAATAGAGATGAACTTTCACAATTAAAAACAGACAGGGATAGAGCCGACGAAGATGAGAAAGAAATGTATGAGGATCAAATCGATGAATTAAAAAGCAGCATTGAAACTCTTGAAGCTAATATTAAAAAAGCAGAAGATGTTCTAAAAGAAATGGGTACTAGGAATACAGAACTTTATGCAGCCGACGAAAAACTATACGATCAAATATCTAAATTAAGAATGGCTAAGAAAAAGCTATCTGAGTCCAGCGTTGTATATGAAGGTGCTGTTAAGCAGTTTGAAATGGATATGACTAATATGATTAAAAACATTAAGTCAGGTTATGGTTGGATTGATCCAGAATACGTTGCAGATACTTGGGAAAATTCAAGTGACTCAATCGATTTTGAATTAGTTAAAGGAGAAATCTATAAAAGATTAATTGCTGCTAAATTATTAGCATATGCTGATGATGAAGATGAGGAATCTGCAGGACAATACGTTAAATCATTAAAAGAATTAGGGATTAAAGAATCTATAGTTATTATTGAATCAAAGGAGGCACAAGAGGCTGAATCAATCTTAAACGATCTTTTAGATGAGAGAGGCGGAGACATGGAAGAACTTCATGGTATGTCGATGGAAGATGCATTAGATACTGTTGAAACTTACGGACATTCTGGTTCAAAAGCAAAAAAGATTGCACAAGAACTTGTTTCAATGTGTAATGAATCTAAAGTAACCGAAGCTAAAGATGATTTTATGGCTAGACATTCTGGAACTGATATTTGGTTAAAGAAAGGTTATAAAAACCATACTGAAGCAGAATTACAAGAATTGTACTTTAAAATTGGAGAACTACTTAAAGATAATTTAGACGTTAAACAAGTTACTGTTGTATTTGAAGCTAAAGTTAATGAGGCTGAAATTAAATCTAAAAGCCCAAATGATGATGCAGAAGCAGATATTGATTTTGCAGGATCTGATTTAGATTTAAAAAAACTTTCTAAAAAATATAAATTAGAAGTTGATGAATATGAACCAGGAATGGTAATGTTAAAAGGTAAGAAAAAAGACATCTTAGCATATCTTCAGTCACCTGAATACGATATGGATTCAGAAGACATTAAAGATCTTTTTTCAGAACTATTAGAGGCTGAAATTAAATCAGATGATGAATTTAAAGAATATGCAATGACAATTTTGAAAAAAGCATTTGGTGCTGATTTCGACGAGGCTAAAGCTGGAGAAGTTGCTGATGGAATTCTTAAAAAATGTGATGGAGATTACGGTGCATGCGTTGGAATGTTAACAAGCTCTTTAGGAGAATCAGTTGTTACTGAAGGTTTTGATGCAAACTACTGGGAAGATTATCATGAAGCTGCTGGAAAAATAGAAAATCCTAGCAGTATGCAAGTACAACAAGAAGTATCAGCTTGTGTTAAAGAGTGGAACGATAATAATGAAAATGGTAAAGAAAATGAAGTTACACCAAATGGAGAAAAGAAAGTCTTAAAACTTGCAAAGGAATTTGTTAAAGCAAAAGGATGGATTTCATCTGATGTTATTGAAGCAATGATTGCTCAAGAATCTTAATAAAAAATCAAAATAAATAATACCTGATGTTTTACCATGTCAGGTATTTTTATTATATTTACACTATGAAAACAAGAATCCTTAATTTTAATCAGTTTTTAACTGAAAGGTACGAACCAAAATTAAATGAACAACTACTATTAGAAGGTGGAGCAGCTGGACACATGTCCCATCCGTTTGATAATAATGATTTGACATTTGGCGACTTTAAGAATATGATTATTGGTGGACTTCAAGGAGAATTAAACTTCGAAGAGGAACCAACTGAAAAAACTGATGGTCAAAATGTATTTGCAACTATTCAAAATGGCGAAGTTAAATTTGCCAGAAATAAAACTGAGTTGCAAAACCCAATGAACCTTAAGGATTTCCAAAATAAATTTGAAGGACATGCAAGTAAATTGGTACAAGATACTTTTCAATTTGCAGCCGCAGATTTAGCAAACTTACTTATAAAATTACCGGCAAAAACGCAAGAGGAAGTGTTCCAGAATGGGCTGAACTTCATGAACATGGAGTTGATATATTCTGCAAATCCGAATGTAATTCACTATGATGTTGATGTAATTCAATTCCATGGTATCAAGAAAACCGATGGTGCTGGAAATATTATTGGAGACGATAATAGCGCTGCTAAAAGTGTTGCAGGTATATTAAAAGACCTAAATGCTCATATTGGAAGCACATTTACAATTATTCCCCCGCAAGTTATTAAGTTACAAAAAGACATTAACTTTGAAGAGAATCAAGCCAAATTTATTGGAAAGCTTGAAGCTCTTAAAAACAGATACAATTTAACAGACGCTGATTCAGTTGCAAGATACCATGAAATGTGGTGGAGAGAGCAAATTGAATCTATCTTTGGCGATCTTCCTCAAAATATTAAAGAGGGATTATTACTGAGATGGGCTTATGATGACAAGAAAACCCTAAATATGCGTTCATTGGACAAAGATTTGACCAAAGAACAGGCGGATGCTATTAAAAAATTCGACAAAGAGGACGCTAAAAAGAAATTCAAAGAAAACATTAGACCATTTGAAGACCTTTTCTTAGAACTGGGAAGTGTTATCTTAAAAAATGCAAGTAACTTTGTTGCTGCTTCTCCAGACAAAGAAATGCAAAGGCTACATAATGAAATCAGAACTGAAGCTGACAAAATTAAATTAAATGGAGACCTTACTCAAATTGAAAAAGTTGCAAAAGAACTCGACAGACTAGAAAGAATCGGAGGGATTCAATCGATTATACCAACCGAAGGTATTGTATTTTCATACAAAGGACACATGTACAAACTAACAGGAACATTTGCTGCGATTAATCAGCTGATGGGAATTATAAAATACGGAAGATAATGGCATTACAAAAATTAAGAGAGTACTTTAACGAAACCAATAGAGAATCTTTTATTGATATGTTAAAGCATAGGGTGCTAGTAACCGAGAAGGTTGCAGCTCCCACATTTCTTGTTAGAAGAAAATCAGATGGATTTGAATACTACAAATCTTCTAATTCTGATAAATTAAATCTGGTTGACAGAACAATCATCTCTTTATATGAGATTGCTATCAACTATATGCAAAGTTTACCAACTTTTACTAAAAATGAAATGCCAGATGACTGGAGATTTGGATTTGAATATTTACCAGAACTTGCAGCATCTAAAATCTCTTATGGTACAATACCAACGAATAGTTTAATACTTACACATATTCAACAAATTGGAGAAAATGGTAAAGTTAAAAAAACTATTAATGACCCTGAAATCTTAAACAAGTGGTCGAAAAAACTTAGTGTACAAGCTCCAAATGTAGTTTTTGATGGCTATTTATCTCAATTACAAAAGGATGAATTACTTGAACTACTGGGAATGAGCAATAGAGAATTCTCTGACGCTTTTGATTATTCAGTAGAAATTAAAGAAAAATCAAGCTTTACAAGTAAAATATTTAAACTATTTAATCCAAATTCAAATACATCATCGCTAAATGCTGGCCTTGATGGCGAAATTGATGGACTTATTGTTAATTTTATTGATGGTAAATTCATGAACTCATTTAAGCTTGAGGATTTTAATAGAACTGTAAATATTGAAGACCAAAAAGAATCAAGTCACATGTATCAAATTGCAGTGACGGATTTCTTAGAATATTTGGCTCAATATAACTTAGACGATATTAAATTAGAGGAAGAGAGTGCAGATTATAGATACCTTGAAACAATGTCAGTTATCTTTAATTCTTATGTTGATAAAAACTCTTCAAAATATATTGGAGTTAATTTTGAAAGCGCAGAATTTTCATCTGCTGCATCATTTAAACTAAATACGAAATATATTAAAAATGAAAAGACCCTAAAATTCGTAGCAAACGATGTTTTAGCAGAACTTTTTAAAATGATTTTAAGCTCTTTTAGAAAAAAGAGAACAAAGGTAACTGATTTAATCGATGAAGATACTATGAAACGTATGAATGAAATCATCGATAAAATTAGTGAAAAGATATTTGTAGAAAATACTGATGAGAATGCAATTTATGATTATCAGAATTTTATGTTGCATAATAAAATTAAGTCCTCAGTTGAACTAAACGAGGCTCTTAAAGTTAATCACGTTGAACAAGGAAAACAGCCAGTAAATATGTTTGTTGGAAGATTCCAGCCATTTACATTAGGACATGCTAAAGTATTGGAAACAATTCATAAAGAAAATGGCTACCCAGTTGTTGTATTTTTAGTTAAAGCAAAAACTAAAAAGAAAGGTGATGAATTTAGCAGACCATACGATGAGAAAACTCAAATCGAAATGTTTAACAATGTTAAAAAACAATACCCATTCTTAAAAGAAATATTTGTAATTCCAACCGGAGGTATCGATATCATGTTCAATGAAATGAGACCTAAATACGAACCAGTACTTTGGGGAACTGGAAGCGATAGAATGACAAGTTATGGCTATCAAGTTAATAATGATTCTTATAGAGACCAATTAAATGTAAGAGCTGATTTTGGACTTTTTGAAATTCCAAGAACTGATGATGATATTTCTGCAACCGCAGTAAGAAATGCTCTATTGGGTGGTGATGAAAAACAATTCCAAAATTTAACGCCAAAGGCAATTCATGGAATGTACAACGAACTAAAATCTAAAATTGAAGATTCAATGGGAGTAGTTGCAGAAAAACTTTCAACTGAAATCATGACGTTTGAGCAGTTCATTAATAAAGATATATAGAATATAAATAAAATAAAATATTATGAATTTCAATCAATTCCTAAATGAAGCAGCGTTTGCTAACAAAGCTGAAACTAAAAAAATTGCAGAAACATTAGCAAAAGCAATTTCAAAGCATGATGGCTGCAAATGCACTGTTAATATGAAATCACTAGAAGATAGTTCATTCGATCTTGACGTTGACGGTGAAGAGTATGATGGAGGTTCTTATTATATTAATGACAAAGGAGAGGTTGTAAATGCAGCAGTAACTCCACATGAAGTATATGGAACAACCAAATCTACTGTTGAA
>Ga0102830_1000350_pt1 | contig 21471 bp, 18 predicted proteins | sample ColrivemetaGS703_FD_84511 | JGI IMG/M metagenome (GOLD analysis project Ga0102830, IMG submission 84511) | Estuarine microbial communities from the Columbia River estuary - Freshwater metaG S.703 | ecosystem: Environmental > Aquatic > Marine > Intertidal zone > Estuary | place: USA: Columbia...
GCAACAGCAGTTTTTACTGACGGTACTTTATTAGATATTACAACAGATAAAACAATAAAAGTAGATGTTTATTCTACAGCAGCTTTTTCATTATTTGCCAAAGTTGAAGGGACTGGTTCACCAGCAGCAGGTAACACACAACCTCATACGGGAAGTGGTTGGGAAACATTAACTTTTAGTTTTACAACAGGTTCGGACGGAACAGCTACTGCAAATGGTGACTATTCAAAGATTTCTTTTTTTCCAAATAGAAATTCGGCTGATAGTGGATGGAACTCTCCTGTATCAAGTTTAACTATAAACATAGATAATATTTCAGGAGTTAAAAAAACAGTTGCACCACCTTCAACAGCAACTTATGATTTATTAGAATCTTTTAATGGTACCGGATTAGAAGGAACTTTTGGAGGTGCAGCTGCAGCATATGATGCTGATCCTGCTGGTGGGTCTGATCAAGTTATAAAAATAACTAATAGCGGTAATGAAGTTTGGCAGGGTGTAGATGTTGTTTTAACAACCTTTTATAAACTGACAGCTGCTACTCAGTTGACAATGCAATTAGATGTTTATTCAACGACAGCAATCACCATCGCGCCAAAAGCACAAGGTGGTGAACCGGGTTCACCAGATTCAGTTACCTCTGCCAGTCATACTGGTTCAGGATGGGAAACCTTAACGTTAACTTTTGATAAAAGCTTGGATGGTAAGGTTCCTGCAAATGGTATTTATGGTGATTTTGCGCTTCATATCAATTGGAATGCAACAACAAATAATTATGGAGCACCAGATGGTAGAGTTTTTTACATAAAAAATCTTAAAGGTTTAGCTACGCAACCAACACCAGATCCAAATGCACCTACTACGGCGGCTCCGACACCACCAACTAGGAATGCAGCTGATGTGATTTCTTTGTTTAGTGATGCTTACACAGATATAAATGTAGGTGAATGGGGAACAAGTTGGGATTCTGCAACAATTACAGATGAAGTAATTGCAAATGATAATGTTAAGAAAGTAAACTTTGGTGCTTTTTTAGCAGTTGATTTTACGGGGAACAGAATAAATGCAACAGATTATACACATTTTCATATTGATATTTTTACTGCAACAGCAACTTTAGATAAGAGTTTTAATCATAAATTTTCTAATCATGCTAATCAAGCTCCAGGAGAGACGAGTGCAATAGAGTTTTCCACATTCAATGGATCAAACCCTTCTCTTCCTGATCCAAATCCAGGAACTTGGATATCTTATGATATTCCACTTTCAAGTTTTACAATTGCTGGTGGGGGTTCTTTAGCGAGAGATGCCATTGGACAATATTTAATTAGTTCCAACTTAGGAATTGTATATATTGATAATATCTATCTCTACAGAGCTGCAACAGCAAGCGTTGAAGACAATTTATTCAATGTAAGCTTATATCCAAACCCAGCATCAAACAGATTGAATATTTCTGCAGCGAATACCATTCAAAATGCTGAAATCTACAATGTGTTGGGTAAAAAAGTAATGAATGTAACCATCAACAAAACGAGCGAGTCAATTGATATTTCAAACTTGGCTTCTGGTGTGTATATGATTAAATACAATATTGAAAATAGTATTGGAACTGCGAAGTTCATCAAACAATAATTTTCATTTAGGAACAAAAAAAACCGAGCAATTTTGCTCGGTTTTTTGTTTTAGATAACGTACAAAAATTACTCTTGCTCACTTTTCTTAATTTGTGTTAAGTAGTTTTGTAAACTTTTTCCATACATTGATTTTTTTATTTTTGGAGTCAATGATTTATTTACGGTATCTAACATTTGTATTGTTGCGTCATACATTTCAGTAATTGCAATGTAAGGTGCAGCTTCAAAATCGGAATTTTTAATGGCAAAATTTGTAGTGTATAAAACGCGTCTTCTTACCAACCGTTTGTAATCATCTTCCACTTTTTGAATCAATGCTTCGTTACCTGATTTTTTAGCTTCAAAATCTTTTTTAATAAACTCCAATCTCTCTGATTGGAATTGTTTGTTGATGTCATTAAATTTGTCCATCACTTCCTGATTTTTTGAACCAGATATTTTTGGATTGATTCCAAATTTTTCAACATGATCGTTAATGGTAATGATTCCTTTTTCCCCAAAAAATAAAATACGTTTATCAGTGGTATTTCCATCAAAAGTTAGATAATACATTACAGGAGAATCTACTTGGTCTGTCAATCGAAAAGTATCCGTTCCTAAGAGTTTTACAGAATCAACAGAAACTAAAGCAGTATCCTTCATCTTTTGTAAATACAAGGTTCCTTTTTTCAATCCTTTAATTTGTCCTTCTACAATCATGTTTCCTTCCTTTTTGGAGCAAGCGAAAATGGTTAAAGTGATACTAAAAATTGTAATAATTTTTTTCATTTTTAATTTAAAATTTAAGATTGCAAATATGCTGATTTTTATTTAAAGAGTGGATGCTAATTCCATTAAAATAGTACTGACAATTGCGCCAATAGTTCCAATGGCATAGCCGAAAACGGCCAATAAAACTCCGACAGTTGCCAATGAAGGATGAAATGCTTGAGCAACAATAGGAGCAGAGGCTGCACCACCAACATTTGCCTGACTTCCAACTGCCAAAAAGAAATAAGGAGCTTTGATTATTTTTGCAACGATAATCAAAAGTAAGGCATGAATAAACATCCAAACCAAACCAATTATCATCAATCCAGGGTTTTCTAGAGCTTGATTCAAATCCATTTTCATACCAATAGAAGCGACTAAAATGTATATAAAAACACTTCCTAATTTACTTGCTCCTGCACCTTCGTAATTTCTTGCTTTTGTAAATGACAAAAGGATAGCAACAATTGTTGAAATACTTATTAACCAGAAAAAACTAGAATCTAAAAAAGAAAACGTATTTCTAATTGTTGGAGATGAAATAGTTGCTAGAAATTTCGCAAAAAATTTACTCAAATATTTGGCTGTAAAATGTCCAAATCCAACAGTTCCAAAAGCAATTGCCAGCATAAGCATCAAATCGGATAAGGTTGGATTTCTTTTTACCTTATCTGTAAAAAGAGTCACCTTAATCTTCAATTCTTCAATAGCAGAATTATCGGCTTTTAACCATTTGTTAATAGCTTCTTTTTTGCCAATTCCAATCAATAAAATGGCCATCCAAATATTGGCTACCACAATATCTACAATGACCATTCCTCCATATTTTGAAGGGTTGTATTGATAAATTTCTAGCATCGCAGTTTGATTTGCACCACCACCAATCCAACTTCCTGCCAGTGTAGAAAGTCCCCTCCAAACAGCATCAAAATCAGCTCCTCCAACAGTCTCAGGCGAAAAAATAGAAATGAGTAAAATAGCAATGGGACCACCAATTATAATTCCAATAGTCCCTGTAAAAAACATAATCAATGCTTTCGAACCCAAATTGAAAATGGCTTTTAAATCGATACTCAACGTCATTAAAACCAAGGCTGCTGGTAATAAATATTGACTTGATACAAAATACAATTGGGATTTATTTTTGATGATTTCACCTGCTAAATTTTTAGTTTCCCATTCGGGAGAAATCAATCCAAAAGTGGTAAACAACGCAGGTACAAAATACGCCATGAATAACCCAGGAACTATTTTATAGAATTTAGGCCAAAAACCCCTATTTATATTTTCGGTAAAAAAAACGAATCCTAACGAAATCATTAAAATTCCAAAAACGATAGCGTCGTTTGTTATTATTGGTTCATACATTATTCAAAATTTAAAATTCAATGTTTACAAAAATACCCTTGAGTATATAGTTAAATCAAGGGTAAAAACATATTTTAATTAATTTTCATCAAAGATTTTAGCTTCTTTAAAAGGTGAAATTATAATTCCATCAGTTGCCTTCTTATAAGCAATCCAATCTGAATTATAAAAAGTGTTGGTTATTTTGATTGCCTCGTTAAAAGCCTCTACAAATTGAGATGCCAATTGTTTTTCAGTGTCTGTTTGATTTCCGAAGCGAGAACGAATATAGCTAAATGCAGTTCCAAAACGTTGACTTACAGTTACTTCAGGATTTCTGGTTATTCCCTGTCTATCATCAACTTTTCCAAGATAAATTGCAATTAAATCGTCAATTTTTTTAACAATTTCAGTCGAATATTTTATTTCAGCATCGTATTTCTTCTTATCCTCTTTTGACAATTGATCTTTGATTGCTGTTGCCGTATTTTTACTTTCAACCAATTGCTTTACAATTGCTGCCATTTTTTCTTGATGTCTCTCCATGGTTTTGCTAGCATCGTATTTTTGATTGATTGCTTCTTCAGAAATTTGCAATCTTGGATCAAATTCAACTTTGATATTTTGTTCAGAAATCAACTCACCAAAAGTAATTTTAAGTTTGTAAACTCCAGGTTTCACATCTACTCCAGCTATTTCTCTTGTGGAATTTCTAATCGTTCTTGAGGCTCTTTCCACTCCTTTTTCATCCAAATTCCATGTCGTTTTATGTATGCCATTTTCTTCAGGAGTTTTAAATTTTAAGGTTCTTATCAAACGTTCTCCATCAAAAATTTCCAATTTGATAGAATCTGTTTTTTCTTCTTTTGACTTATTTAGATAATAGGAAATAATGGCTCCTCCTTTTCTATTTTCTCCTTGATACATGGCATCTGCGCCAAATCTGCTTCCTGTAGGTTGCTGATAAGCAGCATGATAGGCTGTTGGAGGTGCAAATAAAACTAATTTCTCTTTTAAAATACTTCCTTTCGCAAGTGCTCTCAAAGGTCTGATATCATCCAAAACCCAAGCTGCCCTTCCAAAGGTCCCAATAATCAAATCATGTTCTCTTGGATGAATTACCAAATCATTTACAGGAACTGTAGGGAAACCTTCCGTCCATTTTGTCCAATTTTTTCCTGTATCAATTGAAAGGTATAAGCCATCATCTGTTCCTAAAAAAAGCAAATTTTCATTTTCGGGATCCTCAATAATGCTCAATGTAAAACTGGCAACATCATTCTCATCAACAATTCTTTCCCAAGTTTTTCCATAATTTTTGGTTCTGTATGCATAGGGTTTGTAGTTATCTCGCCTGTAATCGTTGGCAACTAATAATGCTTCTCCTTTATTTTTATTGGATGCTTTTATCTGAGTAATCCAACTATTTTCAGGCAAATCCTTGATGTTTTTTGAAACATTTGTCCAAGTTTTTCCCCCATCTTTTGTGATCTGTACTTGACCGTCATCAGTGGCAACCCACAAAGCATCTTTTTCTAAAACAATAGGTTCAATTACTAAAATGGTACAATGATTTTCAGCTCCAGTGGCATCCATGGTTAAGCCTCCACTTTCTCCTTGTTTTAATTTTTCAGGATTATTGGTTGTTAAATCTTCCGAAATTACTGTCCAAGTCAATCCTTTATCTGTTGATTTATGCACAAATTGACTTCCAAAATATAAGGTATTGTTGTCAAAAGGATCAATATTGATGGCAGCATTCCAGTTGAATCGTAATTCAATTTTTGGGTCTGGATGTGTAGGCTTTACAGAATAATTATTTCCTGTTAAATAATCAAAACGAACCACACTTCCTTGCTGACTCATAGACCATCCATACCGTGAATCCTCTTTATCTGAAATCACATCAAATCCGTCACCAAAACTAATTTCTTGCCAATAGGAATTGCGAATCCCTTGTGCTTTCCATACGTAAGCAGGACCTCTCCAAGAGCCATTGTCTTGCATACCTCCATAGACATTGTATGGAAATTCGTTATCAACATTGATGTGATAAAATTGTGCCACAGGAATATTGCCAATAAATCGCCATGATTTTCCTCCATCTCTGGTAATATTTAAACCTCCGTCATTACCATCAATCATAAATTTTCCGTTTTTTGGATGAATCCACCACGCATGATGATCAGGATGCACACCATTGTCAACGCCATAAGCGGGCATCAATTCCTTGAAATTTTTTCCACCATCTTCAGAAACATTTACGTAGGTAAAAACAGAATACACGCGATTTTCATTTTGTGGATCTACATATATTTCAGAATAATAAAAAGGACGATTGCCGATGTCAGATTTATCGTTTACTTTTTTCCAAGAAAAGCCTCCATCTTCACTTCTATACAATGCATTTTTTTTCGCTTCAACCAAAGCATAAACAATATCAGGATTTGAACGTGCGATTGCCACTCCAATTCTGCCCAACTCACCTTTTGGAAAACCTTCTTTTTCAGTAATTTTTTTCCAATTTTCTCCTCCATCATGCGTAATATACAAACCACTTCCTTCACCACCTGATTTAAAAAACCATGGATCACGTTTGTGTTCCCACATTGTTGCAATAATCTTATTTGGATTTGTAGGGTCCATAATCATATCAGCAATACCAGATTTGGTATTGGTAAATAAAATTTGTTTCCACGATTTTCCACCATCCGTAGTTTTGTAAACACCACGTTCTTGATGTTCTCCCCAGGGCGAACCAATAGCGCCTGCGTATACAATATCAGGGTTTGTTGGGTCTATAACCACTCTGTGAATGTGACGTGTTTTTTCTAATCCCATCAATTTCCACGTTTTTCCTGCATCTAAAGATTTGTAAATTCCAAAACCACCATTCAAACTATTTCTTGGGTTTCCTTCTCCAGTTCCAGCCCACACCACACTTGGATTGGTTTGCTGAATGACAATTGCGCCAATAGAGGCGGTCAATTCTTTGTCAAAAATAGGTTCCCATTTGATGCCTCCTGAAGTAGATTTCCAAATTCCACCAGAGGCAGTTCCCACATATATAATATCAGGATTTGATTCTACGGCATCAATTGCTGTAACACGTCCAGACATTCCTCCTGGACCAATATTTCTGGGTTTCATGTTTTTTACCAAATCCATTGAAAATTCCTGAGAAAAAGCCAAAGAACTTGTAAATAAAAATAAAATGAGAATTCTTTTCATTGTGTTTGATTTGAAAATTTGAATTAAGGCAACAATATACAAAAATGTGCATGTTTGGATAATTTTTTTTTACTACGAATTCACGAATTGTTTTTTTGTTTAGATTGAAAAATATTTGAACTCGTGTATGCTTCTTTTTTGTTTTTCTACGTTTTTCGATATTTTATTTTCATTCCTCTAAACTTTGATTATTTTTATAGAAATTTACAAAAATGAGTCAACAAGAAAAATTCTTTGAATACATCAACTCAGGATATGCAATCAAAGGCGATTTTATAAATTTGGGTGCTGCCATGTTGGGTGAACAAACAATTACAAATGCTTTTGTAAAAGTTCCTTTAAAAACTCTAAACAGACATGGTTTGATAGCAGGTGCTACTGGGACTGGAAAAACAAAAACACTTCAAGTATTGGCAGAAAACTTATCAGACAAAGGAATTCCTGTGTTACTGATGGATGTAAAAGGAGATTTATCTGGTTTGGCTCAACCAAGTGCAGGTCATCCAAAAATTGAGGAACGTCATAAAGTGATTGGTTTTCCTTTTCAAGCTAACAAATTTCCTGTTGAAATATTGACGGTTTCTGAACAAAATGGAACCAGAATTCGGGCAACAATTTCCGAATTTGGACCTGTTTTACTTTCTCGAATTTTAAATTTATCTGAGTCACAAGAGGGAATAATGACGATTATTTTTAAATATTGTGATGATCATAAATTACCTTTATTAGATTTGAAAGACTTTAAAAAAGTGTTGCAATACATCACCAATGAAGGAAAAGTGGAATTAGAATCGGAATATGGACGTATTTCTACATCAAGCACCGGAGCTATTTTAAGAAAAATCATCGAAATAGAACATCAAGGTGGAGATTTGTTTTTTGGAGAAAAATCATTTGAAGTAGAAGATTTAACCAGAGTAGATGAAAATGGAAGAGGCATTATTTCGGTCTTGCGTTTGACAGATATTCAAGACAAACCCAAATTTTTCTCTACCTTTATGTTGCAATTATTGGCCGAAGTGTATCAAACATTTCCAGAACAAGGAGATAGTGACAGGCCTGAACTCATCATTTTTATTGATGAAGCGCATTTGGTTTTTGAAGAAGCCACAAAAGTCCTGTTAAATCAAATAGAAAGTGTTGTAAAATTAATTCGTTCAAAAGGAATTGGATTGTATTTTGTGACTCAAAATCCGAATGATGTTCCAGAAGATATTTTAGCACAATTAGGTTTAAAAATCCAACACTCATTGAGAGCTTTTACTGCAAAAGATAGAAAAGCCATCAAATTAGTTGCCGAAAATTACCCCAATTCTGAATATTACAACACCAGTGAAGTACTCACTCAATTAGGAATTGGAGAAGCTTTCGTTTCTGTTTTAAACGAAAAAGGAATTCCAACTCCATTAGCTAGAACCTTATTTCGTGCACCCATGAGCCGAATGGATGTGTTGACAGATAACGAGTTAGAAGAAGTAATCAACAACTCGAAAATTATTCACAAATACAATCAAAAAATTGACAGAGAAAGTGCTTACGAATTACTAAACAATAAAATAGAAAGTAGTATTTTAGCAGCCGAAAAAGCAAAAAGAAAAGAAGAATTTGACAAAGAGCGTGAAAAGTTCGAAACAGAAAAAGCGAAACAAGTAACTAAAACATCAACAAGAAGAAGTACTGCACAAGACCCATTCGTAAAAGTATTAACAAGTGCCACTTTTATAAGAGCTGTTTTTGGAGTTTTAGGCAAATTAATGAAATAACAAATAGAAAAATCAACCAATTTAATAGTATTAAAAGAAAAAAAATGATAAAAAAGAATTTTAAAGCTGCCATTGCTTTGTTAGTTTTTGTGAGTTTTATGAGTTGTAGTGACAAAGATAAATTCGCTGTAGAAAAAGGAAAAGTTGGTAAAATCACTAAAAAGACGACCATCAAAGAATTAAAGGAAATTTTCAAAAAAGATTCTATCAGCACTGAATTGAGTGGAAGTGAGTTTAAAGACGATTATTTTAGAGAAGAAGACAAATATTTTATTTATGAAAAATCAGGTACACTTTTGTTGACAATTACTCCAAAAGAGCAACAAGATTCCTTGTCAACTATCAAAAGTATTGAGATTCATGACAAACGTTTTGCTACTAAAAACGGGATCAATTTAGAATCCGCTTTTTCAGAAGTGAATACCAATTATGCCTTAAGAGTAGAATCTACCTTACTTTCTGTAACGCTATTTTTAGATGAGTTAAATGCGACAATGACGGTTGATAAAGAAGAATTAGGCTTGAAAGATTTTACAATTCAACAAGTATCTTTAGAGCAAATTCCTGATTTGGCAAAAATAAAAACCTTTGTGGTTTGGTTTGATTAGGGCGAATTTTTTAAAAACAAAACCGCGCTTTCCATTATATCTTTTTCTGCTGAATTTGATTTTATTCTAAAATTTAATTTCGTCTTCAGCATAAAAAAGATGTCAATTCAATCCCTTTCTAAAATTCTGATATGAACAAAAAATATGACATTCAAACATCTCCTTTTATCGTTCCAACAAATGATGGAAAACTGATTGAAGAACATTTTGGTTTGGCCTCTGATATAAATTCAGCGATCAGTATTGCACACATGATTGCCCCTCCAAAATGGAGCGAACCTTTTCAAACGCCTGCTTTTAGTGAATATACATACATCATTAAAGGTAAAAAACAATTCATAATAGAAGATGAAGTTGTGGTTTTAGAAACAGGACAATCCATCAAAATTGAGAAAAATACCCGAGTTCAGTATTCAAATCCTTTTGATGAACCTTGTGAATATTTGGCGATTTGTACACCCGCTTTTTCTATGGATTTGGTGAATAGGGAAGAGGAGTAATAAAAAATTAATTTTTTCTCTTACATGCCAACAAAGTATTTTTCAATAACATGGCAATGGTCATAGGGCCAACTCCACCAGGAACTGGAGTAATAAAATCACATTTTTTTGAAACTTCGTCAAACGCAACATCACCCACCAACCTGAAGCCACTTTGTTTGGTAGAGTCATCCAAGCGAGTAATTCCTACATCAATTACAGTAACATTTTCTTTGATCATGTCTGCTTTTAAAAACTCAGGAATTCCTATGGCTGCTATAATAATGTCTGCTTGCAAGGTGATTTCTTTTAAATTTTTAGTTCTACTATGACAAATGGTCACAGTGGCATCACCCACTTTTCTTTTTTGAGACAACAAAATACTCATTGGGCTGCCCACGATATGACTTCTTCCTAAAACAACTACATGTTTTCCAGAGGTTTGTACATTGTAGCGTTCTAATAATTCTAAAATTCCAAAAGGAGTTGCAGAGATAAATGTGGGTAAATTCAATGCCATTTTTCCAACATTCATGGGATGAAAACCATCCACATCTTTGTTTGGATCAACAGCCATCAATACTTTCTGTTCGTCAATATGTTTTGGTAAAGGCAATTGAACTATAAATCCATCAATATCTTTATCGATATTTAAAATCGCAATTTCATTTAGTAAATCTTCTTCAGAGGTTTCTTCTGGCAAGCGAATCAACGTTGATTCAAAACCTACACGTTCACAAGCTTTCACTTTTGCGTTTACATACGTAATACTTGCGCCGTTATTCCCAACAATAATTGCTGCTAAATGAGGAGTTTTGTGTCCATTTTCTTTTAAATAGCTAACTTCTAAGGCAATTTCTTCTTTGATGTCAGTAGCTGTTTTTTTTCCGTCTAATAGAGTCATTTTTTTAATATAATGTTTGTAAAGAATAAAGAAAATCGTTTCATTGTTGGATAAAGCTAAAAAATTATTACTTCATTCCTTGCATCATTTGCATCATTTTTTTGCCACCACCACCTTGCATCATTTTCATCATTTTGCTCATTTGTTCAAACTGTTTCATCAATTGATTTACCTCTTGAATGGTGGTTCCTGAACCTTTGGCGATTCTCTTTTTTCTGGTAACATCAATCAAAGAAGGTGTGCTTCTTTCTGAGGGAGTCATGGAATGAATAATTGCTTCAATTCCTTTAAAAGCATTGTCATCAATTTCTACATCTTTCATAGTTTTTCCAGCTCCAGGAATCATTCCAATCAAATCTTTCATGCTTCCCATTTTTTTGATTTGCTGAATTTGTGTCAAGAAATCATCAAAACCAAATTGATTTTTAGCAATTTTCTTTTGTAATTTTCTAGCTTCTTCCTCATCATATTGATCTTGCGCACGTTCTACCAATGAAATCACATCTCCCATTCCCAAAATACGATCGGCCATTCTATCAGGATAAAACACGTCAATCGCATCCATTTTTTCTCCAGTCCCGATAAATTTGATGGGTTTATCAACGACTGATTTTATAGACAATGCAGCTCCACCACGTGTATCACCATCTAATTTGGTCAATACAACTCCGTCAAAATTCAAAATATCATTAAATGCTTTTGCGGTATTTACGGCATCTTGTCCTGTCATAGAATCCACTACAAAAAGGGTTTCTTCCGGATTCACTGCTTTATGAATGTCCGAAATTTCGGTCATCATCGCAGCATCAACTGCCAAACGTCCAGCAGTATCTATGATAACTACATTTTTACCATTAGCTTTGGCATATTTGATGGCGTTTAATGAAATTTCAATAGGATTTTTATTATCAATTTCAGTATACACTTCCACGCCAACTTGTTCGCCAACAACTTGCAATTGGTTGATAGCAGCTGGTCTATAGACATCACAACCTACTAAAAGTACCTGTTTTGTTTTTTTTGTTTTTAAATAATTTGCCAATTTTCCAGAAAAAGTTGTTTTTCCAGAACCTTGTAAACCAGACATTAAAATCACTGTTGGAGAACCGCCTAAATTGATACCTACAGTTTCTCCACCCATTAATGAAGTCAATTCGTCTTTGACTAATTTCACCATTAACTGACCAGGTTGAAGGGTCGTTAACACATTTTGTCCAATGGCTTTTGTTTGAACATTTTTGGTAAATTCTTTGGCTATTTTGAAATTAACATCGGCATCAAGCAATGCTCTACGAACTTCTTTAAGTGTTTCGGCAACGTTAATTTCAGTTATTTTTCCATGCCCTTTAAGCGTATGTAAGGCTTTATCTAATTTATCACTTAAATTACTAAACATAAGTTACTTCCTTTTTTAAGAGCCACAAATATAACAATTCATGCTGATTCAATTTGTTTGAAAATTGATTTTTATTCATAATTTATGAGTTGAAAATCTGTTACAATCAGACAAATAAATGTAAATTACCATTTTTGTGTTCCTGAATATAATTTTTTAAGAATTGTTGTGTGATGTTCTGTGTGATATGCTGCCCACATGATCAATTCTCTAACCGTCATTTTTCCCATTAATGGATGAGGAATGACAAGCGTGTCTAAGTTAACATCATTTATTTTTCTCGTTTTATATTGCAATTTTTTATGTTGTATTTGCAATCTATTCAACAATCGAATACGGTCTTTTAGCAAAGGACTTTTTAAATTTTCATTAAAAGCAATGGTTCTATCTTTGTGTTCTTCCAACTTTTCTTGATATCTTTTAACGACAGCATCATACTCTCTGGAAGGTCTGTTGCTCAATCCAAATTTATATTTTAAAAAAAATCGAGGATAACTGAGTACATTGTTTAACAATTGTAAACTATTTACAAGATGTAAAATATGTTGACTTGTTGTCCATTTTCCTTCAGGACCTTGTTCCCAATTTTCACCAGGCTGTTGATTAAGCCAATCAAACAATTCTTGGTATTTTTCTTCGATTAAATCAGCAATTACTAGTTTGTCCATGATTCAAAATCATTAAATAAGTTATTGAAAATTAGCTGAAATTACTCTTTTTTATTAGGAATAAATTCCAATGCAACACCATTTATACAATGTCGTTTTCCAGTGGTTTTTTGAGGACCATCATCAAAAGAATGTCCTAAATGTCCTCCACAAGTTTTGCATTTGAGTTCAGTTCTTGCATAGCCAATTTTGTAATCTACATCCAACTCAATATTTTCTTTTATGCCTCTGTCAAATGAAGGCCAGCCTGAACCTGAATCGTATTTGTATTTTGATTCGTATAAAGGAGTTTTGCATCCAGCACAAACATAAACCCCTTTTTCTTTTGTGTTGTTTAGCGAACTTGAAAATGCTCTTTCTGTCCCAGCTTCACGCAATACATAAAATGCTGCTGGAGACAATTCTTTTTTCCATTCATCAACCGTTTTTGTTACTTTGTATTTTTTCTTTTTTGTTGATGAATTTTGAGCTTTACTTGTACAGCTGATTAAAATTGTTAAAAAAAGGAAACCAATTATTTTTTTCATTTGTTGAGATTTTTTTTTTGATGATTCCCATATCTAATAGGTTTGTTGTAAATATAGTGATTTTTCGAATTTTTAAATTATTTTTATAGTTTTAAAAGTAATAGTCATTTCTTATAGTAAACTTTTTTTGGATAATTTTCTTCAAGATGTAAAGAAATTTTAATTTTAAAAAAATAAATAAACCGTTATTAATTTTGAAATTTTAAACTTTTGATTGAAATTTAATACATATATTAAAAATGAGAAAAATAATATTTTTAGCGTTGGTAAGTTTACTGTTAACAGACTGTAGTACAGTACCTATTACTGGTAGAAAAAGAATTAATTTTAAAAAGGATACTGAAATACTTCCAATGAGTTTTGCGCAGTATAGAGGCTTTTTAGAACAAAATAAACTGTCTACAGATAAAGAAATGACAGAGCAAATAAAAGATGTAGGTGCAAGAGTTTCAGGAGCTGTTGATCGTTTTATGAGAGCCAATGAAATGACTGCTGAAGCTGACTCTTACAAATGGGAATTTAATTTAGTAGAGGATAAAACGGTTAATGCTTGGTGTATGCCAGGTGGAAAAGTAGTTTTTTATACTGGAATTATGCCAATTTGCGCAAACGAAGATGGTGTTGCAGCTGTAATGGGTCATGAAGTAGCACACGCTTTTGCAAAACATGGTCAAGAAAGAATGTCTTCTGCACAAATTCAACAATTAGGTGGAGCTGTAGTGGCTATCGGAACTTCTAGTAAAGATCCAAAAACAGCTCAAATTTGGAATTTAGCCTACGGAGTTGGTTCTCAAGTTGGCATGTTGGCTTTTAGTAGAACTCATGAAGATGAAGCTGATAAACTAGGTTTGGTTTTTATGATTATGGCGGGTTATGATGGTAATGAAGCTGCTGAAGTATGGGTAAGAATGAGTAAATTGTCTGGAGGAAAACAAGGACCTGAATTTTTAAGTACGCATCCATCAAATGAAAGTAGAATAGAAAGTCTTAAAAAATATTTACCAGAAGCAACAAAATTGGCAGAGAAATTCAATTCACAAACTGCTAATTTAAAGAAATAATATATCATAAGATTTAGTATATTGTGAACCATTCAAAAGTGATTTTTGAATGGTTTTTAATTTTAATAAAAATACTTTTATGTTACAAAAAGGAGATAAAAAATTAATCAATAGTTGGGCATTTTATGATTGGGCAAATTCAGTATATTCTTTAGTGATTGCAACTGCAGTTTTTCCTTTGTATTATTCTGCTGTTACCAAAGATAAAGTAGTCAATTTTCTTTGGATAGAATGGGAACATCCTGATGCGTTGTATAGTTATGCTTTGTCATTTTCATTTTTAGTGGTCGCTTTTATCTCCCCAATTTTATCAGGAATTGCTGATTACACAGGAAGTAAAAAGAAATTTATGCGGTTTTTTTGTACACTCGGAAGCTTGTCAGTAATGAGTTTATATTTTTTTGATAGTATTGAAACTGTTTGGATTGGAATTGTTTTTACCATTTTGGCAAGTATTGGTTTTTGGGCAAGTTTGGTTTTTTACAATGCGTATTTGCCAGAAATTGCACATCCAGAACAACAAGATAGCGCTAGCGCAAAAGGATTTATTTTTGGATATATAGGATCAGTTATTTTGCTCATTATCAATTTAATATTAATTCAAAAACCTGATTTATTTGGAATTACTGCAGGGCAAGCCTCTAAAATTTCATTTGTAATGGTTGGTTTGTGGTGGTTAGGTTTTGCGCAAATTACGTTTCGCAAATTGCCCAATAATGTTCACAATAGAAAACCTGAAAAAGATTATATTTGGAAAGGGTTTAGAGAATTGAAAATTGTAGCAAAACAAGTGATTGAAAATCCTACTTTAAAACGGTTTTTAATTTCCTTTTTTTTATTGAGTGTGGGCGTCCAAACCATTATTTTATTAGCCACTATTTTTGGTTCATCAGAATTGGGTTTAGCTGCTATTGATTTGATTATTACAGTATTACTGATTCAGATTGTTGCTATTTTTGGCGCATTTTTATTTTCTAGAATTTCCGAAATAAAGGGAAATATCATGGCTTTAAAAATCTCTATTTTTATCTGGACGATAGTTTGTTTTGGGGCTTTTTTGTTGCACAAAGACCTGCCAAATGTAGATTTGTATTTTTATTCTTTAGGAGCTGTTTTAGGGTTAGTTTTAGGGGCAATTCAGTCTTTAGCGAGATCTACATATTCTAAATTATTGCCAGAAACTCAAGACCATGCAACGTATTTCAGTTTTTACGATGTTACTGAAAAAATTGCCATTGTTTTAGGAACCTTGGTTTATGGTTTTTTATATGCCATAACTGATTCTATGCAATGGAGTGTACTAAGTTTAGCGCTGTTTTTCTTGGCAGCTTTTATCGTATTAAGTACGATGAAAAAGTCGAAATACGTTCAATAATTCAAAATTTAAGGTTTGAAACTCAACGCTTTTTGTAGGAAAAATTATTCAATCTTGTAAACAGTTCCTTTTTGAGAAAATTTTGAGAATCCAATTCTTACTGTAAAATCATATTTATGATCATACAATTTATTGATTTGTATGTACATAGGATCTTTTTGCAATTCATTTTTTGGATTGATGTACTTTAACGTATAGAAAAAATTATTTTTCCATTTGATGGATAAAGTATCTACATTTTTTCCATATTTACTAATCTGAATGGTATCTTTTCGGATAATTGTTTCTTTTACGAAATTATCTCCAGCAGGAATTTCAAAAACACCTTCTTTAAATCGATCAGAATTGTCAGCAAATTCTGATTTACACGAGACTAGTTTTAGAAACATAAAGCAAGAAACAAGAAATAAGATTTGAATGTTATTTGCTAATTTTTCTCTTTTCTTTACTCTTTTTTCTTTATCAATCATATTCCAGTATAATTAGCAGGAGTGATGGCTTTTAATTCTTCTTTTATGCTCGACGAAACTTCTAATGTATCAATAAAATTGGCAATCGATTGTTGATTGATTTTCTCATTCGTTCTTGTCAATCCTTTTAAAGCTTCATAAGGATTTGGATAGGCTTCTCGTCTTAAAATTGTTTGAATCGCTTCAGCAACAACCGCCCAATTATTTTCTAAATCATCCTCAAATTTTTGTTTATTCAAAAGCAATTTGTTCAATCCTTTCAAAGTAGAAGTAAAACCGATAATAGTATGCCCAAAAGGAACACCAACATTTCGTAAAACAGTACTATCAGTTAAATCACGTTGCAAACGAGAAATTGGTAGTTTTGCAGCTAAATGCTCAAAAATAGCATTGGCAATCCCTAAATTTCCTTCAGAATTTTCAAAATCAATAGGATTTACTTTGTGTGGCATTGCAGACGAACCCACTTCACCTGCTTTAATTTTTTGTTTAAAATAATCCATGGAAACATAGGTCCAAAAATCACGATTTAAATCAATAATGATTGTATTGATTCTTTTTAAAGCATCAAATAATGAAGCTAAATGGTCATAATGCTCTATTTGAGTCGTTGGAAAAGAGTGGTGTAACCCTAGTTTTTTTTCAACAAAATTACTACCAAAAGCTTTCCAATCAATCATTGGATATGCTATTTTATGCGCGTTGTAATTTCCTGTTGCACCACCAAATTTTGAAGCATTCGGAATGTTTTTAAGCTGCTTAAACTGCTCTTGTAAACGTACCACAAACACATTGATTTCTTTACCCAATCTTGTTGGTGATGCTGGCTGACCATGGGTTCTTGCCAACATTGAAATGTCTTTCCACTCAAGTACAAGCTCTTGTAATTTTTCAAGAGCTTCTTTAAAATGTGGAACATAAACATCTTCTAATACTTCTTTTATTGATAAAGGAATTGCTGTATTGTTAATGTCTTGAGAAGTCAATCCAAAATGAATAAACTCTTTGTGTTTTTCCAATCCTAAATCATCAAATTTTTCTTTAATAAAATACTCAACTGCTTTTACATCATGGTTGGTAATTTTCTCAATATCCTTAATTTTTTGTGCATCATTGGTGGTAAAATCTTGATAAATTTTACGCAAATCATCAAAAAGAGTTGTATTAAAGTCAGCCAATTGTGGCAAAGGAATTTCGCAAAGTGCAATAAAATACTCAATTTCTACGCGAACACGATATTTAATCAATGCTTCTTCAGAAAAATAGTTGGCTAATGAGGAAATTTTATTGCGATAACGACCATCAATTGGTGAGATGGCATTTAATGGAGTCAAATTCATTTTATTAAGTTATGATTTGCAAAAATAGGCATTTCAACAGATTTATATATGAGATTTCTGATGTTTTTCAATCAAATTCAATACCTTTTTGCCTCTGGCTTTGGTTCCTTTACTTTCAAAGATAATTTTGGTTTTTATAAGGTATTTTAATTCCTCATGAATCCATTTTTGTTCTTTTCCAAACAAAAACAAGGTATGCATTGTATAGGCTTTTACGGCTATTTTTTGATTGGTCATCAGCCAATCAAAACCTGTTTCAATAAGTTGTTTTTTCGTAGTTTCCGATAAATGTTGCGTTATTAGATCATTTTTTTTATCAAAAAAAGCAATAGCCAACTGCTCACAAATTTTTGCACAAGGCCTAATGGCACTATCAAATCTAAGGCGTTTAAGGTTTGTTGTAAACTGTTCTAAATTTTCTATGACAATTAATAATGAATGATGTGTGCAAATCCATTCTAAAATCCAAGCAGCTTTTATTGATAGTTCATTCGTAACATCAAAAGTAATTTTCAACAATTCTTGATGTAAATTTTTGTCATTCAATACAATAACTGCCACCTTTTGTCTGTTTTCTTTGCGAGCATTAGAAATATTTTGCAATTGTTCTATTAAAAAATGTCGGCTCATTTTATTGTGATTTGTATATTTACCTAAAATCTATGACATGTTAAATATAAAAAGATTGCCACCTCTTTGCACTTTTATGGTGTTTTTTTTTACTACTTATTTTATAAATGCCCAACAAATCAATCAGTTTGATGCCAATAAACAACGAACAGGTGTTTGGGAAAAATATTACGATAATCAGAATATTCGCTACCAGGGACAATTTAAAAAAGGTAAAGAAATTGGCGTTTTTAAGTTTTATGATGAGAATGGCTCTCAGTTTCCTTCTATCATAAAAAATTTTCGCGAAACAACTGATTCTGTTGCAGTTGAGTTTTATTTAGGAAATGGAAAATTACAATCCAAAGGATTTTTTATTGAAAAAAATAGAGTAGGAAAGTGGCAATATTTTTTTCAAGACGGAAAAATAATGTCAGAAGAATTATATCATCACGGAAAATTAGCAGGAAAATTGATCAATTTTTATCCAAATGGAAAACCCACTGAAATTACGCATTATAAAAATGGCTTGAAAGAAGGAATCTCTCAAAAATTTTCTAGCGATGGGATTCTGATAGAAGAAGTTACTTATGAACATAATGTTTTGAATGGTTTAGCAAAATTCTTTGAATTGAATGGAAATTTACGAGAAAAAGGAATCTATAAAAATGGAAAGAAATTTGGAAAATGGGATTTTTATATTGATGGAGAAATTACGGACGAAAAAGAAATTGAAGATCAAAAACGCTTTATCAATAAACAGAAAGACTAATTTTTATAACGGAGTTAGTCAATCTAAAATACTTTCATCATTTTTTTTAAACACAAAATTGTACCTTTGCTTCTTTAAAAATCAAACATGAAACGAGTAGTTGTTGGACTTTCTGGTGGTGTAGATTCGAGTGTTACAGCCTATTTATTAAAGGAACAAGGCTATGAAGTCATAGGGCTTTTTATGAAAAATTGGCACGATGATTCTGTAACAATTTCTAACGAATGTCCATGGTTAGAAGACTCTAATGATGCCATGATTGTTGCAGAAAAACTTCAAATTCCTTTTCAAGTAGTAGATTTAAGTGAGCAATACAAAGAGCGTATTGTGGATTATATGTTTGATGAATATGAAAAAGGACGTACCCCAAATCCCGATGTACTTTGCAATCGTGAAATAAAGTTTGATGTTTTTATGAAAATAGCACTACAATTGGGTGCGGATTTTGTAGCAACTGGACATTATTGCAGAAAAGCGGAAGAATTAATTGACGGAAATACAATCTATAAATTGTTGGCTGGTAAAGACGGGAACAAAGATCAATCCTATTTTTTATGTCAATTGTCTCAAGAACAATTGGCAAAATCATTATTTCCCATTGGAGAACTTTTAAAACCAGAAGTAAGAGAAATCGCTAAAAATGCTGATTTAATTACAGCCGAAAAGAAAGATTCTCAAGGGCTATGTTTTATTGGAAAAGTTCGTTTGCCTGAATTTTTACAACAAAAATTGCAACCAAAAATTGGAGAAATTATTAATATTTCTGCTGATTTTCATCAATATGCAAGGGAAATTCCAACTTTTGAAAAAAAAGAAGCCGAACTTGCATATTTTTCTAAAAAATTCTCCTACAAAAAAGAGGATGGAAAAGTAGTTGGTAAACACCAGGGAGCGCATTATTTCACAAAAGGCCAAAGAAAAGGATTGGCTGTTGGAGGTACTAAAGAGCCCCTTTTTGTGATTGAAACAGATGTAAATGAAAATATTATTTATACTGGAGAAGGAAAAAATCATCCTGGTTTATATAGAAATGTGTTGTTTGTTGGCAATGACGAAATTCACTGGATTCGAAAAGATTTTGCATTAAAGAATGGTGAAACAATGTTTGTAAAAGCCAGAATTCGGTATAGGCAAGCACTTGAAAACGCCATTCTATACAAATTAGAAACTGGTTTGTATGTTGAATTTGAAAATCCGCAATCCGCAATTCAAGAAGGACAATTTGTGGCTTGGTATCAAAATGAAGAATTGTTGGGATCTGGAGTTATTTTTTAATAATTCTATACTATAAATGTCTTACAAAATAACAAAAATATTAAACATACAATATCCAATCATCCAAGGTGGAATGGTTTGGGTTTCTGGATGGAAATTAGCTTCAGCAGTCTCAAATGCTGGTGGTTTGGGTTTGATTGGAGCAGGATCTATGTATCCTGAGGTGTTGAGAGAGCACATTCAAAAATGTAAAAATGCTACAGATAAACCTTTTGGGGTAAATGTGCCAATGTTGTATCCAGAAATTGAAAAAATTATGGATATTATTGTAGAAGAGAATGTAAAAATTGTATTTACCTCTGCCGGAAATCCAAAAATATGGACCTCTTTTTTAAAAGATAAAGGAATCACTGTTGTTCATGTAGTGAGTTCTGTAAAATTTGCATTGAAGGCTCAAGAGGCTGGGGTTGACGCCATTGTTTGTGAAGGCTTTGAAGCTGGAGGTCATAATGGTCGAGAAGAATCTACCACTTTTACGCTGATTCCAATGGTAAAACAAGCAGTTTCAATTCCTGTAATTGCAGCAGGTGGAATTGCTACTGGAAGAGGAATGTTGGCCGCAATGATTTTAGGTGCTGATGGTGTTCAAATTGGAAGTAGATTTGCGGCAACACATGAGTCTTCTGCGCATTCAAATTTCAAGCAAACCATTATTGATGTTAAAGATGGTGATACTTATTTGACATTGAAAGAATTAGCTCCTGTTCGTTTGGTGAAAAATTCTTTTTATCAGCAAATCCAAGATTTGTATCAACAAAACCCAACTGTTAAGCAATTGAAAGATTTGCTTGGAAGAGCTCGTGCAAAAAACGGAATTTTTGAAGGTGATTTAGAAAATGGAGAGCTAGAAATAGGGCAAATTGCAGGTTTAATCAATGAAATAAAACCAGCTAAAGATGTTTTAGAGGAAATAATTGCTGAATTTAACGAAGTTAAAACGCTCATTCATAGTCTTTAGCGTGTTTAATTAAAAGAAAATCAATAAATTACGATTTTATACATTAATTGAATGTATATTTGCTACCTAATAAACGTTGTTACTACTAAATTTAACAACACAATAATTTTTTATAATGAATAAAGGTACCGTAAAATTTTTCAATGATTCAAAAGGTTTTGGATTTATCACTGAAGAAGGATCAAACAAAGAACATTTTGTACATGCATCAGGTTTAATTGATGAAATTCGTGAAAACGATGAAGTTGAATTCGACTTACAAGATGGAAGAAAAGGATTAAACGCAGTAAACGTAAGAGTA
>Ga0102830_1000358_pt1 | contig 21296 bp, 21 predicted proteins | sample ColrivemetaGS703_FD_84511 | JGI IMG/M metagenome (GOLD analysis project Ga0102830, IMG submission 84511) | Estuarine microbial communities from the Columbia River estuary - Freshwater metaG S.703 | ecosystem: Environmental > Aquatic > Marine > Intertidal zone > Estuary | place: USA: Columbia...
GCACCGGAAAGGAGGTGGTGGCGCGCAATCTGCACTACAACTCCAAGCGTCGCGAGGGTCCTTTTGTGCCGGTCAACTGCGGCGCCATCCCAGCGGAGCTGCTCGAAAGCGAGCTGTTTGGCCACGAGAAAGGGGCGTTCACAGGTGCGATCAGCAGTCGTGCAGGTCGCTTCGAGCTGGCGCAGGGTGGCACGCTGTTTCTCGATGAAATCGGCGACATGCCGTTGCCTATGCAGGTCAAGCTCTTGCGGGTGCTGCAGGAGCGTACATTCGAGCGCGTCGGCAGCAACAAGACTCAATCTGCAGATGTGCGGATCATCGCGGCTACTCACAAGGACCTGGAACAGATGATCGAGGCGGGCCTGTTCCGCGAGGATCTCTACTACCGTCTGAATGTGTTCCCGATCGAGATGGCTCCATTGCGCGAGCGAGTGGAGGATATTCCGCTACTGCTCAACGAGCTGATCTCGAGGATGGAGCACGAGAAGCGTGGCTCGATTCGATTCAATTCCGCAGCAATCATGTCGCTGTGTCAGCACGACTGGGCCGGGAACGTTCGTGAGTTGGCCAACCTGGTTGAGCGTATGGCGATCATGCATCCCTACGGCGTCATTGGCGTGGCCGAGCTGCCGAAGAAGTTTCGCCATGTCGATGACGAGGACGAGCAGTTGGCGATCAGTCTGCGCGAGGATCTGGACGAGCGCGCAATGATTGCCTCCAATGCCGTTGTTAGCAGCTATTCCTCCACGTTGCTGCCTCCCGAAGGCCTGGATCTGAAAGACTACCTGGGCAACCTGGAGCAGAGCCTGATCCAGCAGGCGCTGGACGACGCCGGAGGGGTAGTCGCACGAGCCGCAGAGCGCCTGCGCATTCGCCGTACCACGCTGGTGGAGAAGATGCGCAAGTACGGTATGAGCCGCAAAGACGATGAGGATGATCTGTCTGAAGATTGACGCGCTCTTCCTGCTCTGACAGCAACCGACTGTTTTAGAAAGTAATTTTTTTGCGGCACGCGCTTTGCTTGCGCTCTTGGTACCGGGTCGGTTTTTCGACTCCCTGAGTCCCGAGAGCGCCATGCTGCCAAGACCAGACGATCTCCCTTCCTCTGCCCCTCAGGCGGGCTCACCGCTTGATTTGCTCGAGCGGGTTTCCAGCCAGCTGGGCGACTCCCGTACCTTCCTTGAAGAGCGCGTAGCGGAGCTCAGTGGACAACTGGCCCTGGCCGGAGCGCAGCGTCTCGAACAGCTGGCCGAGAAGGAGCGTCTTGCGCTGCGCTTGCAGAGCCTGCTCGATCTCCTGCCTGGCGGTGTGGTGGTAATTGATGGGCAGGGGGTGGTGCGCGATGCCAATCCGGTGGCCTGCGCGCTTCTGGGTGGTCCGCTGACGGGCCGTTTGTGGCGCGACGTCATCGCCAGCGAATTCGCTCCGCGCGAGGATGATGGACACGAAGTATCCCTGCGTGATGGTCGCAGGTTGTCGATTGCCACTCGCTCCCTGCAGGGTGAGCCTGGGCAACTTATCCTGCTCAATGATCTGACCGAGACTCGGCTCCTGCAGGAGCAACTGGCGCGTCATCAACGTCTTTCCGAGCTCGGACGCATGGTCGCATCCCTGGCGCATCAGATCAGAACGCCGCTTTCGGCGGCATTGCTCTATGCCAGTCATCTGAGCGAACAGGCGCTGCCACTTGAGCAGCAGATGCGCTTTGCCGGACGCCTCAAGGAGCGCCTGCACGAGCTCGAACACCAGGTGCGCGACATGCTGGTCTTCGCCCGCGGCGAGTTGCCGCTGCCGGATCGTATTCCGGCAGAACATCTCTTCGCCGCGCTCAAGGATGCTGCTGATTCACTTGTGGAGGGTTTCCATGTGCGCTGGCAGTGCGATGTGCGCGGCGGTGTGCTGCTGTGCAATCGCGACACACTGGTCGGCGCGATCCTCAATCTGATCGAGAACGCGCTGCAGGCGGGCGGTCCGGCCGTTGGGGTAAAGATCCATCTGTTCAAGCGCGTTGATCGCTTGTACCTGAGCGTCAGCGATAACGGCCCGGGAATGGACCGGGCGACTCTGGCACGGCTTGGCGAAGCATTTTTTACCTCTCGGACCACAGGAACCGGCTTGGGGCTGGCGGTGGTCAAGGCGGTGACGCGTGCGCACCGTGGTGAATTGAGAATTCGTTCCAGGCTCGGTCGCGGCACGACTGCCTGTGTTGTCCTGCCCTGGACCGAACGTATCCCCTGCGCGGAGGAGCGATAACCATGTCCGTGAAAATTCTGCTGGTCGAGGACGATCGGATCTTGCGTGAAGCGCTGGTCGATACCCTGTTGCTGGGCGGCTACCAGTGTCGGTCGGTGGACTGCGCCGAGGCGGCGTTGGTTGCATTGGCCGAGGAGCCCTTCAGTTTGGTTCTCAGCGATGTGAACATGCCGGGTATGGACGGGCATGCCCTGCTGCGGTCGGTACGCGAGCGTCACCCCCAGGTACCGATTTTGCTGATGACCGCGTTCGCGGCGGTGGAGCGGGCTGTCGATGCGATGCGCCAGGGCGCGGTCGACTACCTGGTAAAGCCCTTTGAGCCCCGTACCCTGCTTGCCCTGATCGCAGAGCATGCGCTTGGCCGTCTTCTGGATCCGGAAGGAGAGCAGGCGCCCATTGCCGAGGCGGCGTCCAGTCGTCAGTTGCTGGAGCTGGCGGCGCGGGTGGCTGGCAGTGATTCCACTGTGCTGATTTCTGGTGAATCCGGTACCGGTAAGGAAGTCCTGGCACGCTACATTCACCAGCACTCGCCACGCCGAGCTAAACCCTTCGTGGCAATCAATTGCGCGGCGATTCCGGACAATATGCTCGAGGCTACTCTGTTCGGCCACGAGAAGGGTGCCTTCACCGGCGCAATCGCCTCCCAGCCGGGCAAGTTCGAGATGGCCGAGGGCGGGACGCTGCTGCTGGACGAGATTTCCGAAATGCCGCTTGGGCTCCAGGCGAAACTCCTGCGCGTGTTGCAGGAGCGCGAAGTCGAGCGGGTCGGCGGGCGCCGGCCGATTGCGCTGGACATCCGTATCCTTGCGACGACCAACCGGGATCTTTCCGCCGAGGTTCTGGCGGGACGTTTTCGTGAGGATCTGTATTACCGACTCTCGGTCTTTCCGCTGGCCTGGCCCGCCTTGCGCGAACGCCCGGCGGATATAGTTCCACTGGCCGAGCGCTTGCTCACCCGGCACGCGCAGAAGATGCGACAGCCGCTGGTGCGCCTGTCGGCCGCGGCTCGCTCAGTGCTGCTTGCGCACTCGTGGCCGGGCAATGTCCGTGAGCTGGACAATGCCTTGCAGCGTGCGCTGATTCTGCATCGAGGTAGCGTCATAGAACCGGCGGACCTTTGCCTGGGCAGCCATTCGCCCCTCGGACTTCAGTCGGTTTCTACCGGGGTTGCGACACCACCGCCAATAGCTTCGCCGCAGGGTGATGCCGGTGGGCTGGGTTCCGACCTGCGCCGGCACGAGTTTCAAATGATCATCGAGACGCTCAAGTCCGAACGCGGCCGGCGCAAGGAGGCTGCCGATCGTCTGGGCATCAGTCCGCGGACCTTGCGTGACAAGCTGGCGCAGATGCGCGACGCGGGAATGGATGTGGAGGCGTTCCTCTACGCCAGCTGAGAGCGAGGCTCGTGCTCCCATCGCCTGCACGGTAAAGCTGTTTCTCTGTTTGCTGCGGCGGGGATGAGTCGTGCCGGAAAGGCTCGCCCGTGCTACTCCTTACCCGCTCGCCCCATGCCGCAACGGCATCGCCTTGAGAATACGACGCCGGTCTTCCGCGGCGCTTCAGCATTGGCACCCTTGTTGCTAAGTCTTCCTCATCGAATCCACGCAGCGTCAAAAAAGCGTGGTCCGCGGAGGAGTCAGCCAAAATGAGCCAAGGTATCGAATTCAACCGTCTGATGCTGGAGATGCGTTCCCTCCAGGCGGACGCCATGGCACGTTCCCGGCCGGTTGCGGAAAGCAAGCCGGCGGAGCCTGGCGCACCAAGCTTCTCCGAGTTGCTTGGTCAGGCGGTTGGCAAGGTCAGCGCTACCCAGCAAGCCTCCAATCAACTGGCCACCGCTTTCGAGATGGGCGTGGGGGGTGTCGACCTGAGCGACGTGATGATCGCTTCGCAGAAGGCCAGTGTGTCCTTCCAGGCGGTTACCCAGGTCCGCAACAAGCTGGTCCAGGCGTACCAAGACATCATGCAGATGCCGGTTTGAGGGCGGACTGAATCATGGCTGAAGCTGTTATGAGCAACGTGCCGGCGCGTACCGGTGGTGATGAGCCGAAGAAGCCGCTGTTCGGGCTGACCTTTCTCGAGAATCTCTCGGAGATGTCGATGCTGCGGCAGATCGGCCTGTTGGTTGGTCTGGCCGCCAGCGTGGCGGTCGGCTTCGCCGTCGTGCTCTGGTCCCAGCAGCCTGACTACCGCCCGCTGTACAACAACCTCGGCGGCATGGACGCCAACCAGGTCATCGAGGCACTGACGGCTGCGGATATCGCCTACACCATCGAGCCCAACTCCGGCGCGCTGCTGGTCCGTTCCGAAGATGTGGCGCGCGCGCGGATCAAGCTCGCGGGCGCCGGTATCGAGCAGAGCGACGGCAACTTCGGCTTCGAGATTCTCGACAAGGAACAGGGGCTGGGCACCAGTCAGTTCATGGAGGCCGCGCGCTATCGTCGGAGCCTGGAGGGCGAGCTGGCGCGTACCGTTTCCAGCCTCAACAACGTCAAGGCGGCGCGGGTACATCTGGCCATTCCGAAGAGCTCGGTGTTCGTACGTGACGAGCGCAAGCCCAGTGCGTCCGTGCTGGTCGAGCTGTATCCAGGGCGAGCGCTGGAACCCAGCCAGGTCATGGCGATCGTCAATCTGGTGGCTACCAGCGTACCCGAGCTGAACAAGGCGCAGGTCACGGTGGTGGATCAGAAGGGCAACCTGCTCTCTGACCAGCATGAGCTCTCCGAGCTGTCCATGGCCGGTAAGCAGTTCGACTACAGCCGCCGACTGGAAGGGGTCTACACCCAGCGTGTGCACAATATCCTGCTACCGGCCCTCGGTAATGGCCGCTACAAGGCCGAGGTCTCTGCGGATGTTGATTTCAGCGCGGTGGAATCCACTTCGGAAACCTTCAATCCCGATCAGCCAGCGCTGCGCAGTGAGCAGCAGGTCAATGAACAGCGCACCAGCAGCCAGGGACCGCAGGGCGTGCCGGGCGCGCTGAGCAATCAACCTCCTGGCCCCGCTACCGCTCCCGAAGTGGCGGGTGGTGCTGCGGTTGCCGGTGCAATCGCGCCGGGGCAGCCGCTGCTGGACGCCAATGGCCAGCAGGTGATGGATCCGGCTACCGGTCTGCCGATGCTGGCGCCCTATCCGAGCGACAAGCGCGAGCAGTCGACCCGCAACTTCGAACTGGATCGTTCAGTGAGCTACACCAAGCAGCAGCAGGGACGCTTGCGTCGGCTTTCTGTCGCGGTAGTGGTGGATGACCAGGTTCGCGTCAATCCAGAGACCGGTGAGGTCACTCGCCTGCCATGGAATACCGATGAACTGGCCCGCTTCACGCGTCTGGTGCAGGATGCAGTTGGCTTCGATGCAGCACGGGGTGACAGCGTTAGCGTCATCAATGCGCCGTTCATCGCTGACGGCGGCGAGCAGATCGCCGAGCTGTCCTTCTGGGAGCAGCCCTGGTTCTGGAGTCTGCTGGGTGGTCTCAAGCAGTTCCTGCTGCCGCTGCTGATCATCGCGCTCATGTGGTTCGTGCTGCGCCCTGCGCTGGTGAACATCACTTCGGCAGGCAAGGGCGTTGCAGAGAAAGGCGAGGCGGGTGACGTCGAGCTTGGCGACATGGATGGGCTCGAAGGTGAGCTGTCCGCCGATCGCGTCAGCCTGCGCGGACCGCAGACCATCATGTTGCCCAACCCCAGTGAGGGCTATGATGCGCAACTGAATGCGATCAAGAGTCTGGTTGCCGATGATCCGGGTCGGGTAGCACAAGTCGTCAAAGAGTGGATCAACGCAGATGAATGAGAATCGCGCCGCCACCAAGCTGAACAAGGTCGAGAAGGCCGCCATCCTGCTTCTGTCGCTCGGCGAAACCGACGCCGCGCAGGTGCTGCGTCATCTCGGTCCGAAGGAAGTGCAGAAAGTCGGCGTGGCCATGGCGCAGATGCGCAATGTGCAGCGCGAGCAGGTCGAGCGGGTAATAGGCGAGTTCGTCGAGGTTGTCGGCGATCAGACCAGTGTCGGTGTTGGCGCTGATTCCTACATCCGCAAGATGCTGACCCAGGCACTGGGCGAGGACAAGGCCGGCAGCCTTATCGACCGCATCCTGCTGGGTGGCAGCACCAGCGGCCTGGATAGCCTGAAGTGGATGGAGCCGCGTGCCGTCGCCGACGTGATTCGCTACGAGCATCCGCAGATCCAGGCCATCGTGGTGGCATATCTGGATCCGGATCAGGCCGGCGAAGTCCTCAGCCATTTCGACCACAAGGTACGACTGGACATCATCCTGCGGGTCTCTTCACTGAATACAGTGCAACCGGCTGCGCTCAAGGAGCTCAACCAGATTCTCGAGAAGCAGTTCTCCGGCAGCGCCAGCACCACCCGCGCTGCGCTGGGCGGCGTCAAGCGCGCGGCAGACATCATGAACTTCCTCGACAGCTCGGTTGAGGGCCAACTGATGGATTCGATCCGCCAGGTCGACGAGGATCTGTCGAGCCAGATCGAGGATCTGATGTTCGTCTTCGACAACCTCGCCGATGTCGACGACCGCGGCATCCAGGCGCTGCTGCGCGAGGTTTCCTCCGAGGTCCTGGTGCTGGCGCTCAAGGGCGCCGACGACGCGATCAAGGAAAAGGTCTTCAAGAACATGTCCAAACGGGCTGCCGAACTGCTACGCGACGACCTCGACGCCAAGGGTCCGGTGCGAGTCAGCGAGGTGGAAACCGCGCAGAAGGAAATCCTCACCATCGCCCGGCGCATGGCCGAAGCGGGCGAGATCGTGCTGGGTGGGGCGGGTGGCGAGGCGATGATCTGATGAGGATGTCCTGATGTCGGCAAAGGATGCTCCCAGCGAGCTGATTCGCGCCAAGGATGTCAGCGCCTTCGACCGCTGGTCGTTGCCCAGTTTCGACCCCGAGGGGCCGGTCCAGGAGCAGCCGGCTCAGCCCGAGCCGGCGGCGGTAGCTGAGCCTGAGCCTATGCCGGCGCAGGAAATTGCCCCGGAGGCGGTCAAGCCGTTCACCCTCGACGAGCTGGAGGCGATCCGCCAGGAGGCCTACAACGAGGGCTTTGCCACCGGCGAGAAGGATGGCTTTCACGCTGGGCAGCTGAAGGCACGCCAGGAGGCGGACGCGGCGTTGGGCGAGCGCGTACAGCGCCTGGAAAAGCTCATGCAGCATCTTTTGGAGCCGATCGCCGAGCAGGACAAGCAGCTTGAGCATGGCCTGGTTACCCTCGTCAGTCATATGGTGCAGCAAGTGATTCGCCGCGAGATGGCCACCGATTCGTCGCAGGTTCGTCTGGTATTGCGTGAGGCACTCAAGCTGCTGCCAATGGGCGCACAGAACATACGTATTCACGTCAATCCGCAGGACTTCGAGATGATCAAGGCGCTGCGCGAGCGCCATGAGGAGAGCTGGCGAATACTCGAAGACGAAGCTTTGCTGCCCGGCGGTTGCCGGGTGGAGAGCGAAAGCAGTCGCATCGATGCCAGCGTCGAGACGCGCATGGCGCAGGCGTTGAAGCTGCTTTTCGAGCATCAGCGCTCGCAGGCCACCAGTCCTCTGGCGGCCGATATCAGTGTCGACCTGGATGCGACCGATGAAGCTTGAGCGGGTCAGCTTCGAGCGTCGTCTGGCTGGTTACGACGCTGCCGTGCAGCTGCCGGACCAGCCGGTGGTCGAGGGGCGGCTGTTGCGGATGGTCGGTCTGACGCTCGAGGCCGAGGGGCTGCGCGCGGCCATAGGCAACCGTTGCCTGGTGATCAACGACGACAGCTACCACCCGATCCAGGTCGAGGCCGAGGTGATGGGTTTCGCCAACGGCAAGATCTACCTGATGCCGGTCGGCAGTCTCGCGGGCATCGCGCCTGGCGCGCGAGTCGTGCCCCTGCCCGATACCGGACGCTTGCCGATGGGCATGTCGATGCTCGGGCGGGTACTGGATGGCGCCGGCCGCGCACTGGACAACAAAGGCGGGATGAAAGCCGAGGACTGGGTGCCGATGGACGGGCCGACCATCAATCCGCTCAACCGACACCCGATCAGCGAGCCGCTGGATGTCGGCATTCGCAGCATCAATGGCTTGCTGACCGTCGGTCGCGGGCAGCGTCTGGGGCTGTTTGCCGGCACCGGTGTGGGCAAGTCGGTGCTGCTTGGCATGATGACGCGCTTCACCGAAGCCGAGATCATCGTGGTCGGCCTGATCGGCGAGCGCGGCCGGGAGGTGAAGGAGTTCATCGACGAGATCCTCGGTGAAGAGGGCATCAAACGCTCCGTGGTGGTCGCTTCGCCCGCTGACGAGGCGCCGTTGATGCGCCTGCGCGCTGCGCAGTACTGCACGCGGATCGCCGAGTATTTTCGCGACAAGGGCAAGAATGTCCTGCTGCTGATGGACTCGCTGACGCGCTATGCTCAGGCTCAGCGTGAGATCGCCCTGGCGATCGGCGAACCGCCAGCGACCAAAGGCTATCCGCCGTCGGTATTCGCCAAGTTGCCCAAGTTGGTGGAGCGTGCTGGCAATGCCGAGGCGGGTGGTGGTTCGATTACGGCCTTCTATACCGTGCTGTCCGAGGGCGATGATCAGCAGGATCCGATTGCCGATGCGGCGCGCGGCGTTCTGGATGGGCACTTCGTGCTCTCCCGGCGGCTGGCCGAGGAAGGGCACTATCCGGCCATCGACATCGAAGCCTCGATCAGCCGGGTGATGCCGGCGGTCGTCAGCCCGGAATATCTGCGCCACGCCCAGCGCTTCAAACAACTGTGGTCGCGCTACCAGCAGAGCCGCGACCTGATCAGCGTCGGTGCCTATGTGCCAGGCGGCGACCCTGAAACGGATCAGGCGATCGCACGCTACCCCTTGATGGTCGGCTATCTGCGCCAGGGTCTGCAGGAAAGCGAGAGCCTGGCGGCCAGCCATGAAGCGCTCGCCGCAGTGCTCAGTGCGCCGGTGTCCTGATGAATGAGTGAGAGAGCCCGGAGGCTGGCGCCGGTGGTCGAGATGGCCGAGCGCGCCGAGCGTGATGCCGCGCGCAAGCTCGGTCATTGTCAGGGGCTGGTGAGCCAGGCCGAGGTCAAGCTTGGCGAGCTGGAGCGCTACCGTGGCGACTATCAGCAGCAATGGATCAGCGAAGGGCAGCAGGGCGTTTCAGGTCAGTGGCTGATGAACTATCAGCGCTTTCTGACCCAGTTGGAAACGGCGATCGGACAGCAGAACAGCAGTCTGCAATGGCATCGGGAAAACCTGGCACGTGCCCGTGAGCTCTGGCAGCAGCGCTACGCGCGGCTCGAGGGGTTGCGCAAGCTGGTACAACGCTACCTCGACGAAGCCCGCGCGGCACAGGACAAGCGCGAGCAGAAGCTGCTCGACGAACTCTCCCAGCGACTGAATGCCCGGCGCGACGACTGATCCGGGTTGCCGGCCGTCCGGGGCGGTGCTAAACCTGTGGTAAGTCTCACGGCAGCGTTCCTCACAGCTGCCGCATCGTGTTCGTCCCCAGTTCAAGGAGTTTGCCATGACCATCAGCGCCCAGCTTTCGGCGGATGGACAGGAATTGATCATCAGCGTCGAAGGGCGTTTTGATTTCTCGGCACATCAGGATTTTCGCAACGCCTATGAGCGGGTCGATGCTTCACCGAAGCGCTATCGAGTGGATCTGAGCAACGCCAACTACCTGGACAGCTCGGCGTTGGGCATGCTGCTGTTGCTGCGCGACCATGCGGGCGGGGACAACGCTCGAATCAGTCTGGTCAATTGTCGTCCGGACGTTCGCAAGATCCTCGCCATCTCCAATTTCGAACAGCTTTTCGAGATTGCCTGAGCTCAAGGGCGACAAGGGTTTCATCACCGTCCTGCTTGCCGAGGACGGCCCTGCCGATCGCATGCTGTTGGCAACCTTGGTCGCTCGTCTCGGTCATCGGGTGCTGACTGCCGCCAACGGCCTCGAAGCGGTGGCACTGTTCGAGCAGGAGCGGCCCCAGTTGGTCCTCATGGATGCCCTGATGCCGGTGATGGATGGCTTCGAGGCAGCCCGGCGGATCAAGCGTCTGGCCGGGGAGGAGCTGGTTCCGATCATTTTTCTGACTTCGCTGAGCGAGGGCGAGGCGCTGGTACAGAGCATCGAGGCCGGCGGTGACGACTTTCTGTCCAAGCCTTACAACCCGCTGATACTCGAAGCCAAGATCAAGGCCATGAACCGCCTGCGTCGGCTGCAGGCCACCGTCCTTGAGCAACGCGATCTGATTGCCCGTCATAACGGACACCTGCTGACCGAGCAGCGGGTGGCAAAGGCGGTGTTCGACAAGATCACCCACTCGGGCTGCCTGGGAGCGGCGAACATCCGCTACCTGCAATCTCCCTATGCACTTTTCAATGGTGATCTGCTGCTGGCGGCGTACAAGCCCTCCGGCGAGATGCACGTGCTGCTAGGCGACTTCACCGGCCATGGTCTGCCTGCCGCCATAGGCGCGATGCCGGTTGCGGATGCCTTCTACAGCATGACTGCGAGAGGCTATTCGCCCAGCGAAATCCTTTGCGAACTGAATGCGAAGCTCAAGCGCATCCTGCCGGTGGGCATGTTCTGCTGTGCCACGCTGCTCAGCGTCGACACGCAGCGTCGCCTGCTCGAGGTCTGGAACGGCGGCTTGCCAGCCGGTTATCTGCGACGTGTCGCCGATGGGCACTATGTCGAGCTGGCCTCCCGGCATCTGCCGTTGGGCGTTCTGGAAAACGACGCCTTCGATACGTCCTGCGACGTCCATCCGCTGGCTGTGGGAGATCGGGTGCTGCTGCTCTCCGACGGTGTTCTGGAAGTCAGCAATGCGACAGGCGAGACGTTTGGCGAAGAGCGTTTGCGCACCCTGCTTCGCGAGTGTGACGAGCCCGCCCGGCTGTTTGCGCAGATTCAGAATGCGCTCGCAGACTTCCATGGCGAGGCCCATGACGATGCCAGCATGCTGGAGATACTGGTCAGCGATGAGCCAATTTCTGCGCTACCGATGCAGGAGTACGGCAAGAGCTGGCTGATCTCCTCGCAGGACTGGTCGGCCTCCTTCGAGTTCCGGGCTCAAACGCTGAAATCCTTCAATCCGTTGCCGTTCCTGTTGCAGTTGCTGATGGAGGTTCGCGGGCTGCGTCCGCGCAGCGGAGAGCTATACACGGTCCTCGCCGAGCTTTATTCGAACGCTCTCGAGCACGGTGTAATGGGCCTGGACTCCGCACTCAAGCAGGATGCCGCGGGTTTTTCCGAGTACTACCGCCAGCGCGATCAGCGTCTGTCCGAGCTGGATGCCGGGTTTGTCCGCTTCCATCTGCAGATTGTGCCGAACGGCGAGGGCGGACGCTTGCTGCTGCGGGTCGAGGACAGCGGAGAAGGCTTTGCGGTGGCCGAAGAACTGGCTCGCCAGCAATCGCCGACTAGCCTCGGCGGGCGGGGTATGCGACTAATCTGTCGATTGGCCGACGAATGCACCTGGGACGAGGACGGAAGGGGTGTCAGCGTGGAGTTTTGCTGGAACGCTGGGGCATAATCCGGTCTCCGTTTGAGGAGCGTTCAGGTGTCAGAACATCTCGATTCGGCCATTCTCTCGAGCTTGCAGGAGATCATGGGTGAGGAGTATCCGGTCCTGCTGGACACCTTTCTCGCTGATTCCGAAGAGCGTGTGCGCCTGCTCCGTGAGGCGCTCGGGCAGAGCGATGCTCAGGCATTGCGGCAGGCTGCGCACAGTTTCAAGGGTAGTTGCAGCAACATGGGGGCACCGTTGCTCGCAGGCCTTTGCCGATTGCTGGAAGAGGCCGGGCGTCGCGGGCAGCTCGATGGTTGCGAAGCTCAGTTGGAGCATCTTGAGCGCGAGCTTGCGATCGTCCGGATCATGTTCCGCTCCGAGAGGCAGCGCTTCGTGATCGGGCGTAGCTGAGCTGGCCTGACATTTGCTTTGGGTGTTCCGTCATCCTATTTCTGACGGAGAGCCGGAATGTCCGTTGTCCCTGATCTGCTTCTCAAGCCGGCAGCCGCCGAGGCGAAACCCAAGGCGCCCAGCCAGGCCAGCGCCGCTGCAACGCAGCCTCGAAGCAAGGAGCCTTCCAGCTTTGCGAAGGTTTACGAGCGGGAGCGCCAGGCCAAGTCAAACGAGCCGGCGCCTACCCGTACCCAGTCGGAGCCTGGCCGCAAGTCATCGACCGCCAAGGCTGATTCCGCCAACGAAATGTCACCAGCGGAGGCGACAGTGGTTGCCGCGGATGGCAATGTCTTGCCGGTGGAGGCGACCGAGGGTGCAGTAGATCCGCTTCTGCTTCTTGGCTTGGGTTTCAGCGAAGGTGAGGTTGAAGGCGATGCGGAAGCCGAGTCTGAGACTGAAGAGGCGGCCGCGCTGATGGGGGCACCGACAACCTCTTTCCTGGCCCCATCGACGACGGTGGATACTGCGCGCATCGACCCGGAAATGGAAAAGCTCAGTAGCGCTGCGGCGGTCAAGCTTACGATTGAGCTTGATGCCTCTGCCAAGCGTCAGGCTGCGCAGAGCGACGGGGTTGAAGTCGCCGCGCTGACAGCGAATTCTGAAGGTGAGGGGGATGAGCAGGAGCTTGGCCTGGATTCCCTGTTGTCGGCCACGCCGGAGTCATCATCGGAAAGCGGCGAGAAACTCGAGGTTCTCGTCCGCTCGGCTGCGCCCGAGGTCACCAAGGACACGCCTGCGGAGTCGCGGGGTGAGGCGTTTGCTGGGCGCCTCAGTGCGCTGGCGCAACAGATGAATCCCCAATTGCAGGCTTCCAGAGCAATGCCAATGGTGCCAGGGCAGCCGGTGCCAATGCAGCAGGGAGGTTGGAGCGAGGCGGTTGTCGATCGCGTGATGTGGCTGTCCAGTCAGAACCTGAAGTCTGTCGAGATCCAGCTCGACCCGGCAGAGCTGGGGCGGCTGGAGGTTCGCATCAGCATGAATCAGGACGTCGCGCAGGTTACCTTCGCCAGCGCCAATCCAAACGTGCGTGACGCACTGGAATCGCAGATGCATCGCTTGCGCGAGCTGTTTTCCCAGCAGGGGATGGGCCAGTTGGACGTGAACGTCTCGGATCAGTCGCTGGCGCGTGGGCAGAGTCAGGGCGATGATCCTCAGGCTCGCCGCTCATCCGTGGGTGGCGATGTTGCGGGCGACGACGAGCCGGGCATTTTCGGAGTTGAGACCAGCGTCAGCGAAATCCGCGCTGACAGGGGATTGGTCGACTACTACGCTTGATCGAACGGTTCGGAACGTGCCTGTGCTGGTCGGCTGGCGCGCCGTCAGTTCGTTGCTGTGCATAATCGCTGCGCAAGTTCAGGACTCTGGGTTAGCATGCCCTTTCCGAGAAAGTGGCATAGCACTTGCTGCTAACCCTTTGACCCATTTACGCAACCAGTCAGCGACGGAAAATTGGCATGGCTAAGAACCAGGCGCCTTCGCCTCCCCCGGAACCCGGTGTAAAACCTGCGGGGAAGGGCAAACTAAAGTTGATTCTCCTGGTGGTGGTGGCCCTGCTTCTGGCCATCGGGCTTTCCGTGGGCGCTACCTGGTTTCTGCTCAGCAAAGGTGATTCCGGGCAAGACGAGGAGTCGGCTGCTCCCGTCGCTGCGGCACCGGTACGCCAGGCCGCGATCTACGAGCCGCTGGTGCCGGCCTTCGTGGTGAATTTCAATCATCAGGGGCGTCAGCGCTACATGCAGGTCAGCGTGACCCTGATGGGGCGTGATCAGGCTGCCCTCGATGCCCTCAAGGTTCATATGCCGCTGCTGCGCAACAATCTGGTGATGTTGCTCTCCAGTCAGGATTTCGCTCTGCTGGGCACGCCTGCTGGGATGGAGATGCTGCGTCAGCAGATTACTGCCAGCGTGCAGGAGCTGGGGCAGAAGGAGCTTGGCAAGCCAGTGATCGAACAGGCGCTCTTCACCAATTTCGTGTTGCAGTAGCAACGGGGTACGCGCATGGCCGTACAAGACCTGCTTTCCCAGGACGAGATCGATGCGCTCTTGCACGGTGTCGATGACGGACTGGTGGATACCGAGGATGCCGTCGAACCCGGCAGCGTCAAATCCTATGATCTGACCAGTCAGGATCGCATCGTCCGCGGGCGCATGCCGACCCTGGAAATGATCAACGAACGCTTTGCTCGTTACACCCGGATCAGCATGTTCAATCTGCTGCGTCGCTCTGCCGATGTGGCGGTGGGCGGGGTGCAGGTAATGAAGTTCGGCGAATATGTTCACTCGCTGTACGTGCCGACCAGCCTGAACCTAGTGAAGATGAAGCCGCTGCGCGGCACGGGCCTGTTCATCCTCGATGCCAAACTGGTGTTCAAGCTGGTGGACAACTTCTTCGGCGGCGACGGCCGTCACGCGAAGATCGAAGGCCGCGAATTCACGCCGACCGAACTGCGGGTTGTACGCATGGTGCTGGACCAGGCTTTCATTGATCTGAAGGAAGCCTGGCATGCGGTGATGGATCTGCACTTCGAGTACATCAACTCGGAGGTCAATCCGGCGCTGGCGAATATCGTCAGCCCCAGCGAAGTAGTGGTGGTATCCACCTTCCATATCGAACTTGACGGCGGCGGTGGCGATCTGCACATCACCATGCCGTACTCGATGATCGAGCCGATTCGCGAAATGCTCGACGCCGGATTCCAGTCCGACCTGGATGATCAGGACGAGCGCTGGGTCAAGGCCCTGCGCGAGGACATTCTCGAGGTCAACGTACCGCTCGGCGCGACTGTCGCCCGCCGTCAGCTCAAGGTGCGCGACATCCTGCATATGCAGCCCGGTGACGTGATCCCGGTCGAGCTGCCGGAAGACATCATCCTGCGTGCCAACGGCGTGCCGACCTTCAAGGTCAAGCTGGGTGCTCACAAGGGCAACCTTGCATTGCAGGTGCTCGAGTCGATGGAGCGCCCGCGCTGAGTGCGGGCCATCAGAAAATAGAATTCCAGGCGAGGATTGATGATGGCGGAAGAGAACGAACACACCTCCCCCGAGGAACAGGCTCTGGCTGACGAGTGGGCCGCCGCGTTGTCGGAGGCGGGAGATGCGAGTCAGGATGACATCGATGCGATGATGGCGCAGGGCGCGGCAAGCCCCCCGGACGCACACAAGGCACCGATGGAGGAGTTTGGCAGTGCGCCCAAGGTCAATCTGCCCGTCGGCCTGGAAGGCCCCAACCTGGATGTGATTCTGGATATTCCGGTATCCATCTCCATGGAAGTGGGCAACACCGAGATCAGCATCCGCAATCTGCTGCAACTGAACCAGGGCTCGGTCATCGAACTGGACCGGCTCGCCGGCGAGCCGCTGGATGTGCTGGTCAATGGCACCCTGATCGCGCACGGCGAAGTAGTGGTGGTCAACGAGAAGTTCGGCATCCGCCTGACCGACGTGATCAGCCCCACCGAGCGGATCAAGAAGCTACGCTGACAGACGTTCCTTGGTCGTTATCGCGCTGGGTCGCTGGCGTACGCCGAGGCGAGGAGAGCCTTTTTCATGATCAGATGGATAACCGCCCTGGCCTGGGTGCCTGCGCCGGTGCTGGCCGCGGAAGCTCAGACCGCGGCGTCCAGATTGCCGAGCACCGGTAATCTGCCGGGTCAGCTGGGGCAGCTGCTGGTGGGGTTGCTGCTGGTCATAGGACTGATCTTTCTGCTGGCCTGGGTGGTCCGGCGCATTCAGAACATCACCCCTCGTGGCGGTCAGGTGATCAAGCTGGTTGCGAGCCAGGCACTGGGGCCGCGCGACCGGCTGCTGCTGGTTCAGGTGGGCGGGGAACAGATCCTGCTGGGGCTCAGCTCCGGCCGCATCACCCCGCTGCACGTCCTCGCGGAACCAGTGCATCTTCCCGATGGTGAGCCTGCCTCGCCGGAATTCGCCCAGCGCCTGATGGAGCTGTTGGGCAAGGATCAGAAGGACAAATCCTGACATGAGCGCCTTGCGCCTGCTGCTGTTGTTCGTGGGCGTGCTCGCCACGCCTTTTGCGCTGGGTGCGGACAATCCGCTGTCGATTCCGGCGATCACGCTGTCCACCGATACCCAGGGTCAGCAGGAATACTCGGTAAGCCTGCAGATCCTGCTGATCATGACGGCGCTGAGCTTCATCCCTGCGTTCGTCATGCTGATGACTAGCTTCACCCGCATCATCATCGTCTTCTCCATTCTGCGCCAGGCACTGGGCCTGCAGCAGACACCGTCCAACCAGATCCTGATCGGACTGGCGTTGTTCCTCACCATGTTCATCATGGCGCCGGTGTTCGACGAGATGAATCGTGACGCCCTGCAGCCCTATCTGAACGAGCAACTCTCGGCGCAGGAAGCGTTGACCCGAGCCGAAGTACCGCTGAAGGCCTTCATGCTGGCGCAGACCCGGGAAAGCGATCTGGAGCTGTTCATGCGTCTGTCGAAACGCACCGACATCGTCTCGCCCGAGCAGGCACCGCTGACGATTCTGATCCCGGCCTTTGTCACCTCGGAGCTGAAGACGGCGTTCCAGATCGGCTTCATGATCTTCATACCGTTCCTGATCATCGACATGGTGGTGGCGAGCATTCTGATGGCGATGGGGATGATGATGCTGTCGCCGCTGATTATTTCTCTGCCGTTCAAGATCATGCTGTTCGTCCTGGTGGACGGCTGGGCGCTGATCATGGGCACTCTGGCCGGCAGTTTCGGCACCTTGTAGCGAGGCTCTCATGACTCCCGAAGTGGCAATCGATCTGTTTCGCGGCGGGCTCTGGCTGACCGCAACCATCGTCGCCCTGATGGTGGTGCCCAGTCTGATCGTCGGCCTGATCGTGGCGATGTTCCAGGCGGCCACCCAGATCAACGAGCAGACCTTGAGTTTTCTACCCAGACTGCTGGTCATGCTGTTAACCCTGATCTGGGCGGGACCCTGGCTGACGCGCGAGTTGATGGATTACACCCGCACGCTGATCCAGAACATCCCGTACCTGATCGGCTAGCACGATGCTTGAGCTCAGCGAGGCGCAGATCGGCGGTTGGCTCGGTGCATTCATGCTGCCGCTGTTCCGCATCGCCGCGATGCTGATGGTGATGCCCATCATCGGCACTCAGCTGGTGCCGGTACGCGTACGTCTGTACATGGCGCTGGCGATATCGGTGGTGCTGGTGCCGACCCTGCCGCCGATGCCGGATGTCGATGCGCTGAGTCTGCCGATGATGCTGCTGATCGCCGAGCAGATCCTGGTCGGCGTGATGATGGGCTTCATGTTGCTGCTGATGTTTCACGTGTTCGCGGTGGCCGGGCAGATCATCGCCATGCAGATGGGGTTGGCCTTTGCCTCCATGGTCGATCCGGCCAACGGCGTGTCGGTGCCAGTGCTCGGTCAGTTTCTTCTGATGCTGTCGACTTTGCTTTTTCTGGCCATGAACGGTCATCTGGTGGTCTTCGAGGTGCTCGCCGAGAGTTTCGTTACGCTGCCGGTCGGCGAAGCCTTTCTTCTTGAGCGTTACTGGCTTCTCGCCGGCAAGCTCAGTTGGGTGCTTGGCGCCGGTGTGCTGCTGGCGCTGCCGGCGATCACCGCGCTGCTGGTGGTCAATATCGCCTTCGGCGTCATGACGCGCGCCGCGCCGCAGCTGAACATCTTCTCCATCGGCTTTCCCATGACACTGGTTCTGGGGATGCTGATTTTCTGGTTAAGCCTCGCCGACTTCCTCGCCCACTACCAACTGATTGCCAGCGATGCGTTGCAACAGCTGCGCGAACTGGCGGGCACCCCTTGACCTCTTTGATCGGAGCCTGAGCCATGGCAGAGAGCGAAAGCGGTCAGGATCGCAGTGAGGAACCCACACAGAAGCGGCTTGATGAGGCTCGCCGCAAGGGGCAGATTGCCCGCTCGCGCGAACTCAACACACTCGCTGTGACACTCGGGGGCGCCGGTGCGGCGCTGATGTTCGGCGGTCAGATAGCGCTCGATCTGATGGATGTGATGCGTGCCGGCTTTTCCTTCAGCCGCGAAGCGCTGATGGATGACGGCTCCATGGTCAAGCTGCTGCTCGCTTCCGGCACGCATGCCCTGGTTGCACTGATTCCGTTCATGGTCATTCTGTTGATTGCGTCGATTCTCGGTCCGATCTCGCTTGGCGGCTGGTTGATGTCCACGGAGGCCATGCAGCCAAAATTCAGCCGGATGAGCCCTCTGTCGGGGCTCAAACGCATGTTTTCGCCTCAGGCGCTGGCCGAGCTGGGCAAGGCATTAGCCAAGTTCGTGGTACTGCTGGGCGTGGCGCTGGTGGTGTTGTCGGCGGTGGAGGACGATCTTCTTTCGATCGCTTACGAGCCCCTCGAAGCTGCCATCATGCACAGCGCAGTGCTGGTTGGCTGGAGTGCTTTATGGCTTTCCTGCGGGCTTATTCTGATTGCTGCTGTAGACGTTCCTTTCCAGCTCTGGAGCAGCAAGCAGAAGCTGAAGATGACCAAGCAGGAAGTCCGAGACGAGTACAAGGACAGTGAGGGCAAGCCGGAGGTCAAGTCACGCATACGTCAGCTGCAGCGTGAAATGGCCGAACGGCGAATGATGGAATCGGTGCCTTCGGCGGACGTGGTGATTACCAACCCGACGCACTTTGCGGTGGCGCTCAAGTACGACCCGGAAAAGGGTGGGGCACCGTTGCTGCTTGCCAAGGGCGGCGATTTCCTTGCGCTGAAAATTCGCGAAATTGCCCAGGAGCACCGAGTGATACTGCTTGAGTCGCCGCAACTTGCGCGTGCGGTGTATTACTCCACCGAAGTGGATCACGAGATACCTGCTGGCCTCTATCTTGCGGTGGCGCAGGTCCTTGCCTATGTCTATCAATTGCGCCAGTACCAGGCTGGCAAAGGCAAGCGTCCGGGCGCTCTACCGGATCTGCCGATTCCGCCCGATCTGCGTCGCGACGAGTAATGTAACGCGGCGGGGTACGGGATCTGCGCCCCCGCCGCGATGGCGCAGACTTGTTTACTCGATCACTCCACAGGCGATGCGCGCACCACCACCGCCCAGTGGCATCGGGTGGTCTGCGTGGTTGTCGCCGCCGGCGTGCAACATGATCGCGTGGCCACGGATCTCGTCCAGGCTTTTCAGGCGCGGCGCCAGCACCGGCTGCTGAGCACTGCCATCGGTGGCGACATGCAACGCCGGAAGGTCGCCCTTGTGGGCGTTGTCATCCCAGGGATGGCCATGCTTGCCGGTTTTCTCCGGGTCCCAGTGGCCGCCCGCACCCTCTGCGGCTGACGGCTTGCCGTCTTTCTCGGCTGGGGCGCAGCTCGGGTTGGTATGAACATGAAAGCCGTGCAGGCCGGGCTCCAGCCCTTTCAATGTCGGCGTAAAGACCAGCCCGTATGCCGTCTGCTCGATCGTTACCCGCCCCAGCGAGCTACCAACGCCACTGGCGCTGACCTGATTGATTTCAATGCTGAGAGGGGCGGCCTGGAGAGACAGGCTGGTACAGCCTGCCAAAGCGACGAACAGCCACTTGCGCATGAGTTTTTCCTTTTCGCGGTGATTGGAAGTTGCAGGGGTTCAGTGTCTGCGACTGAGCCTTCGGGGAAAGGTTCAGCTACCGATCTGAACCCGCCAACCTAAGCCAAATCCTGCCGTATGCAAAGCTTGCCGGGCGTTGGCCGGGTTCTTGCTGTGCATCGATCACGCGGCGTGTGAACGTCAAAAGATTGAATCTGTGTAGTCGGGAGACATTGCGTGGATCGCGGACAAATGATCGGCAACGTGCGCAGCAATCTCGCGGGTCTGCGCCATGGCAACCTGGGGGTACCCATCCTGCTGCTGGTGATGCTCGGCATGATGATGCTGCCCGTCCCGCCCTTTCTGCTGGACGTGCTGTTCACCTTCAATATCGCGCTGTCCATCGTCGTTCTGCTGGTTTGCGTGTATGCAATGCGGCCGCTGGACTTCGCCGTGTTCCCCACCATTCTGCTGGTCGCCACTCTATTGCGGCTTGCCTTGAACGTCGCCTCGACCCGCGTGGTACTGCTCAATGGCCACGACGGCGGGGCCGCGGCAGGCAAGGTGATCCAGGCATTCGGCGAGGTGGTCATCGGCGGCAACTACGTGGTTGGCGCGGTGGTCTTCGCGATCCTGATGATCATCAACTTCGTGGTAGTGACCAAGGGTGCCGGGCGGATTTCCGAGGTCAGCGCGCGTTTCACCCTCGATGCCATGCCCGGCAAACAGATGGCAATCGATGCCGACCTGAACGCCGGACTCATCGACCAGAACGAAGCCAAGCGTCGGCGCAGCGAAGTTTCCCAGGAAGCCGATTTCTACGGTTCGATGGACGGTGCCAGCAAGTTCGTGCGAGGTGATGCTGTCGCCGGTCTGCTGATCCTGTTCATCAACCTGATCGGGGGTGTCGCTATCGGCATTGCCCAGCATTCAATGGGCTTTGCCGAGGCAGGCAAGGTCTACGCCCTGCTGACGATTGGTGACGGCCTGGTGGCGCAGATTCCTTCGCTGCTGCTGTCTACCGCGGCGGCGATCATGGTGACCCGTGTCTCGACCTCGGAGGACATGGGTGCCCAGGTCAACCGGCAGATGTTCGCCTCGCCCAAGGCCCTCGCCGTGGCTTCGGCGATTCTGATCGCCATGGGCCTGGTGCCGGGAATGCCACATGTTTCCTTCATCGGCCTCGGCATCCTGGCGGGTGCTGGCGCTTACTGGATCGTGATGCGCAAGCGCAAGGTCGCGGAGGAAGAAGCGGCCGAGGTACAGAAACAGCAGGACCTGCTGCCGGCGCAGAAGGCGCAGGAGGTCAAGGAGCTGGGCTGGGACGACGTGACGCCGGTGGATATGGTTGGCCTTGAGGTGGGCTATCGTCTGATTCCTCTGGTTGATCGCAATCAGGGTGGGCAACTGCTGGCGCGGATCAAGGGCGTACGCAAGAAACTGTCGCAAGAGATGGGATTTCTCATGCCGTCGGTGCACATTCGCGACAACCTCGACCTGCTGCCCAATGCCTATCGCCTGACCCTGATGGGGGTCAGCGTGGCCGAGGCCGAGGTCTATCCGGATCGCGAGCTGGCAATCAATCCCGGCCA
>Ga0102830_1000360_pt1 | contig 21085 bp, 30 predicted proteins | sample ColrivemetaGS703_FD_84511 | JGI IMG/M metagenome (GOLD analysis project Ga0102830, IMG submission 84511) | Estuarine microbial communities from the Columbia River estuary - Freshwater metaG S.703 | ecosystem: Environmental > Aquatic > Marine > Intertidal zone > Estuary | place: USA: Columbia...
AAAATAAGTCTAAAAAGTTAGGGTTAATATCTTTACCTTTAAGTTTATTCATCTTTTCATCATTAGCCAACATTTTAGTAGCTAAATTGTCAAGATGTTTAGACTTAATTTTGTCGTAATCATTGATAATATCATTATGTTTTTTCTTCTTCATCTGCTAATAAATATTTAAAACCTACTAATAAACTCAGAACCATCGTCAGTAGGAGGTTGAGATTTGTCTAACCCTAGTTCTTTTAGGCGCTGGAGGGTGTAGTCGTCTAGTTCCCAATCTACTTCACTTTGGCTCATTGGTTTGTGATCTTCTAGTCCCTCAATTTGTTTATTATTAAATACATCTCCTACAAATAAATAATAACAATTATAACACAGCATTTCTAAATTTTCTAGTCTGTAGTGTTGTTTGTTTTTATCCTTAAAATGTAATATAAGAGGTATTTTATAATCAGACACTCTACGCTCATGAAACCCACAATTAGAACATTCTTCTTTTAAATAACCCTCTTGGATCATCCGGTATTTTATCTTTTGAGGATTAAAATGTGCCGGATCAATTCTACCTTCTATAATGTCTAGTATTGCTGGGTCTTTTCTTCCGAATGGAGTGCTAGAAAGAAATTTAGGGATACCTTTACCTGATTGATTTTTGTGGGATTCAAATAATGTGTTTCCATTTTCATCCTTGTAAAGTTTCATCCATTTTTTAAGGTGTTGGTATGAAACGTTCAAGTAACGGGCGGCTGCTCGAACAGACTTAGTCTTATTCATGGCCATTACTACTTGGTCTTTACTAAGATGTTTGGCTTTAGGCATTATTCTTCTTCTAAAATATCATCACTTGAATGATCTTCCTCATCATCAACATACTCATCTACCTCATTTTCAAAAGGTAAAGTTGTTTCCTCCAATTCAAAATCATCAATTGTTGGAACTTCATTATCACTCATTGGTTTTGGTTTTGGTTTTGGATTAGTTGTTTTTCTAAAATTCTTTTCTGCTTCTTGAATCTTGTCATATACTTCTCTATCCACAGCATAAGTTTCAGTCCACGTATGATCACCTTCTCCCATTTGCACTACCATTGCTACTTTCTTTTCAGCTGTTGAGTGCTGAGTGCAGGTTTGGGTGTCTGGTAGGATGGCTATTCTTCGAGGGTCAATTTCAACTCCACATACTTTACAGTATCTACTCATAATTTATTATTAGCTTTGTTTATTTTATCAATTAAGTCCCATAGATCAGCTGCTGATTTAAGGGTATACACTTTTTTAGTTTTGCCAGGTATGGTTACTTCTAGGCTTTGGAGATCCCCCTCAGAATCGAATCTGTCATACACATACCACAAAATTAAGGCACCTACTTCATCCCCATATTTAAGATAAATAAGGTCTTCAATGATGTTGTAGTATGATTCCTCATAATTATAGAAGTCAATTTTTAAATGATCATGAAGAAAATTAGTCCTAGCCCAACACTCATCTAGAGTACTAATAAATTCAACAAACACATCTTTTTCTTGAGACTGTTTGTTTCGATTAATTTTTAATCTGTTTCCAAAATTATTTAGATTCATCTTTTACTCCTATAGAATATATTTTTAAAAAATCTTCAGTACCCATACCCTTCATAGAGGCGAAATAATAAGTAGCTATACCTAAAGTACCAGCTCGGCATGTTCCTATATGCTCTCTATTTGGGTCTATGTGTGAATAGAAATAATAATCCTTATTATCGTAATCCATTTTTTAATTTTATTTTAATATACTATTAAGAATTTGCATATCCAAATCTATTATTTAATTCTTCAATTAAAGTTAATAAACTTTTAGTTTCTGGGGGTATGTAAGTATGGGGATAAGGAAGATGAGTTACAGTATATTGTCTATCACTATCTTCTTTGTGTAAATGGTAAGTTATAATTTCTAAACTTGGATTTGACACAAAGTACCCCATATTTAAAAAGGTATGAGCAATAGAATTATCACATCCAAATGTCCCCAAAGGAAAATTAATATCTTTATCTTGATAATTTTGCAATTTATTCTTCCAAATCCAGGTATCTTGACAACACCTTGCCCCGGGATGAGGTATAATTTGGTTATTTTCTATTTTGTGTCCATCATATGGACACCAACGAGTTAATGCTAAAACCATATTATCAAATTTAGAACAAATTAATTTAGCCTTAGAAATAGTATCATCAAAATATATATCCGAGTTAGCTAATACTACTACATCACCTTCAGGAATATTATTTGAAGCATAATCAAAATAATCTTTATAGGTTAGTCTTTTGTTTAATTTATTATGAATTATTTTTTTAGTTGTAGATGGTAGTTCCTCATTGCTAAAAACATGGACTTTATAAAAATTCTTATTATTAATATTATCAATAAAACAGGTGTCTAACTCAACCTGCCTATCTGGGTTGGGGCCTGTGAATTTGTAGTAATCTATTAATAAGTGGAGATTCATGTTTAAAGTTTAATAAGAGTATTTTGAAGTTCGTTTATGTGAATAATGGTAATAGTAAATATATCTAACTCAAAAGTACCTGGTTCTCCATTATCTTTAATGATGTCGGGCATTTGTTGTAAAAGGCCAAAGGATGGTTGGGTTAATTTAGAGCCATCAAATGAAATTAAAATATCATTAGGTTTTCTATTTCCATATATTTGAATTCGTTCTTGAAGGTTAAATGGAGTATTAGGTTGTTCTGTTTTAATATAATTAAACACAATGGAATCCATTTCATCCTTAATATAAAGAGTAGAACACCAAGGCTCTAAAAATTCTAACAATTGAGCAGTACAATTATCTACAACAAAACCAATATCATATTTTGGGGGGATAATGGGATGTTGGTACTCATCATTTTTAATCCAAGACCCCCATTTACGTAGATAATTTCGTGCTGCTCGATTTGATACTACTTTATAGTACTCATCATCTTTACCTACTTGCTCATTCCACCTATGCCCCCTGCAAGTCAAATGGTAAACAAAAGCATCCCTTGACTGCATTAATTCATAACCAGCTAGAATCCATCTTTGGAATATGTCTGAGTCTTCATATGGAAATGGGGCAAATAAAGGATCATGGCCCCCAATTGCTTGGAAGTCACTTTTATATAAGATCCATGGTGCAAACATTCCTTTAGTTACTTCACCACTATGTTGTTCCTGTGTTTGTTCACAGAATACTTCAAATGCTGGTATGTTTAGAGTATCAAAGTCTTGGCCAAAGTCTTTAATAATTTTTTCTTTCCCAGGAGGGTGCAATGGGGGCTCTATTCGTGTTGCACATACCACAGTACCTGGTTTTAGGTGTTTAATTAGATTTTTTATATAGTTAGGCCCTAAAATCATATCAGCGTGAAGGATACCCACAATATCATTTGTAGCTAATTCTATTCCTTTATCATATAGGATAGTGTGACCTACTCTAGTATCACTTTTATATATTATTAAGTTACCATCAGTTGAACGTAAATCTTGCATCCAAGACCAAGTACCATCAGTACTACCATCATCTAACAGAATAATTTCTGCTTGTGGTTCATGTTTTTTAATAGAAGCATAAACATTTTTTAAATGTTTTAAATTATTATAACTTGGGATAATAAATGAAACCATATTATTCTATTGTTGTATAAAATTTGTAATTTTTATCTTGAATATTTTCAATCAAACATGCATCCGGAAGTAAATAAGGACGAGGTAACCATACTTTAGGGGAGTGGGTATAGTGGTCGGCATTGTCATTTCTTTCTTCATGTTTATGGTAACATATGATAGAAAAACTTGGATTCCAAACTTGATAACCAGCTTTATGAAGCTCAGAAGCTATTTTATTATCACATCCCAAAGTCCCAATATTGAAATTAACATCATTAATATTTAAAGGATTTTTCCAAATCCAAACATCTTGAGATCTATTGTGGTTATGATATGGAGTTACTTGCCCTTGCTCATTTACCCAATGTCCATGATAAGGACAAAAACGAGTTAATGCTAATACTTTATTAGACAAATCAACTTCTTTTACTTTAGAAATTGATTCATCAAAAAATATATCTGCATTGCTTAGTACTACAATGTCACCTTGGGGTATATTTTGTTTAGCATAATCGAAATAATATTGGTAGGTTAATCTTCCTGGTGATTGGTTAAGGGTAACTTTAGAAGGAATATCTTCTGTAGGTAAGGGTGAGGATTGAAAAATATGAACTTGATCAAATTCTTTAGAGTTAATATTCTCTAAAAAACAAAAATCTAATTCTGCGGCTCGCTCAGGACGAGAATTTTTATAGTAATCTACTAATAAGTGTATTTTATTTCCATTCATATGTTTCTACTCCTAGGTTTTTTATTAATTCAATTAATTCTACTTTAGTCTCTTCAGATTCATCTTCCATGAATTGCTCATGAAATTCAATATATATCTTATTAATCCTTTTAATTACTCCAGTATTAATTAAATGCCTTAGAACATTAAATTCAGCACCCTCAATATCCATTTTACAAATTATATTAGCATCTTCAGGCAACATTTGAATAAATTTACTAAAGTCTATACTTAAAATAGGCTGGGGGTGGAGTAGATTTTTATGTGTGAATCCGGTTCCAGCTATACTAGAGCCTTGGCCTATAGGGTTGTTATCACTTTGCATTTCTTGGCTAAATAAAACAAATCCATTCTCAACCCAAACTGCCGCATTGTATATAGTAATATCTAGTGGGATTTGTTGGGCTCTGGGGAATGCGTATCCATATGTTGTTGGGTTGGCTTCAAAGGTGTAAATTTTAAAGCTTTGGTCTATTATTTTAGTTTCATAAAATTCTAGTAGTCCTTGACATAAGTGTGTGCCGCAATCTAAAAATATATTATGCATAAAATTTTTTAATTTTTAATAAATTTTTTACCAATAGCATCCTCCTTCAACAATTTCTTTAGAAGAGGGAGTGTCTTCTTTTAAGGGGCGTATCCAATACTCATTAACCAATGCTTGAAAATCAGAACTAGAATCCCATCTCTTACCATTTATTCCAAACAATAATTGAATTGCTCCTCCTAAATGAATTCCAACTTTACCTAAACGCTTAGCTTCTGCTACTAATGGTAGACTATACGCCCCTGCTCCTACCAACATAATATCAAAATCAATTTCTCTCAAGTTTGCTTTTAACCAATTTAAAGTTTCAAACCAACTATTGTGGTATTGCTCGAATTGAGGTTGAAATGGAGATTTAAGTAAATACAATTCAAATTTGTCCCTAAACAATTTTCCATTCCATATCTTATTAAGATTAGGATATTGGTACTCAATTGAATTTATATGGGATGAAACTACTAATACTTTTTTTCTACCCAAATGGTTTGTCCAATTGTTTTCTACAAAAAATGGTTCAATACCTTTAAATGAATCTGTTTGGTTATTAGTAAAACCAATATGATTAAGTATTTGATCTTCACCCCAATCCTTAGCCCAACTTAATAATATATCAATTTCCTTAAGATCTTCTAAATATATTTTAGAAAATGTATCTATTGTTTCCTGAGTTAAAGGGAACACCCCGGCTCCTGTTTCTAAATCCGGGACAAATACTGGGATGTTATTTATATGTCTATATAAAGCATTACATTCATTTGCTCCTAATTTGCCAATAGCTAATGGTGCGCTATTTATTATAGCATCGATTACTACCTGATGGCTTTGTTCAGCTAAAAACATGTTTTTTAATTATTTCGGGGTGGTTTTCAAGATTAAAATTGCTTATTGGGGCATTAAATGGAGATACTGATTTTCCTTGTTCTAGTTCATTCCAATATTCCATATATTCTTTTTGTTGGTAAAATTTGGTTTTAAATTCAAATTGAGATTTATAAACATAAGAATAATGGTACATCTTAATATCCCACTTTAATGTTTCATCTCTAGAAACTAAAATATCTTCATTACATATTTTTCCTCCACACACATAATTTGGAGGTTCATGAGATATCCAATGTGATTTTCCGGGGGAATGTTTAAAGATTCTCATCCATGGGATATTATTACCCCATGTAATTCCTTTTTCGTCTATAACTTTGTTAAATCCTCCAAAAAAATGATTAGCATAAAAATGAACAGCTGTAGGGTGGAAGTTTTCTAAAATATATTTAATTTTAACGATGTCTTCTTCCTTATAAAACTCATCACTATCTACTTGCCACAAATAATCCCCAGTTGCTCTTTCAGCCCAGGTATTACACATTTCTGTTTTTCCATTCCAAAACCCTTCTTTAGTAATTAAAGTAATTTTTCTATCAGGATCTGGGTAATCTTTAATAAATTCTATGGTTTTATCTGTGCTGTGGCCGTCTTGAGTAGCCCAAGAAGTATCTCCATCCCAATAGTGATTTGAAGTAACTTTAGTAGCTCCTTCTGTTATGAATATTTCATCACTTAAATTGTATAAGTGTTCTAATTGAGCAGTAAATAATTTTTCTCCTATAGTAGATAAAACATTAAACGCTAATGTGCCGGTTGATATTTTCATGTTATATATTTTTCCAATTATTCTTATTATAACTTATTACTACATCCTTAGGTTTACCCCCATTAATGTAACTTACATGGTAATATAATTTATTATTGTTAAGATCCAAACTATCTGCTAAATTTTTAAAACTAGAACATATACAATGAATTTCGGCTGCATTTTCAATTATAGTACACCAATCAAATATATTGGATGTTTGGTGTGGTTCTATAATAGGTAATGATTTATCTTGAATTAGGTCTCGATTTATTTTAAAATTACGGCTTGTATCCTCATGAAGAAAGATATATTTACCTTTTTCTATGTTTAAGGATTGAAACAATTTATTTTCTTTATTTAAATCTCTATTAACATAAAATTTTTTCCATTTGGTTTCTATTGGTAAGTTAAATTGAGAATAAAATGCTTTATCAAAATATTGGTCTTTTAAATTAAGATTTTCAAATCCTATTTTAGTTAAGTTTTTTATTTGAAAAAATTCTAACCAATAATTTACTTCTTCATCATCTTCAACAGGAATTAAAGTTAAATTTTTTAAATCTCTATACATAAACTCCATAGAAATTTGATATATCTTCTTAACAAACATAAAATAATTAACCTCCGGCTGGTTGGTAGAGCGAACTAGGCCATTTAGGATAATGTGATCTCCTAGCCCCATGTGGGAATATATAAATTGAGAGTTTTGGATAGTATGAATCAGTTGTGACAACCCTAAATTTCTTCTTAAATGGTTAAATATCTGAGGGTATGCTTTAAATTCTATATGGTTAGCGGATTCTGAGGCTGATTCAAAAATAAGTAATTGGTGTTTAATAGCTAAAAGGGATAAAACTGATTGATCATGTCTATGGTCTTTAAAGTCAGGTTCATTTTCTCCTGTAGTGTTAGACTCATCAGTTATAATATGCTTGTTAGTAGAATAAGTTAAATACTCATTTATAAAATCTGCACTTTGTTTTGATTTCTTTAATAAAATGTAAGCAGCATCTACTTGAGGGCCGGTTTTATATTTCTCATCATTACACCCCATCAAATTAAAGCAATCCGCTTTAGTCCACATAGAGTTCACCCAAATTTCTCCTGTAGGGTTTCCATCTCTATTTTTAAATACAACTATATCTTGATGTTGAAGTAGATCAAATAGAGGTTGAATGTCACTGATTATTTCATTGCCTGAGTCTATGTAGAATACTATGTCTCCTTCTTGGGCATATTCTAATGTTCGAGCTATAAAGTAAGGCTTCCACAACCAATATCCTTGTCCTCGAGGTTGAGTTAAAATTTCTTTATGTTTTTGAAAAAACTCATCCTCTATATCTTCAGGACCTACTTCTATAATTTCATCAAAATATGGTTTAGCAGAAAATGTTAGTAAACGTTGGTTAAGTTTATATTTATCATCTGCAAAACTTAAAAGTATTTTTTTCACAGTAATGTTTTGTTTTATTTTTTATAATATTCTAGCCAATATTGTATCATTTCATCTAACATTGACTCAAATGTATAATCATGAGTCCACCCTGTTACTTTAACTAATTTAGAAGAATCACCTTTTAAATTATGTAACTCCTCAGGGCGTAAAAACTTTTCATCTTGAGTAACATATTCTCTATAATCTAAATCTAATGAAGAAAATACATAATCACAAAGTTCTCTTACAGAATGGGATACCCCTGTAGCGCAAACAAAATCATCTGGTTTGTCTAGTTGTAATATTTCCCACATTGCTTTTACATAGTCTTTAGCATGCCCCCAATCTCGAGTTGCTTCTAAATTACCTAATTTTAATTCACTTGATAAACCAAGTTTAATTTTAACTGCTTCTTTACAAACTTTATTTGTTACAAAATTAGTTCCTCTTCTTGGTGATTCATGATTGAACAAAATACCATTTGAAACAAACATATTATATGAATGTCTATAATTTCTACTAATATTATAAGCAAATACTTTAGCACATCCGTAAGGTGAAACAGGGTTCATTGAAGTAGTTTCTCTTTGGTATCCATCAGAATCTATAGAGTTCCCAAACATTTCAGATGATGATGCTTGATATATTTTTGTATAATGTGATACCATCCTAACAGCCTCTAATATATTTAAAGCACCAATGCCTGTAGTATTGGCTGTGTATAAGGGTTGGTCAAAGCTGATTCTAACATGGGATTGGGCTGCTAAATTATATAACTCATTAGGTTGAACTTTAGCTATAACTCTAATTAAAGATGCTAGATCAGTTAAATCAGCATACTCTAATTTTAAGTCAGAATAAACCTCATTTAGCCTAGCAGTTTGGTTTTCGGCTACAGAATTACGTTTTAGTATTCCCCATACTTCATATCCTTTTTGAAGTAAAAATTCAGCTAAATACGATCCGTCTTGACCATTAATACCTGTAATCAATGCTGTTTTTTTCATACTTTATTTTTTAAAAATTTTTTAATTTTATCACATATAAACATTATTTGGCTATTTGTTAGCTCGGGATAGGAGGGAAGGATTAAACATTGGGATTGTAGAAAGCGAGCATTTGTAGTAGTACACACTATGTGAGATAGATGGTTGTGTTGGGTTATATCATAAAACATTGGTCGTGTATCTATTCCCATTTTAAATAAATGTAATTCTAAGTCTTTTTTTTGTTTTTCGGTAAAGTTGTTAAATCTCATACCAAACATCCATTCTGAGTGGGTTGTGCCGTTTTCGATTTTTTGAAGGGATATTGATTTTTCATTTTCAAAAATAGATTTATATTGTTCAAATATTCTATGCTTTTTTTCTTTAATTTCGTCAATACACTCTAATTGTCCTAAAAGAATTGCCGCTTGTACATTTGTCATTCTATAGTTATAACCTAAAACATCATGAACAAATTTTTCATTTGATTGTCCTTGAGATTTAATTTTATTAATGTATTCAAAAACATCACAATCATTTGTTATAAATGCACCCCCTTCACCTGAGGTTAAAGTTTTATTACCAAAGAAAGAAATTGAGGATGCAAATGAGTCAGTACCTGTGTACTTATCACCGTATTTACCTAAAAATCCTTCACAGTTATCTTCTATAAAAATTGTGTTTGGGAACTTATTTTTTAACATGGGAACATCTATAACATTTCCAATGTTGTGAACAATTAAAACTGCTGAGTTTTCATCAATAACTGATTCAAGTTTGTTCAAATCAAAATTCCAAGTATCTAAATCGGCGTCGATTGGTACTAACTCATATTCTTTATCAAATAAAAAAGAATTCCATGCTGCGACATAAACATTGTTTGGTACTATAATTTTTTTTATGTGGGGGTATTTGTACTTTAATGCTAAGGCAACTAAATGTGTTGCGGTAGTCCCATTATTTGTGAGTATTAATTTTTTACAATTTAAAAATTCTTTTAATTTGTTTTTTACAATATCCAAGTATTCTCCTTGTGAAGAAACCCACCCTGAGTTTATAGCATCGTGGGCATACTTTAGATTTGTTTCAGTAAAATATGGTTTATATATTGGTATCATTGTTCATTAATTTTAGCAACTAATATGTCATTATTTCCATTAATGCTATCAACAAATGAAATTTCGTATCTTTCATTAATTTCTTTTATTTTATTAATAATAGACTCAAGTCCAATATTATTCCACTCAGGTCTAGTTAACATCCTAACATCATCAATTAATATTGTATGATCCTTTATTTTATGATTTTTGATTGACTCAAGTTCATTTATTAAAGGAATTTTATAAAACTCATGACCATCTAACCAAAAAGTTATTTTCTCATCAATATTGCTTAAGATTTCAGGCATAACAACACCAGAATCACCTAAGAAAAAATTAAACTTAACACCATCATAAAGTTCTTTATCTTGGAATGTTAATAAAGCCATTTCATAATATCTTTCTTCTATGTCTATAGAATAAACTTTTTTAAACCCTGAATCTACCGCACAGGATACTCCAAGCCCAGTATTAGTTCCAGTTTCAAAAAAAATTGGATTTATAAAATTTAATAAAATTTCTGGGCTTAGGGATGTTAATTTATGGTCACCTTGGGAATATGTTGTTTTTTTCATTTTTTTATTTGTTTATGACTTCAAATACCCTTTAAATTTGTCAATATTGTTAAAAATTTTTTGGTTATTTTCAGAATAGAATGCGTTATAATAAGTTTCATTTGTTAGTGAAGTAAGTTTGTTTGTAAATAAAGATAGACAGAAAAATCCTCCACCACCAAAAATGTAAACTTCTTTAGAATTAGAAATTATACTAATGTCTTTTAATATACTATCTAAAGAAAAATCACTAAATTCGTAAACATTTGTTGTTAGATCAATTAATTTTTCATTGTCTATACTGTTAATACAAAAATCATATATAGAATAAATTAAATTTTTACCGTGTATTGCGTACTCACCAGAGTATTTAATCTCTCTCTCACCTAATAATATGATTTTACCTTCAAAATTATTAAACCTGTTGGAAAGTTCGTTTGAAATAGATGTAAAATTGTTGTAGTGTAAATCTCTAACTTTTGTAAAAACCACTAAATAGTTTTCGTTTTTAAATTGAGTTTGTATTTGATTTAATTTGTTTTTGATATGCCCTCTAACATTATTATCACTAAGAACTTTTTTGTTTTTTTCATAATCATCTGTAAAAACAGCATTTGTTTCAGATTGGCTATTTAAAATTTTTAAATCATAATCCTCTAAAAAAAATTTTAAATACTCGTAACAAAATTTTTCGTATTGTTCGCTATTTTCTCGATAAAGTTTTAATGTTTCTCTTGAAAGATAAAATCCTATTGAGTCTCCTTTTTTGTGAGTTAAAAGTATCAATCCACAAAAAAAAATAAGATCACCAATACCTAAATTTTTAATGAAATATTTTTTTTCCATATTAGATTTAATATGTCTTGTGAGATCTTTGAAGAAACTTACCGTTATCTAAATCTTCTCCAGATAATTTAGCATTAACTATTTCAATTACCTTTTCATCAACTTCATTAATCAATTGGTTCCTTTGAACATTTAAATCAGTAGCTTTTTTTAAAGTATTCCATAGTTCCATTGCTCCTTCTTCATTTAGAAAATATTTTTCTTTATACTCTTCAAAAGACATTTTTCTAATTTTATAGAGTATTTCTTGGTTATTCCACATTTTTAAATCAACTGTGGTTAATTTGTCAATTAATGTTCCTAAAGTGTCTGCCATAATTTTATTTATTTAATTTCATTATTATATATTTTTCTTTTTCTTCAACAGTATAAAATCCTTTTTTAGTATATAAATTTTTAGCTATCAAATTTTCTTTATCAACTGATAGATGTATATCGTTTGTGCGGTTTTGGGTAAGTCTATCTATGATGATACCTCCTAATCCTTTTCCGGTATGTTTATCTCCTAGCATTACGCCTAGCCAAGTTATATCATTTTCTCTATCAAGGTGACCATATCCTACAATATTATTATTTTGATACATTAATAAAGTTAGTGTGTGATTTTTAATTGAATCAAAATTTCTATTTTTAAAATATCTAAAAGCATTTTGATTTTTTGGATTATTGTTAAAAAAAGACTCTAATAACTCTATTGAGGGATTAGTATTAAATTGTGTATTTAATTTATTATTAAACATTAATAGCATTTTTTATAGTATTTAACACAAAATTATATTCATAATTTGAATGCCATTCTAAATTAAAACCTAAATTATTATAATAGTTAGCTTCAACCTGATTGTTATTAAATGATATGAATTTTTTATTTTTGTCTAAAATATTTTCTTTAACCAAAGTGTAAGTAAAAGGTCCAGAAGCTCTTCCTACAACTACATCGCAAAATGTAGAAATTAAACTTATTTGTAGTAAATCCGGGATTAGTAAAGTTATGTCAGAGGTAAACTTAATGTTGGGTAAAGAAATATTCTTATTTTCACTTAATAAGAATAAAACTTCTGGGTGTTCTTGTCCTAAAGTTGTTACAATAGGAGAAAAATCAAAATTAGAAGATTGCCCTGAATGGACATCTCCATTGGAAATAAAAACAATTTTTTTATATTGAGTTTTATAATTTTCTAGTTGGGATTTAATTTCACTATACTTTAAAATTTTACTAAAATGCACTTCAGGGAAATAATATTCAGTATTTTCTTTTGGGATATTATAAAAATCTAATACTTCAAATACAAAAGAAAGATAATTTTTTAATGAACATCCTGTCTCAAATTTGTGAAAATACTGCATTTGAGACTGGCCAATCCAAGCATTAATTTTTTTTTCATTAAAATTAGAAGAATGCATATCAAAATCTTTAGGAATACCCTTAATTTCAGTTAATCCTTCTAAGTCTGGGAGGAGAGGGGTGTTTAGGTTATGATAAAAAATTATATTAAACTTAGTAAGGAGAGGTTTAATAAGAGTTCTAGAGGTAAAAATATCTCCATAATGCCAGTGGTTATATAAATGTAAAGTATCTTTCATTTATCTTAAATTTGATTTATAAACAGTTTCTGACCCTTGGGTTATTATAGGAGGTTCACACCACCCAAAAGTTAAATTACAAATAGGTTGTAGATAATTTAAATGCCAGTCAATTGGTAGAAAGAATTTTTTTGAAGAGGCTAATATCTTAGATATACATTCTGAGTAGATTAAATACCCAGCAGTGCACCTAGTAGTAGTAGAAGGACTAATTTTTTTATTTAGGGGAGGAGTAGAAGTAAGATTACAACAAGTAGATAAAAATACTAAATCAAAATCAACAATTTCAGATTTTAATTTATTTAAAGAATCTAAAAAATCATTAGTTAATACAGCATCATCTTCTAAAATTAAGCACAACTTATGGTTTTCTTGTAATATTTTTTTATATACATTTAAATGAAATACACTAACTCCTATCTCATTTAAATTCATTTTTTTCCATAAGGCTTCATCATAAAAATAAATATCATCTAAATTAGCTAAAACTTCAGCATCAGTTTTAGAGTTCATTAAAACATACTCATAATCAATGTTTAATAAAGGTAAAACACTATCTAAATATTGTTTTCTTTCTATTAAAGGTTCATAGTGAATGATATATATTTTGTCAACCATATTGTTTTTAAATTATAACTTACTATAAAAATTATTTTGTTGTTCTTGACGTTCTATTGTTTTAGGATGGTATAAAGCATACTCTTCCATTTCTGGGAGGTTAGAGTATGTTTTATAGCCATCTAAAATTTCATGTAGTTTATTTTTCCACTTTATCTCAGGATCATTTTTATAAATTCTCCATTGAAAATCGGGCCATTGAATCCATCCTTTATCATTTTGTTTCCAACCCCAAGCTTGAATATGTTGGGGGGTAATACCTTGAACTGTATTTACTCTAGGAACTAAAATAACATCTACATTATTTTCTAATATAGCAGGTAGGTTTTCTATTAAATTGTCATTAGGAATTTCATCAGCGTCAATTTGAAAGATATAATCACCTTTACAAACTAATGATAATTTATTTTTCCATTCTGAGAAATTTTTATTGAAATGATCTCTAAAGTGTCTAGGTTCAGGAATACTAATTAAGTATTCCCAAACTCTAGGATCACCATTTTCATCCCATAAAATGACAATTTCATCTTCAAATCGTTTATATTCTAAGAGAAAAGAAACCAAACGTTTTATCTCTTCCAATTCATTACAAACTGTAATAGCGTAACTGATTTTCATATAACCCTAATATAATAAAACTATCCTAATAGGCCAACATATTCTAAAGCATCTATAAATTCTCTTTCTTCAAAATGCTGGAGAGTTTCCATATCCATTTTGTACTCATAGAATTTACCTGGTTGCTTTGGGATTGGGTATTTTTCTTTTTCCTCTTCAGGGATTACAATTGCTTTAACAGCAGCCCATTTCCAATTATCAGCAGTGGCTCCATTCGCAAATACCATACCTTGTGTTGGATGGTTGATTGTTTGTGGCAACCAGGTTAAACCAGTATTTGGATCTTCCCAAGCTAATGCTTTATACAACTCAGGAAGTACTTCCATTTGTTCATTGTAGAATTCACTATCCTTAGTCATTAAACTATTAGTCCAATAACCACAAGACAAAGACATCCAGTTTGTTATTTCAGGGGTAACCTGTGTTTCGTAACACAGATCACCTCCTGATTTAGGGCAAGTTATAATTTTATCTTCCATTTGATTATGCTTCGTTAGTTGTAAATTCTTCTACTTTCTTAAGTTTTGGCAATTCAATTTTCTTTAACTTAGGAAGTTGCAATTGAATTTGTTTTGGGAACTCAGGGATGTATTGATCAAATAATTGACTTACTTTATCCTTCATTTTATCCCAACTGAATTCATTTTTGCTTTTATATGCCTGGCGCTTAGCACCATCCGTATATGCTTTATAATTTTCAAACATATTCTTTAAATGATGTCCTACATGTCCTGTTTCAACATTAAACCATTGTGAATCTTTTAATAACCAATTGTTAGCAGCACTTGGATGAACGTTTGCCATAACACCCGGAAGCATAGTAGTGAATTTTTCATCTAAGAAATCTGTATGGCCACTCCAATTTGTTGTAATAATTGGTTTTTTAGTTAGACTAAATTCAAGTAGTGGACGACCATAACCTTCACCTTTAGTTAAACTAACCATTGCTTTTACTTTAGAATGATTATACAATTCATTCATCTCAGCATCAGTAAATTCACCGTGCAACACATAGATATTAGGTAAATCTTTTGAATTAACAGTATTTTTAACTAAAGTAATACGTTTTAAAATTTCATCTCTATCAATATATGAAGAACCCATTTGAGATGTTTTTAAAATAAGTGCTGGTTTTTGTTTTTTGTTTTTAAATGTTTCATAAAACGCTTTAACTAACAAACCAACATTTTTTCTATCTTCACCTATATCACCATTAATCCAGTGACCTACAAACAAATAACAGAACTTTTCTTTAATGTCATTTAATTCAGGAAATGATTCTACCGTATCAAGTGGCTTATAAATGTTTGTATCAGCACCTTCAAATAATACTTCAATTGGTTTTTGTACTTTAACTTCTCCTGTTGGTTGGTTAGTACGTTGATCTACTTTTTGAAGTACAGTATCAAGGAATGTTTTCTTTGAATGTTCTGAAGATGTTAGGGTTAAATTCATTCGATTAATACCTTCAATCCAGTCACCAGGTGAAAGTGTTGTTTCAATACCTGCTGTTACTCCAATATTAAATTTACCAATTGGTTGAAATTCACTTGGAATAGTGATTTGCATCCACACCTCAGGTTGCTTTGGAAGTTGGTGTTGGGTCCAAATGTGGTCTTGCAAAAACGCCCATTCAGGATTATCTTCAATAAAACCCCAAGGTGTATTACCCCACATTTGAGGGATAAGTTTAACATCATATTTGTCTGTCTCAATGATTGCTTTAACTAAATCTCGAGAACGAGCTCCATATCCACTATACGTGTTGATTGGGCATGAAATAAAAAACAATGGTTTCATATAACTTTTTGGTATTAATAAACTAGTTCGTGAGGTACTACTTTAGGTTTAACTTCGTTTGCGTTTATAAGTTCATATTTTTCTCTTGGTTTCCAAGTTTTAAACAACTTATCTAAAGTTGTAATAACTTTTTTACCCATATTTTTGCCTGTAAATCCGGCTTCATCTGATAAAGCCCATTCACGGCCTTTTGCGCCACGAGCTTTTCTCTCTTCTTTAGACAAATTATAAACTGCTTTAATTTGAGCAGCAGCATCTTCTGCGTTGCATCTATCATCCCAAATGTAAGGGGTTAATGGGGAACCTTGAATTGAGCGATTAGTTGGGTAAACCGGGAATGCCCATTCGCCATGTTCTTTAACAGTACCATTATGGTTTGAAGGGAACTTAGCATCAAAGTCAATCCATTTGCCTTTTTTACTAAAACGCATTTGATCTTGCATTCCACCTGTTACATTTGCAATGATTGGATTGCCTACTAACAACGCTTCAGTTAAACTTAACCCCCAACCTTCATTATTAGTTAACAAAATTTGGCAATCAGTGCTATTATAAAGTAAATTCATTTGATCTGCTGGAAGCATTGCTGGGGAGAAAATAATGTTATACTTTGGGTTGTCACCAAACAACATTTCTCTTACTGCTTCTAAGTCAGTACCATTATCATCTACTACTTGGGTATGAAGTACAAAAGCACATTTTTTAGCTTGTTCTTCAGGTAATCCATCAACAAACAACTTATAAGCCATCAGTGTGTCTGGGATTTGTTTACGGCGAATGTTTCGAGAGTTAAAGAATAAAGCAAAATCAATTTCTTTACCTCCAAATAAATTCTTTTTAAATTCCTTTAATTCAGGAGTACTGATATCAAGTGGTTTAAAAACATTTTCATTTAAACCATGAGGTACATACTCAATGATTTTGTTTTTAACTTTATCACCCAATACTAAGGTGTTAATATTTTTAGTTTGTTTAGAAATTGCCAACAATGTATCACAAGATTCATAATATGGTCTGTTATACATTGGAGCAGGGTAATCATCCCAAATGTTAAGATAAACAATAGGTGTTGTTTTTCTAATCTCATTTTCAATTTGGAACAACCAAATGAAATACCTTGGATCAGTAATTAAGAAAATAGCATCTGGTTTTTCCATATTAATTAGTTGTCTAATAATACGGGCATCTCCATATCCATTAGTTGGGTATAGGATAACTGAGCTATCAGTTAAACCAGCATTATTATTAGTATCTGCTGATAGATCCATGCGTTTACCAGCATCGGGGTGGTTAATGGCACCACCAACGTTAACCCAATTAAAGTGTTGAGCTGTGTTTAATACTAATTCTCGAGCAACCGTAGCTACTCCTGAGTGTACTCTTATATCATCACAGATTAAGAGTATTTTTTTCCTCTCATTTGGAGGAAGATAAGCAAAACTTTGATTCATAAAACTTTTATCGATCTAAATTATTGTGATTGTGAATTGATTTTCTAAATTCATCAGAAGTAAGATACAAATGAATAGTGCGGTCGACAAGTTTTTGTAAAGAAAACTTTCGCTTAACACATTCTAATTTAAAATCTTCAAACAAGTCGCTTTGTACTTTGACGCTTGTTAATGTCATATCCTTTTTATCCATAACATCATTTATATATAAATATATATGAAAACACTATTTGTTGCAAAGCTCTTTCTTCCCATTAAAAGGACACCACTGGCATGTCTTACTAGGTGTTATGGGATGAGATACATTTTTATAGGTTCCATCTATATCAAAGCATTCATTTATAAAGTTATTTATAGCAGTTAATGCTTTTTTCATTTTAATTTTACCACTTGGAGGAGCAAATTCTTGAATTCGACTTTGTGGGTATTCACTTTCCTCCCATATTTTTCTCTTTAAAATAATAAACTCAACATCAATATTATCTTCAGGAACACTATATTGTTCACTAAAGTATTTTTTGTAAAATAGTAATTGGAATTGTTTACGTTCGTCCTTCTTAGCATCCTCATTCCATCCTCGAGTTGATGTTTTAAAGTCGTATATTTTAAATGTATTTGTAGGCTCATGGTACATTATGAGGTCAATATAGCCTTTGTATAAAACGTTTTTAAACGCGTTATTAGGCGTTATAACAATGGGTAACTCACAAGCAACTAAATACCATCCACGTTTACTAAAGTAATTACCTCGCTTTTTCTTAAAGTAATTTATAATAGCTATACCATCATCAAAAAACTCTCTCATTTCAACTGCATTAGTGAAGTGAGTATTTTTATTTGCTTTGTATTCTTCTAGGTATGTTTTTCTAAATTCATCTTCAAAAAATGTTTCTAGGTCAAATCTATCAGCCGCAGCAGCACTTTCGTTGTATGCTAAAGTGAGATAATGCTGAATGGCACTATGCATAGCGGTTCCGAAAACAGTATGGATAGTAGATGAATATTCTTGTAAGCCATCTTTGTACTGTAGTTCCCATTTGTGGGGGCACTCATGATAAATAGAAAATTGGCTGTAAGAAATTGTTTTATGGTATGCATAGTTAATTTCTTGTACGGGTTGTTTCTGGATCGTTTTTACTATAGAGGGTATTTTCACGACTCAGTTTCTTTAAGGTATTGTTGTTTGATTTTTTCTAAGTATAGGATAGCATCCATATGCTCTTGCTTAGCATGTTCTATCCACTCAAGTAAAGTTAAATCGTTTCTGTCTAAATCAGTACCATATTTTTCTTTACCTTGAATACTACGCTCTTCAAATTGTTTTATAACTGATGTTACTATGCTGTCTAGTTTCATTTTAATAACTTTTTAATTTCTTTATCATCAACACCCCTTTTCTTTAAAATATTCTTAATAGTATCACTATGATGCATATGGTAATACTCATACGCCTCACGCAGAGAACATTCATAATGAGAAGCTAAATGCTGTAATAGCTCTTCTTTAGTTTTGGTTCTATTTGATTTAATATATTTTAAAAACATGTCTTTCTTTGGAATCATATATAAATATAGTTTATATATTTTTTCCTTTTCAGTGTAAGGAATACTTTGAATCAGGTTTACAAATTCAATATACTCAGGATTCATACTGAGGAAGCGGTGCACCATATATGGGTTAAATGATGTCCTGTCTTCCTCAGTAAATGAATCCCAAGATTGTTTTTCGTAAGTGATTTGCTTAAGCCAATCAAATATTTGCATACTCGTCTCGGAGTTCTTTAGGCAGCAACTCTACTAGTACCTTACCTGTCTTTACATCATAAAAACAAGGAATAGGAACAATAGCATCTTCGGATGTGCCTGTTACAAATTTAGAAATTTTTCGTAAAATTACACCTTCTGTAAAAATATGATTACCTTCAGGTGAAGTAATAGGCGCTGAGGCCTTAATGTCAACATTGACATTGAGTGGTTTTTCTGTTTTGCTCATTTTATTGTATTATTTGTAAAATTTTACTAATTAAAGCCATTACATTGATCTCTTTATCAATTCTAAAATTGGCGTGGTACATATAGTTTTCTATTTCAATGATAATCAATGCTTGTTGAACACCATCTTTTGCATATTCATCTAAATTATCATATAGGAATCTATAAATTTCTTCAAAATCACTTAAATTACTATCAGCAAGTATTTGTCTAATGTTTTTAAAACTACTTTTATTTGCTGATTTGAGTTCTTTTAGAATAGCATCTGTGTACCCACTTGATGCTAACAATGCTTTATCCAGTTTTAACTCGGCATCAACACTGTTTACTTGGCAAGTATTAAGTATTTTTCTAACATCAGGATAATGTTTATTAACCACTAAAACTAAATCATTTAACTCATAGTTAATACTTTCCTGTTCTAAAATACCAGCTACGTGTTGTGCTACTTCCTTTTTAGATGGAGGAGTAATTTTCAATACTTGACATCGGGATTGAAGGGGATCGATGATACGTTCAAGATAGTTACATGTTAAGATAAAACGTGTAGTACGAGAATATGTCTCGATAATATTCCTTAATGACGCTTGGGCCTGGATAGTTAAGAAATCAGCTTCATCTAAGATAATAATCTTAAGGGGTTTGAATGAAGCACTTGAGGCAAAACCCTGCACTTTATCTCTAATAGTGTCGATCCCCCTCTCATCCGATGCATTAATATATAAAAAGTCACAATCTATATTGTTGACTATAAGTTTAGCTAATGTGGTTTTACCTGTACCAGGTGTACCATATAACAACAAATTTTGGATATCGTTTTTATCAATATATTGAGATACAATTTGTTTCAATTGTTCATTACCAACATATTCATCTAATACTTTAGAACGATATTTTTCAACAAATAAACTATTTTCTTTCATATAACTTAATATAATAAAGAAGGCCTGGTTTCCCAAGCCTAATTTAAAATAATTTTTAACTCTTACTGGTAGTCACCGTAAATATCATAACGTTTAGGTGGTTCAGGTGCAATTTCAACTTCTTGAGAGTGAACAGCATACAACTCACTTTTTAGAGGAGCTAATCTATATTCACATGGTCTCCTAGTTAGTTGAAAATACGCTTCTAAAGTGTCAGTTATTGAAGCATATACCTTAGTTTTATCACCTACAAGCGTCCACCTGTCTCCAGGTGGTACGCGTGTAGCAATTAGTTCTAGTTGTTCTTGAATTTCGATTTTCATTAATACATTCCTCCCATTCCACCCATCATATCATCCTGCTTATTTTCTTCAGGTTTGTCTACAACAGTACATTCAGTTAATAGAATTGTTCCGGCTACTGAAGCTGCATTTTCAATTGCTGTGCGAGTTACTTTAGTTGGATCAATAATTCCAGCTTGTTTCATATCAACAAACTTTTGTGTTTCAAGATTATAACCTCTCCAGTTATCACGAACAACAAACAAGTTATTAATTACCTGATATGATTCCATTTCTTCATAACCAGCGTTAGTAAGAATTTTCATGAATGGTGAAGCACATGCTTTGAAAACAATATTTCCACCTACAGTGTC
>Ga0102830_1000361_pt1 | contig 21084 bp, 47 predicted proteins | sample ColrivemetaGS703_FD_84511 | JGI IMG/M metagenome (GOLD analysis project Ga0102830, IMG submission 84511) | Estuarine microbial communities from the Columbia River estuary - Freshwater metaG S.703 | ecosystem: Environmental > Aquatic > Marine > Intertidal zone > Estuary | place: USA: Columbia...
AATACTATTTATAAGAGTTTATAATAGAAAAGGTGCCCGAAAGCACCTAATCTGTCCGTAGAGAATTGCCGTACCTATAGACGATACTATTTATTCAGTCATTTTTAGAACCAGCAGAGATAAAACTACCAATAAAAACTGCGAGAGGAATACTTAAAATAAACCAGAGAATGATAAAGGTCATAGGAGTTCCTTTGTGTATGAGTGTATTATAGGGCATCAGGACACCAAAATCAAGTGCCTTGTGACAGTTTAGAGAGTGTCCCACATCATATGAGAAATTCTATGGTTTGTGTTGAATTTTTACGATGATTTGTCCGCATCCTCACAGGATTTCCAGATGTCCTCACAGATTTTATCAATTAGAGGATTGTTCCTTGGGTCATAATTACGTCGTAACCATCTCGTAATATCATTACAGATGTCATCGGCAGTCCAGTGATGTACATAATGTGTTATGATTTTATGTAGTGGTTCAGTCATTTTCCCTCCAATTCATCCAAAACCCCCGCAGCGTAGTATCCAAAGTCAATCTCGCCTAGCGCAGTATCACCACAATACTCAGGAACATTCTCCATCATAAATTCATCAAGATAAAGAAACACACGAATTGCTTTTCTTTTATGTTGGTCGGTGATTGTAGTATTAGGTTCCGCAATAGTTTTCGTAACCATCTCAAAGAATTCTTTTATAGAAATTTTCATAGATACTTCTCCTCTACTTCTTTTACTTTCTCCATTTTAGCAAGTGGTTCTACACCAAACTTCATAGGTTCATCATACGCACATCCAAGCATATTCGCCCAATCTCTTGGAGAATTAAAGTCTTCTACCCAACCTTGTTCCATCGCATATTGCCAGGAAGTATGATATTTAATCACTTTACACAAATCCCAGGCAATATCGTGATACCGATGAAGATGAGGACATCCAACACCAAAGGAAGCACTACGACCATCAATACCATCTTTCATATGTTTAGATAGAATTGCTCCAATAATATCCATATCCCGATGATACTCTTCATAGTCCATATCCTTACGAAGAGGCAACCAATCCCCTATTTCGTTCCACTGCCCTCCCATAATACGAGAGAGCAATTCTGTGGCGTCTTGAATACACTTTGCCTGGTCTTCAGTAACGGTAATGGTGTAGGTTTTACTCATAATGTTTCTGTGTGTATGAAAGTATTATACAATAAAAAAGGGTCTCTGGGAAGACCCCGTGTGCCAGTTGTTCAGGTGTCCTTAGCGACACCTGTATGCAGACCTTTTGGTTCTAAAAGCAATACGCATCAATTTATTCCAGATTTTTCTATAAAGTGATAATTTCTTGGATGAGGCACCAACAAAAAGATAAGAAAGATTATACCTATCAACAATTTCTTCAGTTCTTTGTTTCAACTCTTCAATTTCCAACTTCATATTGTCTTTACGATTTGAGTCTGATTGAAATAGTTTTGTTTTTCTTCCTTTCCAATTTTTACCCATAGAATCCACAGAAAGACCTTCACTCTCCAAATGAATTACCACGATTTCGGGCAGAAGTTCTCTATCCTTACGGGCAAACTTTTTACACTGGAGAACATCGGTTCTATCACAATAATCGTGTTGAGTTGGATAGTTAAAAACATTAGAACCTTTTGGATTCCAAAGTTGAAAGTATCCAATCGGTTCATAACCAGCATTCTTGTTATTATACTCGGCAATTCTAACTCCAATTGGAAAGGTGGTTAGATGAATATAAATCCATCCTTCCTGTATTTTTTGAGGGTCATTTAGGAACTCAACCCACTTCTCATAAGAAGGGCACATCAATCTATCGGCACCATAGATTTTATGAGGTTCTAATGGAATGTTTTCAAGTATGTTTCTTGTAAGTGGAGGAAGATAGATGTCGGCATCCAAGTGCATTACCCATCCCTTATTTTCTAATTGAGACAATCCATAGTTGATGGCAGCGCCTTTATTAAAACTGTCTCCGTTCTCATAAAAAATGTCAGTTTGAATACATCTAACGTGATAATACTCACAAAGTTCTTTAGTTTTTTCGTCTTTTGTATCGGTTATAACAATTAGATTATCAAAGTGAGTTTTGTTATGTGGCAGAGTGTGTGCTAGAAAATCGCTGTAATTTACGCATACTATAATGCCTTCCAGATACATTGGAACATCTACTATAGCGGGTCAAAACTATTTAGATTTTTGTGGTTTAGATTCACTTTTCTGTTTGGACTTTTGAGTAATCTCCTGATAGAATTATCATTCTTGGTGAAATTCTTCCTTCGGGAGCAGGAGGTTCCATAATTACATAATTATCGCCAATATAGACGATATATCCCTCCATTTCCCGATAAACCACAGACTGATTAAGCACGAACATCTTTAATATACTCCAAAATATTCAATCAAAATGATTTAATCTTTACTCACACAAAACATTTCTCCAGTATTGTTTGGTGAATTGGCATAGCAGTATAATTTCGTGTGTCCTCATACCGAACCTCTTTGCCGATTGTGATGCTGTTTACTGGGGAAAAATACTTACGTTTTTTAGAAGAGTAAAATCCCCAGACACTTCTTGTCGGTTTTCCGTTATTATAATCAAACTTGCGAGTACAATTTAACCAAATGCGAATTACTCCCGACTTATATTCCTCAAAAGAATAAAAATACTGCTCTGGGGCAATATGGTCGAATGGAATGTCAAGATTTTTCATCAGGTCGTGAATGCTTCTACTACTCGTGAGGTTTCATCTTCGACAAGAGCAAACTTTCGGGAATTGACTACTTCTTTCATAATCAAACTATCATAATTATTGAGATATTCATCCCTCCAGTTCAGTAGAATATCGTGAACTTCGTTATCATCCTTACCAATAACTGCGATAAGTCCAGAGTACTCACTTGCGGGAAAAGGAACCCAAAAATCTACCAGATACAGATACTTCATCGTGTGTTGTGAATTACTCATTAAGTTTAGACTGAAATTGCTGATTTGTCAACTGCCTTTGTAGTTCATACTGAAGTAAAACCAAATGAAAATGGAGAAATTGCTCACACTCATTTCCCTCAAGTAATGACATTAGATTATGAACTTGTTCTAATGCGAGAATTAGTCGAATTGATGAGTTCATTTGGCAGGTGGCGGTAGTTGTGGTTTTGCCATTTCAATTGTGGTCTTCTGTAGATTTACCATTCCTCCATTTAGAACATCAGCGATTGGTCCAAATCCAACTGTAGCGGCGATAATACCAAAGACGGTTCCGGCGATAAAGTTAATCATTTTAAAGAAACTCCTCAACAAAGTAATCAACCGTCAATTCCATTTTCGCGGCGGTGTTTTCAATAAACTCATCCAGAATTTCCGGAGAATCTTCCTGAATGATACGGTAATAAGAATACCAAAGGTCAGTAGGCATCATAGTGTGTTTAGAAGGCGATTGGGAAAGTATTTGATTGTTTTTGGATATTTTTCTGCGATGTATTCGCCATACAGAACTTTTTCTTGAGAGTGTGCTTCTATTTCGTGTTTTTGATCCATATACTCATAATCCTCCATACACTCACCATTAAAGTATCTTTTGGATGATTTGAATTTGAGTTCTCCTTTTACCCACTGCTGAAGATGTATCAACTCGTGGAGTAAAACTGTAATATAGGTTTCCCTATTCATATGAGTATTCATCTCAATCAAAAAACTGCGAGGTCTATAGGTTTTATCCGCAACATCACAATATCCTAATGCTCCTTCGCGGTTTAATCCACGATGAAGAACCTCGATTTCCAATTTATGTCGTGGAAAATACTTGGATACAAACCAGCATACTACATCCTTACATAGACGCTTTGAGTATCCATAACCTGTGGTTTCAAGAAATAATCCTGCGGCAATAATCATAATGTAGTTTATTGGATAATTGTATTATAACTGATTTTGGCGAAAGATTACTTGTGTTGTGCCAGTTTTTCAACTGACACAACGTTTTTATATCTTTTAATCTTTTTATCTGCTAATCTGCGAATAGCACTACAGTTATACTTATTTTCTTTTGCCCACGTTGTTAATCCACATTTTTCAATCACACTCCCATCAGTAAGTGTAATTTTCCACCACATAGATTTGTGATGATTTTCGCCGTTCATTTTTTCTATAACTTCTGGTGAATGTTTTCTCCCATAGTAAGGATTATTTTCTCCTGTATATTTTACACTAAAATATTCTTTTAATTCATTTGAAATTTTTCTACCTTTATTTTTTTCACTTATTTTTGCTCTGGTTTCTGGTGATTGTTTTTTTCCAAGCATAGGATGTTGTTTGCGGTTTTTTGCTATTATACTTAATTTATTTTTAGTATTTTTTGAAAGTTTTTTGCCTGTATGTGCTGTGCGTATTTTTTCTTTGGATATATCTTTGTGGGTTCGCCCATACATATAATTATTTTCACCAGACATCAATAAACTTTTTCTCGCTCTAGCACCCTCATAAAGATAAGAATTAAAATATTCATTCTTGGTGTTTTGATTATTCATACACCAGAATGCGGTAATCATTTTTTGTGTTTTCCCGTGTTTTAATCCATATCTTTGAATACAAACTTTTTCTAATAAAGAGTGAGCAATATAATGTTCTCTTCCGCTCAAGATTACAATTCTATTATTGTTTCCAAAAATACTTTTAGGAAAAGTATGATGCTTTTCTGTATATCCTTCAGGTGGAGTTCTATTCTCTGCTTTCCTGATAAGATTACAATAATGCTTTAGATAGTTCATTTCTATTCTAATTTGGTGGTTATTATTATTTATACAGGAAAAGCACCCAAAGGTGCTTTATCCCAACCTAAAAAGAACCACCAAATTAGGTATTACTATTTAGAATAAGGAGTTTAGAGTGGCATTACAAATACGAACTCCCCAGTTCATAAAAATACAAAATGAGGAGACAAAGACAAGACGATCAAAATTACTCATTTTCATAATTAACAGGCGAAAGAAATACCCCCAAGACCGGCACCAAGTGCGGTTGCCCATCCACGATTATTACGATTGTTATTGGTACTAGTCATCGAGCGACCGATTGCTCCACCAATTACCGCTCCTAATAGAGTACGAGTGGGATTACAATTTGGATTGCTGCGGCGACCATAATATCCTCCATTATTGTACCCATTATACCCATTATAACCGTTGTATCCACGATTATAGTAGGCACCACTATTGATTTGATTACAGGGAACATTAAAAGACTGAACGCTTACACCACCCGAATAGTAGTTTCCGTATCTGTCATATCCTCCGGGTTGATATACCTCCTGATATTGAGTACAGACACCGAAAGAGTTAACCTGTTGTGCCTGTACCGGAACAGAGAAGAGTGTGAGAGGAAGAAGTAGAAGAAGTTGTTTCATCGGTTTAGCGTTTGTACAACCATGATCCAGACCAGTCAGCATTTGATAGAGCCCACTCCCGGTCTTTAATTAGAAGAAGGTTATACCTTTCTCCCGCTGCGGGCGCCTTCCATGAACTTGACTTAAAAACTCCACCAGACTTCTTATTTATGAAGGCATGACAAGAACGGGAAGGAGAACGATCTGGACCATTATCAATCACCATCACAATCTTATGATACTTGCGACCACTCTCAATCACAAAGTCATAGTTGGATTTGCCATCCTTCAGGTCGGCAATACATTTCTCATGATATTCGGCACTTTCATCGGGATGCCTTTCCAGATTACCCCGATGACTGCGAATGGAGTAGTCAATAAAGTTCTGCCGCAGTGCCTCACACAGAGAAAGAGTGTGCTTCAGGATGTTGTCCGCGATTTGCTCTCTGGCAGGGGCAGAAGCGGCATAGTCAGCGAAGGTGGTCGTCATCGGTGTTCCGTTGTATGAACCTATTATAGTGCATCCAGAGGGGTCGGGAGTGCCTTGTGTGCCAGTTCTTCTTCTGTCACATTAGTCATATAATTATACACCGTATTTTGATTCGAGAAAATTTTTTTCATCATAAAATGTTCATAATCAGTCTGATAGTCAATTTTTTTATCAGGATTTAATGAATCCCCAACTAAAATTGTACCTCCTCCTAATCTTTTCTTACATAAATCAACATTATCACGCATAATATCAACTCCGTAAATATCTTTTAGTGCGTCAAATTCGGTCATTCTGTGTATTAAAACTTTGACATATTTAATCGCAACAAGAAACTGTCCATCTCCGCAAGCAGGATCAAGAACTGTTTTACCTGGTAAAAAGCAATCAAGATCAGTTTTCTGTAGCATATCAATTACCAAATTAGTAGGAGTAAAGATTTCTGCTGTTTCTTTGATACGATATTCATCACGATCAATCTCTCCCATATATGAGTGATCATTCATAAAATCTTTAATCTTATCCCATATAATTTTCGACATAAGATTGCTCCTCTTTAGTTAAATTAAACAACTCATACATTTGTAAATCTGACATTGCACAATCAGTAGGGAGATCTGGTAGGGCACAGAATACTTTTTCGTTACCAAATCCCGACCACTTGGCAGTCTTGAATAGATATTTGATTAATTTAGTATTGAGATTGTTTTCAAGATTCTTCCCACTAATATCATCATCAACCAGTACATAGTATATCATATCCGTACCACCATAAACACCATTGTCATAAAATGGTTTGGTATATCCACTACGAGACCACATTACTTTTTTTCTATTACCCCAGTCTTGGCGAATTTTAGAATACCAAACCTTAACATTAGTATGAAAAATTGGGTAAATATGATCTTCTGTTTCTATCTTACTAATAGTATCATTACGATGAATCAATACATTATGACAAGTTACATAATCATATTTGACATTTAATTTTTTGGTAGTGTTAAAAATAATCTTTCTATGAATTTCTAAAGATTCTAGACTTATATCATTTGGCAAATAAAAGATTGTAGAATCAATTGTTTGCCCAAACGTACCTTTATCAGTAATAATTTCCGTGATTCTTTCACTTGGTTGATTATAAATGAGATAATCCGCAAATGTACTTCCAACTTTGGAAAAATACTTCTTGGTATCTAATCTCAAATACTTTACATCCTTTTCTTGCATCAACTTAAGAATCTTACTTGATGGAGATAAGAAACTACTAGGAGAAACCTGAAGAAGTATTCCTTCAGGTTTTAACCACTTGTCAAATGCACAACGAGTAAAATCAATCCATAATTTATGTTGTGTTTTCTTTTTATTTGTATAATCCTGAAATGGTGGATTAGTTGCTACTACATCAAATTTCATTAAAAGTATTTGGCAAACATATCAATCTTTACAAAATCTTCCTCATCTTCAATATGATTATACCCGTAGAGTTCAAAATTTGCAAAAAGTTTCTTTAATTTATCTTCCTTGACACTTTCTATCATTTCGGGTGCAACAACGCCAGATAATGCAAAAGAAATAATATTATTTGCCTGTGTAATAAGTGAATCTCTCCAAGAATTTCTTAGATTAAGAATATCATCTGGAGTTTTTGCTTTTGATGAATATAAGATCTGTCTAACTTTTTTACTAGGATCTTTACACAGTGCAAATAGTTTACTTGGAGCATTTGCGCTGGCATTATCCATAATAAGTGGTACTATCATATATCCATCACTACCATCACCCAAAACATTTTCATTAATTATATTTTCAATTTTTTCTTTACTTAAAATGTTAATACTTTTTGTTGAATTAAATCCTTCTTCAATTTTGTTCCATATTTGATTGCACATACGTTCAGCAACAAATTTTTGGTTTACTTTTCCCACATTATAATAAAAATGCTTATATTCATCATATCCAAAAACATATTCTTTTGTAAGTAAATTTTTAGTTTGTCCATGATACCAAGCAATCCCTTTATTTTTTTGATGTGTCAATTTTTGTGCTATTTGTGACCAAGTTAATTCTCTGTGGGGTCTGTGACTAATATCAGCAATAAAAGATACACAGAAGTCAGATGTTTTTACATCATAATTAGGAACTGCTTCCAGTAAACGCACTGGATAATATGGAATTTTGTGATTTGCAAAAATTTTTTGTCGAGTTCTACCGGATTTTCCAGAATAAGTATCTGTTTTTTCGTCATACGTTACATAAGCAGGTTCAAAGGAATAATCAAATCCCTCTGATAAAATATTACTTTCTAAAGAATTATAATTTGATTCATCATCTTTTAGAGTGTTTGGATCACACTCATAATCGGGTATATATTTTTCTGTTGGTATTAAAATTACTTTTCCACCATCAATCCACCTATATCCAGCATTAAGAGTTGCTGCAGGTGGGGATGGAAATAAATTAAGGTCGATTGCTCCAAGTGTTCCAAGTTTTGTGATGTTCATTATAGTTTTGTTCAAGTGTGCTTCAAGTATACCAGTTATATATGAAAGTTTCAAGTGGGTTTCAATTCACATAACAAATCAACACACTCCTGCCTTCTTTAACTGAACGTATGTGTTTGTGCTGGTTGCCATTTCCTGAGATTTTTGTGGTCTCCATTCCCCATATTCTAGTAGAGTTCCTGCATCTTTCCCCTTTCCTGGGTATGGTCTCTTACCATCAAATTGGGCGCACCTTGACCACCAAGCACCATTTTTATTCAGAGTAAATGGCATGTTTATCTCAATAATGTCTCCATCATCATCCCTAAAAACAAACTCAATACCTTGTCCTCTTACGTTATAATCCAAAATAGAGTTTTGAGATAGACAACGAGAAACAACCTTTTGATAAGTTGGATTACTGGTGCTAATTAAAGATTCTTTTTTAGAAAGTACAATAAGTTCCTCATCACCAGAAAATCCAACTTGATTGAGCATAAACGATTTTAGATCAATTCCTTTATTCTTAAGATAATTAACGATCAAAGATGAAGCAGAATGACCGGCGACATGACATTGATTCTCCCAGGCATCCGTTACACCTTCATTAAAAATATTCCTAGTGGTAGGATCGTTTTTAAATCGATTGATCGAATCGTCTTTAATTTGGTCAAGTTGATGAAGAACCTCAATGGCATCTTCCATTCCAAGATACCGAAGAACAGCATCTCTAATCTTTAGAGATTTGCCACCACTAAACTTATCCTTATAAGGACATTTGCAAAATGACTTCCATTCATTTTTTGGAATGGGATTTCTATACATCCCCACTTTTGGAAGAGTATAATCTTTCAGAATAATCGATAGGAAAGTCGAGTTAAAAGTACCGCTACGAACTTGAATATTAGGAATACCATTATCCTTAGCATAAACTTTGAGTGAAAATGAAACTATCTTGCCATCCTGATAGACAACAACAAGATCACCCTTTTTACTTTCATTTCTACCATCTTTGGCAATCCAGAAAACATCAAATTTTATTCCTGGGCGATAAGATATCAAGCAATTATAAACTTTGAGTAGATTTATATCTAAACATAGTTTATAGTCACTAGAGTTATAGGCAGAAATAATATTCTTGTCACTAAGGCGATCTTTAAATTCTTTCTTTCTTATTTGGGCACTATCAGTTACAGAAAGATTGTCAGAAGCAAGAAGTTTTTGTATACGATATACAAAATCCAGTTCAGCAGCATCCTGAATATAATGATCTTTTTGTGAACCGGCACCCATAATAAAAACTCATTCAATTACTAACATATTATAGGGCATCCAGAGGGGTCGAGAGTGCCCTGTGTGCCAGTTCTTCTTCTGTCACATAATAGTCATCAGATGCCAAGTAACCCATCCAGTTTTGGGGATTATTACCATAGATTTCAATCTCTCGGATTTCGTCAAGAAGTTCTGATAGTTCATTCGAAAACATTGGAAGACCCTCAATTACTTTTTTATTATAGCAGAAAAATCGTCTATTGGCTCAGTTTTATTTTGGGATAATATTTAATCAAATTGATTGAGTTATATATGTTAGTATAAGGAATAAAAAAGAGGGTTATGAACCCTCTTCTAATCAATCATCATAAACTCTACATTCCAGAGCATCAGGATGTGAGTCGCAATAAAGTTCTAATGGCGTTGGGTCATAAGAATCTTCCGGATGTCTCTGTTGGTATTTTTCTAGTGCTTGAAGTTCTTCTTCCGTATGACGACGCATCTGTGGGGAGATGGTTGGGTCTTCTATAAGTTTTCTATCTTTATCGATATGTTGTTGAATATCATTCATTGGAATATTTTTAATATCATATATTTATCAACCACCTCTTTCCTGAAGAGACCTTACAAGTAGTTCACTAAATCGTTCCATATGAGTATAATGAACTGATGCTGGTGAATCATTAATTGCGTTTTTAAGAGCGGAAAGTTCCTTCCACTCCTCTTCGGTGAGAGTTTTAATTCTTGGTTGTGTAAGGTTCATAATTCCTTCATTTTTCAGAAACTATTATACTATTATCTATGTAGATGTGTTGGTTTCCTAACAATCTCTTAAGAGTGTTGTTATAAAACTTTACATAACTCATCCAAACATATTCCCGAACATTCCGCTGTCTCCAAACTTACGATTTTCCAGTTTATCCAATAGATTTTCCGTGTGCTCTAAAGTATCAAGTGCGTGAATAATCTCAGCGATGTGCTTACATACAAAACTTTTTTCGTTCACAGAGGCATTTTTGAGAGCAGCACGAAGATGACTCTGTGCCTCAAGTAGTTCTTCTTTAACTTTGGGTGAAAGCATTTTAATCTCCAGGTAATAATGTTAATTTAGTTTAAGTAAAGTGTCGTAATCCTCCTCTGGAAGCATACAAAGAGCACAAGACGCAATCTCATAAATGTCTTCTTTTGTAAGACCATCAAGTGTCATAGCGGGACCATTACCAAAGGCAATAGAGAAACTATAACCATCTTCGGGGTGGCAGGACCCACAGGTTTGGATTTGTCTTTTACTCATTATCGTGATTTAATAAGGTCTTTTCAACTTTTCGCAGAAGAAAACTACCTACTTCTTGTTCTACCCATTCTACCTCATCTCCCGGAGAAAGATTTGCCGCTTCCAGTAGATCATCGGGAAATGTGATGAAGTATTCACCATTCACAGTATCTTCTTCTACTGGAAGTTGCCAACGAACTACCTTATCAAATGGATTTGGGCGAATATAGTCATTACGAGAATAGTCATAATAATGATTTGAATGCTTCTCATCTAATTCAGCATTATCACACATCGCATTCATTTCTTCATCTGTATATTGTGAAAGTGCTTCCATATCACTATGTCCCCAAGGACGCATATAATCATCCACCTCTTCTTGTTTGAGTTTGGTTACAGTTTCATCCCAAGCGTCCTTAAACTTTCGGTCGAACTCCTCAAGGTAATATTGTAGATACTCATCCACAGCGTACATAAGAGTTTCTGTTTTCTCACGATTTCCGGATTCTAGTGAGACAATCGCACTATCCAGAATCGCACGGGCACTACAGATTTTTGATGATACAGATTCTAGTTCATTCAGCGTTTTCCACACACGAGCATAATTAAGTGTCATTTTGATTTTTACTCTCTTGAATTGCTTGTCGTATTATAATCTGGATTTCTGCAGAAGTCAAGGAGTTCATCCATTTCCAATCAGGGTCCTCTTTATCCCATTCTGCCATATAGGAACCGTCTTTATTTTGTATAATTTTTAGTGAGTCATTCATCAGTCTCTTTTCTTGGGAGCATTACAAACATTACAATAATATGAGAATCCACTCTTAAAACCCTTAACTACCTGATAGTGGTCTTTATCGAGTGGTTTTTCTTCACCACAATTGGCACACACTCTAGTTTGGAGTGTCCCAATCTGATTTTTCTTGTTTACGGAGGCTCTTAAGTTCTCTGTAAAGTTCCTTGATTTGTTGATAAGCGTCTTCTGGCGAGATCTTATCTGCGATTTCAAGTCCGGCAATGAGACCGACTTTATCTCCAAAACGAGCCAGTGCCCGTTCAAAAATTGAAAGATCCTCATACATCTTGATTAACTCCACAATGTTCAGCAACAATATCTATGCGGGCATCGACAGCACGGATATTTTCCATTAGTTCATAAAGTACATTCGAGGTTTCAATATTTTCTTCTTCTAATCTTTTAATGTCCTCAAGAGCACCATAATATTTCTGTTCTAATGCCGCAAGGCGATCATAAACATTATCAATTGGGACTTGTTCGGCATATCCCCAGTTGTGTAACCATCCCATCATTTAATCACTCCAATTTCTTTCAAATAAAGATTGTATCTCATAAAACGCTGAACCGATGGTTTAATATCCAAACTCCTACAACACTCACAATAGGATAAAAACTCAAAGAATGGTGTTGTGGGGTCAAGTGCCGGATACTTTAGATCATAATAACCCATAATGCCACGAAAGTTAAGCATTTAGTTCTTCGGCAAGGGATAGAAGGTCATTTTTATCCAAAACAATCAAATCATTTTGTGCCGTATAAGACCTTATATTCTCTGCGGCAGTAAAAAGAATGGCGGCAACTAACTTTTCTTCTGTATCGGCACCATTATTGCGGTGTTCCCAGATGGCACTCATAAATGCCTGTGCTCTTTCGGTCATTTTTGGTATAGTTGGTAATCTTTTTTGGTGAAATTACTTCTGGTTATGTATTTTTGAGCGTTCATTAAAGAGTCAAAATAACAGGTTTTAATATCGGCAAGTTCTTTGCCTTCCCTATGAACGACGATGACGGGAAACCCCTCATACTTAAACTCCGGAACCACATCAAGTTTTTTCTTTGGCATTTTCCTTCAGGATTGTTCTGGTATTATAGCACGACTTTGGAGTTTCTGCTCGCAACCTTCACGGATTGCCCGAATAAAATCCTCCTCGGTCCAAGTACTCAACATATTTTCGATGGGGTCGTTTGGATCCCAAGTGATTTGAAATTCTTTTTCTGCGATTTGTTTGACATCAATCATTTATTTTTTCCCCCCATAACCATTTAGTTTCTCCTGTTGGATTTGGTTGTAGTTCATAATACTCTTCATCTTCTAATCGTCTATACACATAATGAGTTCCGTCCTCTCTTTCACAAATAAATTCGCACTTATGAGGAGAATACAATCGTGCCTCAATTATTTTGTCCTTTAGATTTAACATCGTATTTGATTATAATTTTCTTATGACTGGTATAATTGTCAGAGCACGAATAATGTTCTACCACACCATCAAGTTCTTTAGCAATTTCATTTATATCCTTTCCGCATTTATATCCTTCCTCATAAGCAGCGAGTAACCACTTATACATCAAGTCTTTTCTTTGTTGCGGATCTTCTGTTTCCACATCACCATAAAAATATTCACTCAAGAATGTATAGGGTGATACATTACTGTCTATCCAATTTAAGAAATGTTCCTCAATCATTCGGACAATCCAAGAAATACTTATATGTTGCTTGAGATGGTGCCGCATATCTCACGACCGCACATCCATTATAAGTGTCTATCACCTCAAAGTTAGTTTTGGGTTCTAATACTTCTGCCGGTTTATTTGGTCTCATCATATAAAATACTAGAAGAAGTGATAATACAACAACAGTAGTACCAAAAATTACTGGTCTATTCATCCCAAGGTGCTCTCCTTTCTAAAAGTTGTTTGAGTTTTTCGATTGATTTAGGGTCTGGTGGTTCGGCAAGTCTTTTTTGGATTTCATCATATGCCTCTTTTGAGATATAAATCGTCTCTGGTTTACATCCAAAGTATTTGAGGCATCTACGCTCATATCTCCACGATTTATAATCATACCATAAGGATACAAAAAAGTTTCTCATGGTTCTCTGGTATGCGAAAGATTATAGGGGTATTCATAGGAAATAAAGTCCATACTAAATGAGAACGACCAGATACTGAACCTTATAGTGAATAGTGTACCAGCAAACAACTCAAAAGTCAATCTCATACGAGGGTTCCAAGAGAAATATTCACTTGTATGTATTTCTACATCAAGAATATTAAAGTTCTTAAACTGACCTATGGTTGCGTAGGCGTCCCTCCCATAATCATAATCTGTATAAAAATCAAATAGTTTCATCGTTAAAAGAGAAGTATTCGTAGATTTCGGACATTACACACTCTTCAATATTGTCACAAATGGTTCCCTCATTTGGGTTCTCAATATGTTTATGTGCCCTGTTCCAACCACGTTTTACACCTGCGTTAATTGCCATTTCTAAAATGACAAGAGTTTTAGCTTTCATTCTTCATCCTCCTCATAAGGAAACATTTCATCATATGCTTCATCAGTAACGGCAAGATACTGAACGTCAGCATCCCGGTGCTCCTCCGCATACACTAACTGGTAGTGTGCGAAAGAAGCAAGGTCAGTACTGGCGTATTCTACCAGACCATCAACCAAACATAAGTAGTTCATACAACCTGCCAGTCACATTCCCAGTGACAATCTTCACTTATATTCACCCAGAAGAAGTATTTTTGATTTTGACTGGCAAGAAACAACATACCATCTCCTTTATCCTGTTCTACAATACAGACCGGATTATTTTCCATACTATTGGCAAGGCGATTTTTAGATTTGCTTGATTTAGGTTTTACAGTAACTTTGCGGGTCATTGGATTTTATTGTATGAATACATTATAAGGCAAAAACGGGGTCCTGTAAAGACCCCTTGTGCCAGTTTCTTAAGTGTCTTTATTTCCTTCCAGGTTTCCAATCATCACCAGGACATTCTATCACAAATTTACAATTTCCGAGACCATCATTCCACCATTTTTTACCTTTCATATTCTCACTTCTTTTTCTTTTAGTTTCATCTGAACAAGTTTTACCTTTATTCCCCTCACTTATTTTACTTCTGGTTTCTTCTGAAAGAGTTCTACCTATCTGCCATTGTCCCATTTTCCTTTTGGTTTCTTCTGAAACAATTTTACCTTTATTTGCCTTACTTTGTTTTCTTTTGGTTTCTTCTGAAGTAGTTCTACCTTTATTTGCCTCACCAATTTTCCTTCTGGTTTCTTCTGAATGAGTTTTACCATAATTATGATTATTTTCTCCTTTAAGTGCTTCACTTATTTTCCTTCTGGTTTCTTCTGAAACAATTTTACCTTTATGTACTTCACTTATTTTCCTTCTGGTTTCTTCGGAATGAGTTTTACCTTTATTTGCCTCACTCATTTTTGCCTTGGTCTCTTCTGAAATTGTTTTACCTTTATTTGCCTCACCAACTTTTCGTTTAGTTTCATCAGAAAGTTTTTTACCTTTATGAATTTTACTCATTTTTTTCTTTGTATCTTCACTCATTCGCAATCCAGAAGAACCTTCTCCACCGTCAGTTTTATTTCTCAAAATACCAGTTCCCAAATCTTTTCTACCAAAGACAGCAATCATATATATTTCGTGCTTAAATGCTTCCTCTTCAGTTAAGTTTTGTTTGAGAAATATTATTCTTGACTTATCTTTTGGTGGTTTTATTTCATTTTTGGTTTTTCTATATAATCTTCTCCCCTTACCTTTGCCGATATAATAAGGAGTTTTATCTTCCCGCAAATATGCGTAAGTGTAAAACTTATTAGGATTTACCATTTCTATTCTATCAAACCCGCATTATTATTTATAAGAGTTTATAATAGAAAAGGTGCCCGAAAGCACCCAATCTGTCCGTAGAGATTGCGGGTTCAACAGACATTCTTATTTATGTGTTATATTTCAATAGTGAGATTTGGGTCAAAGTCGATATTTAGATCTGCGTTATTATATCCATTATAATAACCTCGCGGATTACATATAACTCTACAATCACCTATGAGGTAATCAAAAGATGAATGTGTATGACCGTGACTCCAGCATTTGATTTGAGGATGATCCAAAATCAAATCATCAAAATTATTGACATATGCCCCATTCGCAATACCAGCAGTTCGGTATTTTGGATGAACCGATTGATAAGATGGTGCGTGATGTGTAAGAACCCAAGTTTTAGTATCCTTAAACTCCTCCAACTTTTGCTGAAGAAATAGTTTGGACTTCTTATGAAACTTAAGAGTATCATCCGGGTTCATCTTACGATAGTTAGAACCAATACGAATGACCTTATAATCATTCATACACTGCGCCGCTTCCATCATCTCCAGAGCATTCTCATTACGAAAATCAGTCCATAATGTTGCTCCAAGAAATACCCAGTCCTTGATTTTTACATAATCGTTCTCAAGGTAATGGATTTCTTTTGGTAGATGTTCTGCGAGGACATCAAAGGTTCCTTCGTAGTTGTATCCATATGCTTCGTGATTTCCATTTAGATAAAGAACCTCATCAAAGTTCTTTACACACTTCTGTAGGAAGTCATCATAAACTTTCTTAAGAGGTCCGTCCTTCTTAAAGTGCCGGGCACATAGAATGTCTCCACCCAAAATCAAAATTTCTCCTTCCCCAAGGTCAGGAACTCCGTGATTATTTTCACAACACTCAAGGTGCAAATCCGAGCAAATTTTTACTCTCATTTTAGGGTCCTTTGCGTATGAAACTATTATACATCAAAAAGGGAACTCAAGGTGCCTTAATGTTCCAGTTTAGAAAGTGTCTACTGAATTCTTACCCTATTATTAGTATCTATTCCCCGTGCTTTTTGGTATTTTGTTAGATTTCCGGCATTAGTTATAAATCCAGTTTCAGTACATTTCCATTTTTGATATCCAGATATTTTTCCACCTTTCTTACCATCTTCACTCATTTGTTCTTTTGTCCTTGCATGAACACCTATACCAAGTTCATAAGTAAGTTTTCCACTTATTCCTCCAAACATCTTTCCAATTTCAATTTTTTCTTCTTTTGAGATTCCATGAATTCCAACTCCAAGTTCATATGCTTTTTGACCTCCATTTTTTGCATTCTTAATCACTTTTTCTTTTGAGATACCATGAATTCCAACTCCAAGTTCTTGTGCTTTTTTTCCACCCATTTTTCCATTTTCACTCAGTTCTTCTTTTGATAATTTAGCAATACCTATATTATTTTCATAATTTCTTTTACCCACTTTACTATATATTTCCAAAGAAATTAAACCACCAACATTTTTATTCAAGCACCAATTATCTGCATTAAAAACTGGTCTAATCAATCTTTTCTCAACTTTTTGTGCTTCTAACCAACCCTCATCAGTAAAAGGAAAGATTTCTAATATTTGTTTCTTTGGAGTATAAAAATCCCAAACCCACTTATGAGTATATGGAGAACCCATATAATACTCACCAAACTTTTTCTCCTTATGAACTCCATAGTAATAATACAAAACTTCCTCAAAGGTAATTTTATATGTGTAAATTCTTGGACTTTGTGAAGTCATAGTTCTACTCTGTTTTGGTTAGCAATACTATTTATACGAGAAAAGGTGCCAGAAGACACCCTTTCTACCTGATAAGTGCTAACCAAACAGGTATTGTTATTTAGATAATCAAAAATCTCCTTTACCTTGTGAAACATCAAACACAAATACACCACGATTTATCCACATATCAATTACCCTTTTCCTATCATCAAAAACAGCAAAGATATTATAATCCTTCTCAATCTCATCCGCAAGTTCTCCCTTTACAATCGCATCATCACGATGGTCCTTATACTTTCGCATCAAAAGACCATTATAATCGTGTTCCATAATACCATACTTCTCAAACCATTTCAGGGTCACATCACGATAGTCATCACTTCTTCCACTTACAAAGAAGATTGGAAATCTATCTTTGAGTGCGTTAAGAACCTCAAGAACCTGTGGAATTGGTCGGTCGTTTATAATTCCAGCATTCCAGGCATTCCAATTGCGAGGTTTGGTTGCGACATACTGACGACGACGAGAAACATCACATAATGTCCCATCCAAATCCACAACTATACAATTAGGTTTCGTCATTTCCACAACTCACAAAATCAAATCCTTCCTCAAGTGTTGGAACCTCAAATTGATGATACATTCTTTTTAGAATACTTTCGGGAATAAACTTACCTTCTCTTGTTTTATTTCTTTCTAGTGCTTCTTCTAAATCAACCTGAAACCAAACTGCGGTTCTCTTATAAATGGAAGGAACCTTGGTAAGTTTTTTCTTTCGTGTCTTGATTGACAGATTTGTTTGGTCGTAAATAATTCTTTTACCCTCTTCCTTTGCCCTAACAAAAGACATCTCCAATTGACGAGTTGCCTCATCAATACAATCTTGGAATACTTCATTATAAGTCATTCCAAGACGCTTTGCCTGTTGTTCGATGTAATCATCGGTAGAAAGAACAACGGCATCCTTCCAGTATTCATATGCCTGGAGTTTATTCACATAAGTAGATTTCCCGGAACAGGGTATTCCGCAAAGCATCACAAGTTCAGGAATAAACATACTCTTTCCAGTCCAAGACATTAGAAGTATTGATAGTCAGGTGAAGTTTATTATAAGGTCTCTTTACCTGCTTCGTCAAGGGCATTTCCGCTTCTCCCGGCGTTCGGTTTCCTTTCTTTACATTACAAGAACCGCAACAAGTCGCAAGATTAGTCCATTCATTATTTCCGCCACGAGACGCAGGATGAATGTGGTCTATTGTAAGATTTTCGGTTGCTCCGCAGTATAAACATTTGTATCCGTCTCTTTTCATAATTAGACTTCTGGTGGGACGATTTTCCATCAACTTCTTATAAGGAAGACGAATATAATTTAACAACCGAATGACTTTTTCGGTAATCATATGTGCCTTTTCTTTAAGAAGTAGAACAATTGCCCGACGACCATCACAGATATTGATAGGACTATAATCACTATTCAGTACCAGAATATTCTGTGTGATTTTGATTTTTTGATATTGATTGTTCATAAGTTTTAGTAGTTCCAGTTTATACTGCCGAACATCCATCGGGCATCATCAATCTTCGGTTGCGAACCCAAAGATTTTCCAATCATTTCTATCAATACCTCTTTAGAACCTTTACCACCTTTCATCGCATACATTATAGGTGCGTGAAGAGACGAAACCTTTTTCTGGACGAACTCAACAGCGAAGTCTTTCTTCTCCGGATACATTTTGTTTCCTTCCACAAAGAGTTCTGCCATCTCCAAAGCAACCTCATCCAGACCCATCCAGAATGCCCTCTCAAAGGAGCGTAGGCGGTCTGCGTCCTCTGGGGTCAGCAGAGGCACAAGGTCATCTACAGCGTCTCCCAGAAGGGTCTGGAGGACGTTCTTCTCCTGACTGATGCTGTCTTTGGAGCGGTGGCGGAGCACATAATCATCCGCTTTCACCTTCACCATATGACCAGTATCAAAGCGAAGAACAATACCTTCACCATCATCCCATTCACGAACTTGTTTGACGAATAGATCAATATTCTGGATGGAAAGACCATCAACTGCTTTAACCACAGGAATATTCCACGAGGTGGCATAAGACTTCATCACCACATAAGGTAAATAAGACCCAGTATGATTATAACGCATTCCGGTGAGAATGAGATTGTCTTCGGGATAATCCACCACAATTCGGTTCTTACGGGAAACCCACTCAAAGATAGGAGTGGTTCCTTTTTGTATGGATTTGCGAATGAAAGTATTATAGTGAGATTTATCGGCAACGAACACTTCTGCGTTCATCGCAACATCCGTAATACCCGCTTTGGTTGCTAATCTAAAACCTTCAGGAGTTAGGATTGGTCGTATCATAGAACCATCCAGTTTCTCCAGAACAACGTGAGGTTCATAGAGATTGATTTTATTCAGTTGAGTTTCTTCCTTTTCTCCTACGTTGAAGAACTTATGATAAGGGCGCGAAATAAGATTGCCAGTTCCAATATCAAAGATAAGACCACGACATTCACGACGAACCGCAGAACCAATCGGGTCATTCTCATCCCAAAGGAAAGTATCCTCAAAGGAAACCGCATAGATGATGACATTATAACCCTCTTTTTCTAGAACACGAAACTCTTTTCTACCCTCAATATGAGGTAGAACATCGTTGATATGAGTGATGTGTGGGAAGTCGTAGTTCATCGGTACTTTTATTTCTCATACTATAATACCTCTTAACAGAAAAGTCAAGAGGTAATGGACGGTTTATGAACTGGTTCAGGACTTGATTTCTTCCATCATTTCCTTCGCCATTCTATCATACTTGCGGTTCTGTATCCAAGTAGTAATAAAGTTATTAGGATGAAATCTTATCATCCATAAAAGTCTTACCATATTTAATTTCATCATCTTAAAGACCAATAAAAAATAATCAGCAACATTTTGGTCTATAATCATTATATACAGAGCAATTCCAAATACAAGAAGTAATCCGTAATTAAGTGAAAACATAGAGTTGTTTATGATGTGAGAATATTTATCAATCCCACCAAAACTCAAGAGATTTTAATGCTCCAAAAAATTGATTATAATCACAGGAAATACCATAACTCTTACCTTCCTTGAGTTCGTCTATGAAGTTTAGAATACCGGTGGTTGCGGGATTATGTTGAACGTATTCGTGAAATCTAAACACATCAAACTTCTCATTATAAGAAAGAAAGGAACAATAATTGTCGGTGTATCCGGTCACAAATAAACTACTTCGGTCAATACCAGAATTGTTTATAGTGTTCCATTTATAGGTGGGTTCTCCATTATATTCACCACATTCTTCACTAAAGTCGTGTTCCAGTCCATCAATATACTCTTCGTATTTTTCTGGGTCAATACAGAATTTAGTTTCTTTCCATTTTTTGGTTTCGTCCAGACATATTCCCCTGAAATCACCGGATGCCCTGAAGACAAGATTTAGAATATAATATTGCCAATCCTCAAATTCATTCTCATTATCTTCTTCAAGAATACCAAGTTTCTCCGCAAACTTTTCCCCCGACGCCCATTTAGAACGATAGGAGTGATGTAGTATCTCAAATTGGCGGTCTTCTTTCTCATTCATTTGTGTTTTCTCTCATCAGTATAAGTTTTCCCCAAATTAAATCATAATAATTTTGACTATCAATATCGTGTTCGTATACCTCATTTAGTTTAATTTTTGATTTAACCAAACTAATCAAGTCATCAATTTCTTGTTTGGTTAAGTTCTCAAATACTGGGTCGGTTGTCA
>Ga0102830_1000365_pt1 | contig 20857 bp, 19 predicted proteins | sample ColrivemetaGS703_FD_84511 | JGI IMG/M metagenome (GOLD analysis project Ga0102830, IMG submission 84511) | Estuarine microbial communities from the Columbia River estuary - Freshwater metaG S.703 | ecosystem: Environmental > Aquatic > Marine > Intertidal zone > Estuary | place: USA: Columbia...
CTTTTTGAATTTTCTTTTAGAAATTCTTTTGCTCCAAAATCACCTTTTAAAAGAAGTAATTCTGCAAAAAATTCCTTTGGAAAAATAGCAGGAACGCCATTTTTTTTCTGATAATTTGAGGCGATTATCTTTTTTTTGTGCTCGGAAAATAAGGCAACTAAATTTTTCAAATAGGCAATTTCAATTGCTGGTTGATCTCCTAATAAAATGAAAACACCCTCTAAATTAGGTTGATTTTTTTCCAAATAAGTAATTCCAGAAACGATGCTTGTGCTTAATCCTTCTTGATAATTTTCATTGATGATGTAAACAACATTTTTTGTGGCAATTTCTTGTTGAATTATTGTGGCATTAGCACCTAAAACACAATAAATTGGGGGTGATGAAACTGCTAAAGCCTTTTCTAGAACAATTTCTAATAGCGATTTATTACCAATTTTTAACAACTGTTTTGGAGTGTGCATTCTGGAAGATTTTCCTGCAGCTAAAACTAAAACAGCGATATTTTCCATGATTTATTGATGAATTTTTCCTTTTAAATTTCGCAATGAAAATGGTTCTTTTTTGTTGAAAACACTCATGATTTCAGCAATAATTGAAACGGCAATTTCTTCGGGAGTTTGTGCACCTAAATGCAAACCTGCTGGGGTGTATATGGCATCTAAAAAATCGGGATTCAAATCAGGTTTTAGTTCAAAAAGTTCGTTGAACAACCGTTCGCCTCTTTTTGGAGCACCTAAAATCCCGATATATTTTGGTTGATAATTAGACATTTGCAGGACATATTTTAAATCTTGCACATAGCTATGATTCATAATTACAATGGCTGTATTTTCTTCGATATTTTCAAATTGAATGGTTTCAGGAGTTTCTCCAATTACCGAATTTGCACCTGGAAAATCGGTCAACATTTTTGGGTCTTTTGTTGAGGTAATTACATCAATTTCCCATCCAATATTTGCTGCAATTTTACACAATTTCACAGCATCATGTTCTCCTCCAATAATCAACAATCTGAAGGCTGGCTTTAAAATTTGGGTAAAAAGGGAAATTTCATTTTTGGTTTGAAGCGTAAATTTTTCATAAAATGAATGTGTTTCTTGATGTTGAAAAACACATTGTGAGCCAAAATTGCCAATAGCATCATCATTTTTGATGAAAAAACTATTGATTTCTATTGATTCCCGATTTTTCAAAGCCTTAGAAAACTGATTCAAAAATTCATTTTCAATATAAAATGGTTCAATCAAGATGTATAAAATTCCTTCACAACCCAATCTATATCTCCCATCATAAGTGATTATTTTTGCTTGATTGTCAAGGAAAACACTTTTTGCTCGGTGAATAATTTCTTTTTCTACACAACCACCACTTACTGCGCCAACAGTTGATAAATCCTCAGAAATCAACATGCGAACACCTGGTTTCCGATACGAAGAACCTTCCAAAAAAACCACAGACGCCAACACATTTTTCAATCCTTTTTGTTGATTGATAATGGCATGTTGAATAATTTCTTTAAGTTCGTGAATCATATGAAAATACGCTGTTTAAAAATACACATTTTTATGAACTGCAACTCAACATGGAGCAACCTACTTTGTCACGAGCCCAGTCAGCTCGTTTTGCAAACCATTTTTGATAAGTTGGTTGTTCGTCATAGGGATTTTTTAGCAACTGAAATAACTCATCAATCAAAGAATAATTTTCAAGATTTGCAGCATCAATTGCCAATTGCGCCATGTAATTTCGCAACACATATTTTGGGTTAACAGCATTCATTTTTTGTTTTCTTTCAACAACAGATAAAGATTCTTTTTTCAAATAATTTGCATACATTTCAAACCAATTTTGCCATTTGCTTTTGATGTTTTCTGTGATATTTTCAACATTATAAAATGCTTCTTTTATCAATTCATATCCATTTTTTTCTGAGGAAAAATCACTCAATAATCTAAAGAATATGGTCATATCAGTTTCTGTCAATTGCAAGATGTCTTCTAAATTTTGGATGAGTTTCGCATCATTTTCATCCGAAGAAAATAATCCTAATTTTGATTTCATCATTTGTAAAGATTGACTTTCAAAATTGATTTTATATTCATTTAATATGGTCTCTAATGGAGCAGCCTCTTTGATTAATGGGAAAAGTGCATTTGCCAATTGGTATAAATTCCACAAACCTATATTGGGTTGATTTCCATAACGATACCGCTTGTGTTGACGGTCTGTGGTGTTTGGTGTCCAGCCAAAATCAAAGCCTTCCAGCCATCCATAAGGTCCGTAATCAATCGTCAAACCTAAAATCGACATGTTATCTGTGTTCATAACACCATGCACAAAACCAACTCTTTGCCAATGAATTATCATGGATAAAGTGCGTTCAGCAACTTCTCTAAAAAATTCAATATAGCTTTCTTTGGATGGATTTTTCAAATGTGGAAAATGATGCTTCAAGGTATAGTCAACCAAAATCTTTAGATTTTTCACATCATTTATGGCTGCTAAAATTTCGTAATTTCCAAAACGTAAAAAAGATTCAGCAACTCTACAAACAATTGCGCCTTTTTCATACGCAGGATTTCCATCATACATTATATCACGCAATACTTTATCTCCAGAAAGACTCAGCGACAAGGCTCTTGTGGTTGGAATTCCGAGATGAAACATAGCTTCACTGCACAAATACTCTCTGATTGAGGAACGCAAAACAGCTAATCCATCAGCATTTCTTGAATAAGGAGTTTCGCCTGCACCTTTCAATTGTAATTTCCAATGTTTGCTTTGATGTTCAATTTCGAACAAATTAATTGCTCTTCCATCACCCAATTGTCCAGCCCAAGTGCCAAATTGATGCCCTCCATAGCACATGGCATAAGGTTTTGAATTTGGGTAAATTTCATTGCCAGTAAAAATATCTCTAAAATAGGATGTTCTTGAATCCGCTTTTGAAATTCCAAGAGTTGAAAGCATTTCTTCAGAAACATGAATCAATTTTGGGGCAGCTGTTTTTTTTGGATTTACATACGAAAATGCCGCCTCAAAAACTTGTCGTCTTGAGTTTTCAAGAGTTGAATCTGCAGGTAATTCTCTTGTAAAAGTTTCAATTATAGGTAACTTCATGCCAATTTATCTGCGTGCAATTTTCGCAAAGTCGCTAATTTTGGGGTAATTACATATTCGCAATATCCTTGAGTTTTGTTGTTTTGATAATAATTTTGATGATAGTCTTCAGCTTCATAAAAAATTGACAAAGGACTTATTTCTGTGACAATTTTGTCTGTATAAAATCCTTGCACTTTTTGGATGGTTTTCAACGCAATTTCCTGTTGCAATGCATTGTGATAAAATATTACAGATCGATATTGTGTCCCTACATCAGCTCCTTGTCTGTTTAACGTTGTTGGATTGTGTGTGGTTAAAAAAATCACTAAAATATCTTCAAATGAAATCATGTTTGCATCAAAAGTAACTTGAATTACTTCTGCATGACCCGTTAATCCAGAGCAAATTTCACGATAAGTTGGTTTTCCAGGAACGTTTCCGCCAGCATAGCCAGAAACCACTTTTTCTACTCCTTTTACTTTTTGAAAAACTGCTTCTGTACACCAAAAACAACCACCACCAACAGTAGTAACTTGTATGTTTTTACTCATTATTTTTCTGATTTTTCAAGTTGCATAGACACAGAATTGATACAATAGCGCAATCCGCTTGGAGGTGGTCCATCAGGGAAAACGTGTCCTAAATGCGCATCACACGAATTACAAAGCACTTCAACACGCACCATTCCAAAAGAAACATCTTTGTGATATTGAACGGAATTTTTGGTTATTGGTTGTGAAAAACTAGGCCATCCGGAGCTAGAATCAAATTTGATAGTGGAATCAAAAAGTGGAGCATTACAACAAATACAATGGTATTTTCCTGCTTCGTAAATCGAACATAATTCTCCAGAAAAAGGTCTTTCAGTTCCCTGTTTTCTGGTAATTCTAAATTGTTCTGGAGTTAATATTTCTTTCCATTCTGTATCTGTTTTTTCAACTCTTTGATCAGGAGTTGGATTTCCTTTAGAGGCAAAATGAAGTAGGTCTTTCCACGTTAACATAAAATTTTTATTTTTTTGATGAAAATGTATTTATATAAACTTGTGTAAATTTAATACAAAAGCACCACTAATAAGAGTCAAAAAGAAAAGTAAATTAACGATTTTGATTAATATCAAAAATTATTTCTGCCTAAAATAAATGGTCATTGGCACTCCCGAAAAATTGTAAATCTCACGCATTTTGTTTTCAACAAATCGTTTGTAAGGATCTTTTACATATTGTGGTAAGTTACAGAAAAACACAAACTGTGGTGTTGGCGTAGGCAATTGCATACAATATTTAATTTTTACATACTTGCCTTTGATGGCTGGAGGTGGAAAGGTTTTTACCAATTCCAACATGGCTTCGTTAAATTTACTTGTAGGAATTTTATTTTTACGATTTTGAAAAACTTCTACAGCAGTTTCAATGGCTTTAAAAATACGTTGCTTTGTCAATGTAGAAATAAAGACAATAGGCACATCTGTAAATGGTGCAATTTGAGTTCTTATCTTAGCCTCAAAGTCTCGCAGTGTGTTGGTTTCTTTTTCCATTAAATCCCATTTGTTGATGAGAATCACAACTCCTTTTCTGTTTTTTTCTGCCAACCAAAAAATATTTTGATCTTGCCCTTCAAAACCACGAGTGGCATCAACAATTAAAATAACAACATCTGCATATTCAATAGTACGAACTGCACGCATCACAGAGTAAAACTCTAAATCGTCTTTTACTTTTGATTTTTTTCTGATTCCTGCAGTATCTACCAAATTGAAATCAAATCCAAAACGATTGTATTTCGTATCAATAGCATCTCTAGTAGTACCGGCGATGTCTGTAACAATGTTTCTTTCTTCACCAATCAACGCATTGATAAAAGATGATTTTCCTGCATTGGGTCTCCCAACCACAGCAAATCTTGGCAATTCTTCTTCTTCAGGATTTGTGACTTCTGGTTCAGACATTTTAGCAGAAATTGCATCCAATAAGTCGCCAGTTCCACTTCCGTTCATAGATGAGATAGTGTGATAATCGCCTAAACCTAAGTTATAAAATTCCAATGCATCTGTCTCGCGCATGGAATTGTCTACCTTATTTACTACAGTAAAAATCGGTTTTTTTACCTTGTGTAACAATTTGGCAACTTCAGCATCCATAGGTGTAATGCCTTCTTCAACATCAACAACAAAAACGATGATGTCAGCTTCGTCAATCGCTAAAGCTACTTGTTTACGGATTTCTTCTTCAAAAATATCATCAGATCCAATCACATAACCTCCAGTATCAATTACTGAAAATTGTTTTCCATTCCAATCAGATTTTCCGTAATGACGATCTCTTGTCACCCCACTTACAGAATCGACAATGGCATCTCTTCTTTGAACCAACCTGTTAAAAAGGGTTGATTTTCCTACATTGGGTCTTCCTACAATGGCAACAATACTATTCATTTTTTACGGATAATTTTTTGCAAAGGTACAATTTACAATACGATTATTTACCGTTAATTTCAACTGTCTTAAATGACTTGGTTTTATAGACTGTGTTATCAATTTTTCATTGAAAAAAGAGTTGTAGTATTTTTTACGTCCTCATTTTTAGATTACTGTCCTTAGGATTTCTTAAAACTGTTTCCGTTTTTCAGAGAATGGTAGAATAGCGAATCAAAAATTGTACAAAAACAATTCCAAGACTCATGATGCAAACGATTTATCCCTATCTCTGATTGTATCCGAATCTTTTTAGCTGATTGCTGTCACTTCGCCAATCTTTATTCACTTTTACATACAATTCAATAAATACTTTTTTTTCAAAAAAGCGTTCTAAATCTTTACGAGCTTCAGCACCAACTCTTTTAATTGCAGTCCCTTTATGACCGATAATGATGCCTTTTTGTGTGTCTCTTTCAACCATAATTACAGATCGAATTCTCACAATGGTTTCCTCTTCAATAAAACTTTCCGTTTCAACTTCTACTGAATAGGGTATTTCCTTTTTGTAGTGGATCAATATTTTTTCGCGAATTTTTTCATTCACAAAAAATCGCTCAGGTTTGTCTGTTAATTGATCTTTTGGATAATAGGGGGGGGCTTCTGGCAATAGTTCTATGATTTTGTAAAAAACGGCATCTACGTTGAACTTTTCTAAGGCAGAAATGATATATACAAATGAATTTGGGACTTTTTCTCGCCAATAAGCAATTTTTTCGGCAACTTCATCTTGAGAAGATTTATCAATTTTATTCAATAATAAAATTACTGGAATTTTACTATTGATGATTTTATTGAAAAAAGCTTCGTTTTTTTGAGCAGTTTCGCCTACTTCAACCATGTAAATCAAAATGTCTGCGTCATCCAAAGCCGATTTCACAAAATCCATCATTGAAGCTTGCAATTCGTAGGCAGGTTTTATGATTCCTGGAGTATCAGAAAATACAATTTGATATTCTTCGTGATTGACAATCCCTAAAATACGATGTCTTGTAGTTTGAGCTTTTGGAGTAATAATAGAGAGTTTTTCACCCACCAAAGCATTCATCAAGGTTGATTTTCCAACATTTGGATTTCCTATAATATTTACAAAACCAGCCTTGTGCATCATAACTGCAAATATAAAGAGTTTTATGAGTAATGAATACGTTTTATTGATGAATAATTGATAAAAGCCTTTTCGGATTTTTGTAAGTTTGTACGCGTTTTAAGCTTCCTTATTTTATGGATGAAAAATTTACCCAAAGAATTGCGTTGAGCACTTTCTTTTTTTTATCAGGATTGACCTTTGCAAGTTGGGCCTCTCGAATTCCCACTATCAAAACTTTTTTTGATTTGAATGAAGCTGAATTAGGCTCGTTGTTGTTAGCTATGCCCCTGAGTTCATTGGCTGGAGTTCCTATTTCGGGTTGGTTAGTAGCCAAATTTAACAGCAGAAAACCATTATTGATTTCGTTTTTATTGTTCAATTTTACATTGATTTGGATTGGATTTGCTACTTCAATAACGTCATTACTTATTGGAATTAGTATGTTTTCATTCTTTATGAGAATTTTAAATATTTCAATCAACACCCAATCCATTGTTTTACAAAACAAGTATCAAAAACCCATCGTTGGTTCGTTTCATGGTCTTTGGAGTTTGGGAGGTTTGATCGGAGTTCTTTTTTCAACATTGATGGTAAAATGGCAAGTGAACATTGGAATTCATTTTACAGGAGTAGGCATTTTAACCAGTATTTTGATTGTAATTGCCTATTTTTTTTCCCTCAAAAATGACAAATCATCCACAGGAAATAAAATTATTTTTGGAAAACCAGATCCATTTCTTTTAACACTTGGACTTATTATTCTCTTAGCAGCTATTTGTGAAGGAGGAATGTTTGATTGGAGTGGTGTGTATTTTAAAGAGGTTATCAAAGAAGATGTTTTTACACTAGGATATCTTTCATTTATGGCTTGCATGGCATTGTCAAGATTTTTTTCAGATAAATTTATTGTAAGATTTGGTGTCAAAAAAACCTATCTTTTTAGTGCAATTACGATTCAAATAGGCATTTTAATTGCTATTTTATTGCCATTTTTCTGGACAGCTTTACTCGGGTTTTGTTTGGTAGGTTTTGGCACAGCAGCCATTTTTCCAATGACATTTGCTTTGGCAGGAACCTCCAAAAAATATTCTCCAGGTATGGCAATTGCTATTATTTCTACGTTTGGTATTGTTGGAATGTTTATTGGTCCACCATTGATTGGTTATTTAGCACATGCCTTTGGTTTGCAAAAAGCTTTCTTGATTTTTGTTGTTGGAGGCTTTTTAATAATTCCAATTTCACGATTATTTTTTAAAATACAAGCACACTAAAACACGCAAATAAAAAACACTAAATAAAATTTGGAGTTTACTTGTGATGTGTTGTATCTTTGCAGTCTAAATCGCGGGATAGAGCAGTAGGTAGCTCGTTGGGCTCATAACCCAAAGGTCACTGGTTCGAGTCCAGTTCCCGCTACTAAACAAGACTCAAGTACATTTTGTACTTGAGTCTTTTCTTTTTCAAGGCTATAATTATCTCTAAATGAGTTAGTTAGATCAAAAATCATATTGACTTTACTGGTTCGACATTCCTTATTTTTCAATGAAAATTTAAATCCTTCTGGATATAAGATATTTTGGAAAATTCTTTTGTCATTGTAGTTTAAAGATTCATAGAATTTACTGGGGTTTTCAGCGATTTCAAAGAATTTTTTTAACACTTTTTGGTGGTTCGACTTTTTTGAGGGCAAGTTTGAAAGTTGTTTCGTTTTAACATCAATTTGAGTTTTTATTTTCGATCCGTGTTTTCCGAAAATATCATCAGATATTTTGCCTACCGCAAATCGATACTCCATATCTTCATAATTTTTTTGTAAATCTGTAATTTCATTTTTCAGCATACGTTTTTTTTCGCTTAACCCTGACATTTCATTTTCGATAATTTTTTCCAATTGCTTAGAAAATAGATCGTGAAATGATTTAGAAAATTTAAACGTATTTAAAGAATTTTTAAACTGTTGATTTAATCCATAATTAAGAGATTTGTTTTTTGTATCAGCATTAATTGTCTTATTACATTCACCACATTTATAGTAGTATATATCTTTTCTTTTATTATGATATGAAGTCATGTTGTTATTGCAATCATCGCAAATAAGAAATTTCGGAACCAAGGGTGTACTAGGCTTGCCATTAATTTTCGGGATACCAATTTGGTCAGAATTAGACAATTTTATTTGTAATAGTTTAAATTCTTTCCGAGAAATAATTGGTTCCCAGTGACCTTTTATTTCAATTCCTGGAACTAAGTTATTTGTAAAGTATCCGGTATAAAATACTTTACTCCACATAGCGTTTAGGCTTTGTTTAGGTATGTTCAATCCCTCTAAACTAAGCCATTCCAAGATTTCTTTATCGGTATTATTTTTGTAAAGTTTTCGCCTAAAAGCTTCTTTTAGTAAAATCCCATCAGGATTTAGCTTAATTTCCTGTTTTGCTTGCATTTTTAGAGGATCCGTTACCCTTGGTCCAAAATGATCATAACCTCTTGGAGCGCGGCCTAAAAAAGTTCCTTTTTCTATGGCATCTTTCATACCAGGAATGATAACATCTTGACGGCTAAAATTCTCTTTTTGTGCATGAAGCAGCTGCAAAGAAAATTCATTTTCGTTACGTTCAGTAAAGGTGTTATGACCTGTACTAACAGAATATAGAAACACATTGTATTTTCTTCTTAAACTAACAAACAACTCAATATGTTCAGCACCTGCTCTTCCAAATCTGCTTGGAGACCATATTAAAATAATTTTAGGACGCTTATTTGCAGGAGTATTTTTAATTGCATCTATAAGTTCGTTTAATGTTTTTTGAGTGTTTACTCTCTTGGAACTTTCGTATTCAGCATCAAACTCTTTAGATATGATCAGGCGATATTCATTTGAAAAAGATTTTATACGTTTTACTTGAGAGGTTATACTTCCATTATTCATGAATTGCTCTTTAGAAGAAACTCTCGTATAAGACCATACAATATTATCTTTGAAATCTAAAATGGTGTAATCTTTTCTTTTCATTTTTTAATTATTTTGTATTATCGTAAATTAGTTTTGTAAATTGGTATAAGTTGAAAGCAAATTCTTCAACTTTATTTTTTTGAGAAGGGTTCAATGAATCTGATAAGTAATCTAATAACTCTGAATTACTTAATAATTGAGATTCTTGAAGTTCCTGAAATGATTTTCGGCCCATATCGATATAGAATAATATCGGGCTGTGTTTTCAGGAACCGCATGAGTGCTACAAAATTTATCATGTTTACTTAATTAAAGTTAATTTATAATTATCCTGAGAACGGATATCAATCAAAAGCTTAGAACCTTTGGCTATTTTGTTTTCCAAAATGTATCTAGCAAGTTCCTCCTGGCTTTTATGTTGCTCAGTAATTGTAATAGGTTTTATATGCTGATCTTGAAAAGCAATTTCAATCAATTTGGGTCTTTTAAAAATAACAATATCCCTGATCTGCTTTTCAATATCACTAAGATAAGTCAAGTCTTTTTTTTCATTACCAAAATCAACAGCAAGTACCTTAGATATGATAGGAGCAAGAGGTAAACAAATCATAGGGTTTTGAAGATAAACGCTGCTTAAACCTAAAGTTAATTCAGTACCACCAGTAATAAATTCATAATCATTCGTCTGAGGTACATACAACATAGAATGGGGAAGTGTTTCTCTGTTAATAGCAGACTTGATCATATCTGTAAAGGGATTTATGATAGTTCTGTAATGATGGTCCATAAAATCTTCATCTGCTAAAAAAAAATTTAATGAATTAATAGTTTCTGCCGATAATTTGCTCATTTTATCATTAATGTGAAATTTGAAAACAGTATCAGCATATTTATCTTCCCTCGGCTTTTGCCAAACAGACTTAGCAAGTTTAGCTAATTGCTCAACAGAAACTCCAAAGGATAGTAAATCCTTAACAATACAAACCCAAACAGCTTGAGACAGATTCAACCGAATCCACTTCGTTTTGGTGTCATTCTTTCCTGCAATCAGGGGATCCATTTTATTTAAGACTTCCTCCTTAGGTTGTTGTTTTTCAACAAAGGGCACTAAAGCCTTATCTATCCAGTAATTGATTTGTCTTGAAGTTACGCCAAGTTGCGCTGGGCTAATTTCACGATCATCATAAACCAAGTTGCCTAATTCTATATAATCTGATTCTCTCATAGGTATGAATTTAAAGCGCTAAGATAGGATAAATTTTTTAAATAAAAAATAATGTATTATATTTGTATAAAATATGCCACATAAATACATAAATTAATACATAAATTAATACATAAATGACTAAATAAATGAATACATAAATTTAAATTAAAAAGAATAATTATAAAATGAAAAAAATATGAAATCAGAAATTAAAGAAAAATTCAAAATATTGAATCTAGCTGAAAATGCACCACCACCAAGCCCCATTTCACCTAAAGTATGTGGTTGTGGCTGTGGAATTGTCTTTCAGCCTCAAAGAAGAGACCAAATATATTTAAACAAGCAACACGCTGATTTTGGATATAACCATAAAACAAGAAAGGTAAAACATCAAAATCGCAAAAAAGTTGAAAAAATATTAAGAACTAACGACAGTATTTTGGAAAAGTATTATCAAACTCATAAACTTGAGAATTGTGCAACTTGTTATTTAGATGCATTAAAAGCTGATGGTTTCAATTTTGCCTATATTATTGGTAAAAATGAGAAAGAAGGATATGAAACCTTTTATTCTTATAATTACCTCTATAAAACTTATGTTACTAAAAATATTAAAATGATAAAAATTTATAAGAGATGAATTCACCAACACCTATAGATGAGTTGCCAAGTTTTATGGAAAAAAACTACAACACGATACAACCAGTTAACGACCCATTGCTAAAATACATATTTGTTGGAGGGGTAATTATGTTAGCCATAGTAATCTCCGCAGCAATTGTAGGAAACAACCGCCAAAAAACTATTATTATAAAACCCGAAGAAAATGACAACTGATAAAAAAGAATCCTCAGAACTACCTATTGGTAATATTATTTACACAACCATAGGCGCCTTAATTATTGTTGCAGGAGCTACTGCAATCTTAAGGTTAAGTAAGGTAATGATTGGAGACATCAAAGAGATGGGCTTTTAAAATTACTGAATATTATAGATTAATACTAAAGAAAGAGGGAGCTAATGTTGCTCCCTTTTTTTATTTTTAAAAATAATTTTTTTAATATATTTTTTTTGAATTATTCTTTTTAAAATTTTTTTAAAAACTCTGAAAAACCCGTAATAAATAATAAAACGTCGTTGAACGTCGTAATACCTTTTGAAACGACGTAATTCCTCGTTATTCATCTTTTAATTAAATGCTGTATTTCTTCAAATTAATGTTGATTTTATCGGAAAAAAGTATTTAGTTCATAAGTGAAATTGAAGCAAACTTAAAAAACTTGCCAAGTTCTTATCTAAATAGTACCCTTTAGTTTGAAGACATACAGTATATTATTAGGTATATTCATTATATTAATTATAGGTTTTTTTTTATTTTACTATCATGGTACCAAAAAAGCTAAAGTAAAGGAATAATAGAGTTGTAACAATTGATTCTAATCAATCTAAAATTCACAAATATTAAACGTGTAAAATCCTCAGTTTTTATTTGATATTTTATCAATTTAAAAGCACTTCGTTATAGGTTACTCAGTTGAACTTACTTTATCATCTAAGATAAAGTAAGTTTTTTATGCCCTCACTTTTATATTTTATAAATTTACTTACAGAATTTAAGGGCAACATTTCATTCAATAAAAATTCTATAAACACCAATTACATATTTTATCATTGTACAATCACAAAAAGAAAATGGGAATTAACAATGATTATACATTCTCATTAATTTATTCAAATGAGTTTACAAATATTATTTTAAAAAATAATGATTTGCTACATAGACTTATTGAAAATTTAATTTTTTAAGAACGAACAAACAAACATCGTAAAAACCATTTTATAATCTATTTTCAGCGATCTTATTATGGTTGTAATTGTATTATTTATAATACAACAAATAGTTAATATCACACTAACATATTTTAATTTTCAGTTAAATAATAACTATACTTATTTTTAATATTTAATTTGTTAATTTTGTTCTAATATAATTCTCAAAAATTACCAATACTTAGTTATTAGTTTAATCTTTAATATTATTTCTGATTGTTAAAAAAACATTTTAAATATTCATCAATCATTTTTATTCTATTTTTTTCCCAATTTTTTCTTTTTGGACAAGAATACGGTCTGAAATTTAAGGGTCAATCTTTTCTTTTAGATGAAAGAACAGAACTTAATTTAACGCCAAACGATTTTTTTACACCAAATACCAATTTTAAAATTTCATTTGATATTAAAATTGATATCAGTAAAAATGTTGGATCTTTTGGTTATGTGTTTAGAATTATAAGTAAAAACAATAAAAATATTGATCTCTTATTAAGTAGCTTTCCATTTAAAAAAGAATTTACGCTTTTAGTTGATAATGCAAAGACACTCATTTCTATTGAAAAATCAAAACTTAAAAATAAAAGCTGGGCTAAGATAGAGATCAGTTTTTTATTTTCTGAAAATAAAATAATTTTCAAGTTAGATGGTTTAGATGAAATACAACAAAATCTTCCTTTTAATAAATCGGATGAGTTTAAACTATTTTTTGGTGCTAATACATATAAAGAATTTGTAAATAAGGATGTTCCAGAAATGCAAATTAGAGATATTAAAATTTATAAAAACAACAAACTAAAAAATCATTTTCCCCTAAAACAATGTGGTGGTAAAACTGCAATTGATATTGTAGGTAATGGAGAGGCTCAAGTTATCAATCCAAAATGGTTATTATGTAAACATGAAAAATGGAATTTAGATTTTTCTTCAGAAATTATTGGTACACAATTAGTTACTGCTAATGAAAAAGAAGAATTACTATATTTAGTTAATAATACTTCCTTATTAATATATTCCATAGAAAACCAGACAATAAAAAAAATACCTTTCAAAAAAGCAATCAATTTAACTTCGGATTATAGACTGCTATACAATACCAATGACAAAAAAATATACTGTTATTTAAGTGAAAAACAACTTTTGGCAGTTTTAGACCCAATCTCTGGAGAATGGACAAATGATAGTATTTTTGATATTGGGCCTAGTAAACAAATTTACACCATGCATAATAGCATTTTCAATAAAGATGAAAATGCCATTTATATGATCGGTGGTTATGGTCAGTTTAAATATTTTGATGATGTATTTAAACTCGATTTAAATACACAGAAATGGGAAAAACGTATATTAAAAGATAGTATTTTTAAGCCAAGATATTTAGCTGGTGGTGATATTTTAGGTGATACTATTTATATATTAGGTGGATATGGCAGTCCAACAGGAAGTCAATTAATGAGTCCAAAAAGTTATTTTGATTTTGTAGCATATAATATAAAAACCAATGCTTTCAAGATAAAGTTTGAAATAAAAAAACATGTTCATGACATGGTAGTTGCAAATAGAATTTGGATTGATAAAACCAATAAAGACTACTACGCACTAACTTACGATAAAATAAAATTTGAAGGCCACTTAAAATTATTAAAAGGAAATTTAAATTCTAAAGAATCATCATATGTTGGTGATTCTATCCCATACAAATTCTTAGATATTAAGTCTTTTTCAAATATGTATTATATGCCAAAATCAAAAAAAATGGTAGTTTATAATTCCTATTTCAATAAAAAGGATATTTCAGAATTTACTATTTATTCGATTTCTTTCCCTGTAATTCCAATTACAAAAAACAACACAAAACCTATAAATTCATTATTTTGGTATGTATCAATTTTTGGAATCATTGGAATTCTTGCAATAGGATCATTTATATATTTCAAAAGAATTAAAAAAACTAAAAGTCAAAACTCAAATAGTCCATTTATCGAAACAAAAACTAATGATGTTGGGGAAGTAGAAGAAGAGGAGGTTATTGAATTCAATACTTCTTCTAAAAAACCTAATTATCAAATTATTTTCTTTGGAGGATTTCAAGTCTTTGATTCAAATCAGGTCGATATAACCAGTAAGTTTTCGCCACTATTAAAAGAAATGTTTTTATTAATATGGTTGTACACTTTCAAAAATAATAAAGGCATTTCTTCAGAAAAATTAATTGAAATTTTATGGTTTGATAAATCATCAAGAAGAGCACAAAACAATAGATCCGTAAACTTAACTAAATTAAAAGGGTTACTTAATCAGATAGGTGGTTGTAGTCTTAGTAAAGAAACTGGTTACTGGAAAATTGAACATGATCATGAGTTATTAAAAACCGATTATTTTGAGTTTTACAAAATCACTGAAAATAAAAAAGAAATCAATTATAAGCGCATAAAAAGATTGATTGAAATAGCAGCAAAAGGACAATTTTTATTGAATGTAAATGTTGATTGGTTAGAACCATTTAAAGAAGCAACTACAGATAAAATTATAAATACATTAGTGACTTTTGCTGAATCTTTTGATATCAAAAGCGACCCTGATTTTATTTTAAATTTAGCAGATTGTGTATTGAATTTTGACACTATCAATGAGGAGGCTGTTAAATTTAAATGCAAAGCATATAGTTATAAAGGCAATCATAGTTTGGCCTTAAGTACCTTTAAAAAATTTCAGAAAGAATATAAATATTTATATGCTCAAGACTATCCACTAGGGTTTAATAAAATATTAGAAAGCTAATTTTATATATTTTAAATTTCCATTAATCTTTTTTTAAGTTTAAATTAATAGTTACTTTTTTCTTTGTTTTCTCAAAAAATATATATCATGAGAAAACAATTTTATCTATTAATACTCGTCTTTTGTACCAATATCAATCTCCAAGCACAATCAAAGCATGGAAAATCTAGCAATTTTTCTAGTTATAAAGGATTGGTTATGGCAGGTTATCAAGGTTGGTTTAGAACTCCAGATGATGGGGCAAAGAAAGGCTGGGGGCATTATGGCGTGGGTCAAAAATTCGATTATGAAAACAATACCATCGATTTTTGGCCTGATGTAACTGAGTATAAAAAGACCTATAAAACATCATTCAAATACCCAAATGGTGAGTATGCAGCAGTTTTTAGCTCACTAGATAAAAGCACTACTGAACTCCATTTTTCTTGGATGAAACAATATGGTGTAGATGGTGTTTTTATGCAGCGCTTTTTCGGAGTAGCCAGGAATCACAAAGAGACAAATAAACCACAAGATATCATTTTAAAAAATGCATTACAAGCGGCCAAAGAAAATAACAGAGCTATTGCTGTAATGTATGATTTGTCTGGTTTAAAAGCAACTGATGAAGATTGTTCGGCGATTATCGAAGATTGGAAAATGCTTGTCAACCAATTAAAAATAACTAATCAAGGAGAAAACCAACCGTATTTATATCATAACAACAAACCCTTAGTAGCTATATGGGGAGTTGGTTTTCCTGACAGGCCCTATGATACTCGAAAAATAGGAATTAATCGCCTCATAAATTTTTTAAAAAACGATCCTGAATATGGAGGATGTTCTATTATGTTAGGTGTACCAACATATTTTAGAGAATTAAATAAGGATTGTTTACCCGATCCATATTTACACGAAATAATAAAATCCGTAGATATTGTCATGCCATGGATGGTACAACGTTTTACTCCTTTAGTGCATAATATTGGTGCACATTTGCGAGATCACATCATAGCAGATATCGCTTGGACAAAAACTCACAACCTAGACTACGTACCTGTGGTAACTCCCGGTTTTAGTTGGCGAAATCTTTCTGTAAGTACTAAAAATACAGCTAGGTTTACAGCTTATGGAGCTATACCAAGGTTGGGTGGTAAATTTTACTGGGAGCAAATGTCAAATGCCTTACTTGCAGGAAGTGAAATGATATATGTTGCCATGTTTGATGAAATTGATGAAGGGACAGCCATCATGAAAGTATCTGACAATCCGCCAAATAGTGAAAAAGCTTTTTTTGTAAATAATGATGGTATGCCTTCTGACCATTATTTAGTTTTAACTGGTTTGGCTGCACAAATGCTTCGTAAAGAAATTCCTCTCCAAATTTTAATGCCTCAAAAAGTGAAAGGTAATTAGCTTGCATACAAAATTTTAAGTTTTATTAATAAAATTCTTTCTGTTAAGATATTATTAAGAGTTTATTAAGCACTGATATGCAGATTTGTAGCATAATTTTAAAAATTAACTAAAACAATTAATTATGAAAAAAAATACTTTTTTAAGTTTAATTACAAGCATTTTTTTTGCTGTGAGCTTCTTAGCTCAAACAACATACTATGTCAAAAGTGGAGGTAATAATGCAGGCGGATTAGATGAAGCCAATGCATTTAGTACTGTAAATAATGCCAGAGCTGCTGCAAGTAATGGAGATAATATTATCATTGTTGGTGCTATTACACAAATAGGGCAAGTAATTCTTGATAAATCTTTAAATTTTCAAGGCCAAGATAGCGCAATTATTAACGGTGTTGATAATGATGTTGATACACCTTCTAATAGACTTTATTTGGTAAGTTCTGCGGGTTTAAACATAACTTTTAATAACATAACCTTCCAAGGAAGTAAAAATAAGGGTTTTAATGGTTCTGTAGTTTCTTTAGAAGCAGCTTCAACAATTACTTTTACAGACTGTATTTTTGATAATAATTCTACAAAAGGAGCTTTTCAAGGTGGAGTTATATATACTACTAATGGGACTATGACTTTTACAACTTCAGTGTTTAAAAATAATACTTCAGGTAGAAGTGGTGGAGCAATTTACGTAAATGCAGCTCTAAACCCAACTGTAAATATAACAGGTTGTACTTTTTATAATAATTTAGCACAAGGAACAGGAGGTTCTGATGGTGGCGCTGCAATTCTTTCTGAAGGCATAAGTTCAACGTTTCCAGGACAAGTAATAATTAATAATTCTACTTTTTTTCAAAATTATACAACTAAAAACTTAGTAGATTATGGTGCAATAAGATCTACAAATACAAATATTTCAGTAACAAATAGTTTATTTTATAATAATAAAATTAATGGAGGTGCAGGAGTTTCAAGTGATTTTGGATCTGCTCCAGGTGGTGTGCAGTCATTCACAAATTCTATTGGTCAAGCAGTTCGTACTAACGTAGATACTCGAGTAGGTTCAAATGATATTGCAGACCTAACAAACTCAAATTTAGTATGGAATGAAACAACTAATAAAGTTACTTTCACAGCCCCAAGTTTATTAACAGATGCAACCCCAATAGATTTTGGTACAGACAACAATGATGTAGGTGCATGGGATTCAAAAATTAATTTATTTAAAGGAACAACCAATTCAGATTGGGCTACAGGTACAAACTGGTCATCAACAGCATCTCCAACTTCTTTAGAAAATGTAACCTTGTTATCAGATTCACCAGCATTAGTAATAGGTGGCTCTACAAATGCAACTATTAACAATTTATCTGTAGATGCTTCAAGTTCATTGACCATCAATTCAGGAGGTGTGTTAATTGTAAATGGAACTTCAACAGGAAATGTAACTTACAACAGAAATTTACCATCTACAAACTGGTATTTGGTTTCTGCTCCATTAAATGGTGAAGATATGACAGATATGAGAGCAAATAATAGTTTTGCAACTGGAACAGGTTCAAATATTGGTTTTGCAACATATACAACAGCTTCAAATACATGGAGTTATTTTGCTAATTCAGCAACAGATGCTTTAGCAGCAGGGCAAGGCTATTCAGCAAAATTAGCAAGTGCTGGCGATCTTTCTTTTACAGGAACAATCAACACAGCTGATGTTTCAGTTGCTGTTTTGAATGCAGGAACAGGCTTTAACTTGATAGGAAATCCATTTACTTCACATGTAAATAGTGCTTCTTTGTTAGGTGATAATTCAGCTAATTTGGTATCACAAACACTTTGGGTTTGGAATCAAGCAACTAGCAGTTATGATACTTATGTAACAGGAGATTCTTTTGTTTTAGCTCCAACTCAAGGATTTTTTGTAAGATCATCAAACGGAACAAACATCAACATTGCTGAATCTTATCAAGCTTTAACTGGTGGAACATTCCAAAAATCATCTAGAACAGAAGTAAAATTGATGATGAATGATGGTTCAAATAATAGATTTGTAAAAATGTATTATTTAGACAATGCAACCAAAGGTTTTGACAACGGTTTTGACGGCGAAACGTTTGGCGGAATTGTAAATACAGTAGATGTATTTACAAACTTAGTAGAAAACAACGATGGTAAAAAATTCCAAGTTCAATCCTTACCAATTGCTGACATGGAAACCATGATTGTTCCTGTTGGAGTGAAAGCAGCCGCTGGAAAAGAAATCACTTTTACTGCAGATGCCATGAATTTACCTGAAAATGTAAAAGTATTTTTAGAAGATAGAGCAACAAATACCATTACTCGTTTAGACGAAGCAAATTCATCATACAAAGTAACTTTGAACGATGCTTTAAATGGAACAGGACGTTTCTTTTTACACACAAAAGCATCAGGTGTATTGAGTACTGATGAGGTTGTTTTACAAAACACAAGCATCTATGCAATCAACAAAAATACTTTGAAAGTGGTTGGTTTACCATCAGGAAATGCGAATGTGAAAATGTACAACATTCTTGGAAAACAAGTGATGAACACATCTTTTAGTTCAACAGGAGTGAAAGAAATTTCATTGCCAAAATTAGCAACAGGAATGTACATCATTCAATTAGAAACTGCTGCTGGTAAATTGAACAAAAAAATCGTTTTAGAATAACATCAATAACTTAAAAAACTAAATCACATGAAAAATCAAGATAAAAACACAGAAGAAATCACACGTAAAGAGGCAATCAAAAAAATAGGAACTTATGGCAAATATGCAGCGTTAACTGCATTAGGCACTTATTTAATTTTAAGCCCTAAAAGTGCCCAAGCACAAAGCCCTGCTGCTCCAGGTAATGGATTTTAAATAATTTAATACCTGAATTAATATTCCCTCAGTTAGTAATTTCTGGCTGAGGGAAATATTAAACATAAAATTAAAACTTATTATTATATTTGATATCAAGTCATTAATTAAAAATTAATCAAATATTAATATGTTGTTTTTAATTTTACATTAAATTTTAATAATCTTAAATTTAATTAACATGAAAAAAATTACATTATTTATTAGTTGCATTTTAATGCTAATTAATTATCAAATTTTCGCAACTGATTATTATGTCAAGGCTGGTGGTTTAAACACTAATTCAGGTTTAGATGAACAGAATGCGCTTTCAACAATTTCTGAAGCAATGAACAAAGCAATTGACGGAGATAGAATTATTATAATAGGTTCAATCAACCAATCTGGGCAAGTTCCTATTTCTAAATCTGTTTCTTTTGTTGGTCAAAATAACGCGGTTATTACGGGTGTTGATGATGGTGGTATTGCGAAAATGTATGTGGTAACTGCTGCCGCTATAACCGCATCTTTTTCAAACATTACGTTTACAGGAAGTATTAATAAAAACATAAGTCACGGAGGAGTTTTTTCAATTACTGGTGATTCAGATATTACTTTTACAGAGTGTATTTTTGATGGAAATTCTATTTCAGGCTATTTTTCTGGGGGTGCAATTTCAATTAGTAGTGGTAGAGTAACTATTGCAAATTCTTTATTCAAAAATAATACAGCAGGGAGAAGTGGAGGGGCTATAAGTGTATTTGCAAGTGTAGCTGTTCAACCTCAAGTCACTATTACAGGAACTACTTTTTATAATAACTTAGCACAAGGAACGGGAGCTTCTGATGGAGGAGGAGCTATTTTTGCTGAAGGAAATGCAAATGGAACAGTTTCAATTTCAAACTGTACTTTTTTTGAAAATAAAATTACAAAAGATAATTTAGATTATGGTGCTGCGATTAGATCTACAACCTTTTCTATATCTGTAACTAATAGTTTGTTTTATAATAATAAAATTAATGGTGGTGCTGGAGTTTCTTGTGATTTTGGTTCTGCACCAGGAGGCACACAGTCGTTTACCTATTCTATAGGGGAATGGATTAGCAGCAATGTAGATACAAGAGAAAATTTTATATCATATGTAAAAGGGACTACTAATTCAA
>Ga0102830_1000367_pt1 | contig 20718 bp, 20 predicted proteins | sample ColrivemetaGS703_FD_84511 | JGI IMG/M metagenome (GOLD analysis project Ga0102830, IMG submission 84511) | Estuarine microbial communities from the Columbia River estuary - Freshwater metaG S.703 | ecosystem: Environmental > Aquatic > Marine > Intertidal zone > Estuary | place: USA: Columbia...
AAAAAATTAGAAAATGCTAAAAAACACATCAATTTAAATTATTATTTTGGAAACAGTAAAACAAAAATAGAAGCAGTAAATGCTGATATGGAAAAATGTAAAAACTGGGACATTTTATTACTTGCTTCCGATGATATGATACCTATTTGTGATGGATATGATCAAATTATCAGGGATGATATGTTTACATACCATAGAAACGGTGACGGGGTTCTTTGGTATAATGATGGTAATCGTAATGACATTAATACTTTATGTATTTTTGATAAAAAATATTATGAAAGATTTAATTATATATATAATCCGGAATATACTAGCCTGTGGTGTGATAATGAATTTACCGAAGTTTCTCAATTTTTGGGAAAATGTTCAAAAATAAATAAAATTATAATAGAGCATGCTCATCCAGCATACCAAAAAGCAAATTTTGACAAACTTTATGTTAAAAATGAATCTTTTTTTAAAAAAGATGAAGAAGTTTTTAATAACAGAAAAAATAAAAACTTTGAGTTAAACAAATATATACCATATTTATCAATATTGACTCCTAGCGTTCCTAGCAGAATTACAAAAGGTTTACAGAATGTGATGGATAAAATAGAAAAACAAATAAAGGAAAATAATTTGGATAAAAAAGTGGAACATTTAATTCACATAGATAATAAAGTAAGAACGATAGGCAGAAAAAGAGATAATCTAGTGCAATGTGCTATTGGTCAATATGTAGCTTTTGTTGATGATGATGATGATATATCGGATGATTATGTATTAGAGCTAGTCAATGCCATTAAAAATAATCCAAATGTTGATGTTATAACATTTAAGCAAAACTGTTTTATTGAAAATTATCCAAAATCTATAGTAAAATTTGGTCTAGGTCATGAAAATGAAGCATATGCACCTAATGTTGAATTTAAAAGAAAACCTTATCATATATGTGCTTGGAAAGGCACATTATCTAAAAAATTTAACTTCCCTAGTAGCAATTATGGTGAAGATGTGGGATGGCTTTACCAATTGTGGGAAGTTGCAAAAACGGAATACTATATCGATAAAGTACTACATTCGTATATTCATAGTAATAATACAAGCGAAGCTAATGTAGCAACCAGACTAAACAATCAAATATAAAAAAATATGCCAAAAGAAACTAAATTTAGAAAAAAAACAGAACAATACATAGAAACTGGGTCATATGAAGGGTATAGCATACAATTAGCTTTAGATAGTGGGTTTTCTAAAGTGTATTCAATAGAATTATTTGATAAATATTATGATCATTGTTGTAAAAAATTTGAAAATGATAATAGAGTAACTATGATTAAAGGTGATAGTGGACAGATGTTACAAAAATTGTTGGATGATAATAAAAACACGAATTTTACATATTGGTTAGATGCACATACATCTGATAGCACACCTATTATACAAGAATTAGAAATGATATTATCTAGAAACGTACATGATGAATTAATATACATTGATGATATGAGATTATATAGAAATTTTAATGAAAATGTTAACCTTGAAATAATAGAAAAAATGATAATTAAATATAAACCGAATTCTATTCTTTCATATGAAAAAGATATATGGGACGATAAAGATATTTTAATAATAGAATATTAATATATGAAAACTTTAATATATGTTGGTGCTCACCAAGGAAATTCATTAGCGAATTTTGTTAATCTGTATAATAAAATATATGCATTTGAAGCAAATCCACATTTTTGTAAAATTTTAAAACAAAGATTTCAGAATAATTCAAACGTAGAAATTATAAATGCTGCGATTTGTGAAAAACATAATGATTTTTTAGAATTTAATATATCTAAAAATAATGGAGATTCTAGTTCTATATTAGAAGCAAATCCCGATAATGAATTATATTTTGATATAATTTCAAATCAAAAAGTTAAAGTTCCAACTGTAAACTTGTGCAATTTTTTTGATGAAAAAAATATAGATTATGTAGATTCATATATAAGTGATATACAAGGATATGATTTAATAGTTTTAAAAACTCTTAAACCATATATAGAAGCTGGTAAAATTAATAGTATTCAATGTGAAGTTGAAAAAAATGATAAAATATCAATTTATAAAAACTCTGATATAGAAAATACTAATAAAGAGAAAAATTTTGATTTATTTTTAAAAGACAGATATAAAAAAGTAGCATCAGGATGGGGATACTTAGAAAATGGAAAGTTAGAAGATGTCCCCGACAACTGGTGTGAATATGATGTTAAATGGGAACTTAAAAAAAATTTAGTATTGATAACATCAGTAATCAATGTTAATTCTAACACAGATTCAATTTATACTAGCGAACAAAGATTAGATCAAACAATAGACTTAACAATAAAATCAATAAAAGAAAAAATACCAAATTCATATATTATAGTATTAGAAGGTAGCAAAATAAACAAAGAAGATGTATTAAAATATAAAAATTCAAAAATAAATGAATTGGTGTACATAGATATAAATGGATTAAATAAAAGTTATGGTGAATTAACTTTAATTTCGGAGTATTTAAATTCAGAATCTTTCAAAAAATTGGGTGCCATAGATACTATTAGCAAAATTAGTGGTAGATACTATTTAACAGATGGGTTTATATTTGATGATTCAATATATAAAATTAATAAAGTAACAAAGAACACATGGACGAATAAATCTCTTTGTAATACAAGATATTACAAATTTCCAATTGAACATTGTCAAATTTTTAAAGAAAAAATAAAATATTTATTAAATAATAAAAAAATAAACATAGATATTGAGCATAGTTTTTATGAGTATGATATATTGCCAATGAATTTAATCGAAAATGACAATAAAATACATTTAAAAGGCAATTTAGCACCTGATGGTACAGAAATATTAGATTAATATGGATACTACTATTGTTACATCATTATATGATATAGGAAGAGGGTCTTGGCCCAATTTTAAACGAACATATAATGAATATTTTACATATTTTAAAAATATATTATCTTTAGATTGTAGCATGACAATTTATATAGATGAAAAAGATTTAAATGTGGTTAATCTATTAAGATCGGAAATCGACCCAGAATTTAAAAAAACAAAAATTTTAACAAATAAATTTACTGAGTTAGAAGCTTATAAAAAGTTTTATACTAGAACTAAAGATGTTATGAACAGCAAAGAATTCATAACAAAAAGACACGATTCTCATACACCGGAGATGTTATATCCAGAATACAACATTATAAATTTTAACAAAGTTAGTTTTTTGGAAAATTCTATTATAAATAACTTTTTTAATTCTGAATATTTTATATGGTTAGATGCGGGGTTTTATCACGATAGATTTCCAAAGGAAATTATGTATAAAACATATCCAGATGCAAACAAGATTAAAATATTGAATGATAATAAAGTTCATTTTTTATCATTATGTGATGATAACCATATAGAATTGTCATCATATCTTGATACCAGAGTTAGTATCACAGGATCTATGTTTGCGGGAAAATCCGAACCTTTGTTAGAATTAAAAAAAATGTGTTTTTATGTTATTGATAATTTTTTAAATAATAAAACAATAAACGACGATCAAACAGTGTATGCATATGCATACAAAGAAAATAAAAATCTTTTTAATTTAACTAAAGGAAATTGGTTCGATAATATCTATTATTATGTTTGATAATTTTTTTTATTGGTTTAAACTGTCTAAATGACGGTAGTTTTTAATACTTTAAAAATAAAAAATTTTTTATCCGTTGGTGATAATGAAATAAATATCAGTTTCCAAAAAGGAATTAACTTACTAACAGGTATTAACAATGATAATAATACCAGAAACGGTGTTGGTAAATCATCGGTCATAGAATCTATATACTGGTGTTTGTTTGGAACCACCATAAGGGATATAAAAAACGATAAAATAATTCACAACCAACAAAAAAAAGGGTGTGATGTAGTATTAACCTTTCAAGTAATTAATAGTGATTCTACTATTAATCAATATACAGTAACAAGGTCACTAGGTCCAAGCAAGATACAAATAACAAAGGACGGCGTAGATGTAACACTATCTACTATACCAAACAATGATGACTATATTAAACAAATTATAGGTGCTACTCCAGAAGTCTTCAATAATGCTGTAATAATGACAGCTAATAATACTATGCCGTTCATGGCACAGAAAAAAATAGACAAAAGAAAATTTATAGAAGGTGTTTTGAATTTAAACATATTCACCGATATGTTATTAAAGGCTAGAGCAGATTATAACGACACAAAAAAAGAAAATGACATACTTTGTAACAATTTTGTAAATTTTCAAAAAAATTTAGAAACTTTTGAGAATCAAAAGTTAAACGAAGATAAGAGAAAGAAAGAAAATGTTGATAGATGGCAGTATAACATTGAAGTATGTGAAACATCAATCAAAGATTGTGAGAATAAAAAATTTCCCGAACTCTCTGATATAGATAATCAAATTAATAATTTAGAAACTAATAAATTAAGCGTTTTAAAAAATTATTTAAAAACTTATAATGATACTAATTCCGAAATTATAACAAAAAAATCAACATTAACCGCCGAGGTAAATGTTCTTAAAAGAGAAAAGCAAAAAATAATAGACAAAGGAAATGTATGCCCATCTTGCAATAGAGAATATTGCAAAGATGATATTGATTCGGTTAAAAATAGATTAACAGAATTAGATAATGATATATCAAGCCAAGAGAATGAACTTGGAGATGTGATTTCTAAAAAAACTACATGTGATAACAATATCAAAGCAGTAGAAGGTGGCATAGAAAAGGTTAATACTAAAATTAAAGATTTAAACAAATTTAAATCTTTAATTAAAGATAATGAACATGCAATTTCTAAATATAACCACGAGATCAATCAATTTAGACAATTTATTGATAATATCAACAATGAAAAATCTATAGTCGATTCAAATGTTGAAAATACAAAAAAAGAAACAGAACAAGTTAAAGAAAAATTAGAGAAGGTTAAAGAAAGGCTGTCTATTCTTGACAGTGCTAAATTTGTTTTATCAGAAGAAGGAGTAAAAACATATATTGTTAAAAAACTTTTAACATTTTTAAATCAAAAATTAAATTTTTACCTAAAAGCATTAGATGCACCGTGTACATGTGAATTTGATGAACTATTTGAGGAAAAAATCATCAACAATGAAGGTAACGAGTGTTCATATTTCAATTTTAGTGGCGGGGGAAGGAAAAGAATTGATGTTGCGGTATTGTTCATGTTTCAAGATGTGTTGAGATTATATTCTGGTACATCATTTTCTCTTAGTATGTACGATGAATTATTTGATTCCGCTATAGATGAAGCGGGTATAGAGAAAATATTAGAAATTCTTAAAAAAAGAATAGAAGATTATGACGAATCGATTTATATCGTGTCTCATAATAAATCATCTATAAAAAGTAATTTTGATAATATTATATTTTTAGAAAAAAATAACGGCAAAACCCAGATACAAAGTTGATTAATTTATATTATGTGTTATATATAATATATGGCTTTGAAATTAAAAAACGCACCAGAAAATAACACAAATAATGTCGTATACCAATATGAGCCACATAAACACGGTATTCCTAATGCACCAGCGGGAATGCCGCTTGGTATGCCGACTTACACATATGTAGGGTATAAGCCGATTAAAATACCATCCCCAGCTGCGGTAGAGATGCCAGAAAGTAATCTACCAAGAGCATTGAATTATTATGCTGATTACGGTGGTTGTGGATTTTGGAGAATGATATGGCCGGAATATATTTTAAATGGCTACCAGAAGGCTTGTATATCGGGACTCACTCAAATGATATTGGATGTTCGTTTCTATGGCTCGTTAAAGGCTATTAGAATGCAAAGACAGGCTACTCCTTCGCAGAATGCTTTCATAAAAGAATTGCACAAGGGTAAATCACAAGCTGGGTATAGACTTATTTATGAAATCGATGATATCGTATTCAAAGATGACATCCCCGATTATAATCGTTGTAAAGATGCTTTTGTTGATCCTGCTATAGTTCAAAGTATAATGGAAATTATGGGTATGATGGACGAAATTACTGTTACTTGCAAGTATATGAAAGAATACTATATTGCAAAAACCGGTAACAAAAATGTAACAGTGGTTCCTAATTATGCTCCTAAGTTTTGGTTAGATCGTTTTTATGACAAAGATAAAATTGTAAAACTTTACGATCAAAACAAGAAAAGACCAAGGATATTGTATTCAGGTTCCGGAACACACATCGATGTTCTCAATAGAACCGGATTGAATGATGATTTCAAGCATGTAACAGATGCTATCATTAAAGCCAGAAAGAAATTCAAATTCGTTTGGAAAGGTTGTTATCCACTAGTCATGAAACCATTCATCGATAATGGTGAAATGGAATATATAGATTGGTCACCGCTCTTAGATTACCCACAAGGATTATCTGATGCTAATTGTAACGCGGTATTTGCATCATTACAAGATAATGTCTTCAATAAATCGAAGAGTAATATCAAAATGATAGAGTCTGGTGGTCTTGGACTACCAGGAGCATTCCAAGATCTTTGTACATATGAAGATGCCGAGTGTAGATTTAAATCGGGTGATGATTTAATAAATCAATTAGAACATATTACTTCCGATTTTGATAGATATATGAATTTTTCTGATAAATCTAGAAAATTTGTAGAAGGAATGTGGTTAGAAGATCATATTGATGAATATCAGGCAATTTATTTTACACCATGGGGTAGTAAAGAAAGAAAAGCAGCATCTCCTAATCTAATCAAATTGAATCCTGATCAGGAAGTATAAAACTCTTGCTTTTTACTAAAAAAGCCTTAGCATTGTAGTATGTGGCGAAACATTTACTATGATGCTAAGGATGAGTCCATTCAAATTTGGACATGGGATGAAGATGGTAACAGGACTAAGATCGTAAGTAGTTTCGAACCTTATTTGTATGTAGAATCCTCGGATGCTGTTGATGGTGTATCTATTTTTGGTACAAAGTTGAAGAAACTCAAATTTAAAAATCAATTTGAGAGAAGTAAATTTGTTAATGGTTCCCCAATTTATAGATTATTCCATAATCTTAATGTTGAGCAGCAATATTTGCTTGATGTATATAAAAGATCAACTGATGTACAAGATTTTAGTAAAAATAAGTTAAAAATATTTTATATCGATATCGAAACTTATGGGAAAGATGGATTTTCGACACCAGAAGAAGCCAGAGATCCCATAAATCTTATAACAATATATGATTCGTTATCGGAAAAGTACTACACATGGGGTCTGGGTGGTTCATATACACCAAAAAATGCAAATGAGACATATATAAAATGCTCAAATGAAGAAATTTTACTAAAGAAGTTTTTAGAATTTTGGGAGAACGACTATCCAGATGTTGTTACGGGATGGAATATATGTGGATATGATATTCCGTATATTATTAATCGTATAACATTAATTTTCGATGACCAAGAAGCTAAAAGATTGTCGCCAGTATCTAAATTAAGATTTATTGAAAATGCTTCGGTTAATAAATTAGGAAGAAGCATGGATAGGTGGCACATTTGCGGTGTCAGTATTTTAGATTACATGGAAGTGTATAAAACATTTTCATTAGGAGATAGGGAATCTTATAGTTTGAATTATATTGCAGAATATGAATTAGAAGATTCTAAAATAGCTTATATCGCATCATCTTTGGCAGATTTAGCAGATCAAGATTGGAATACGTTCGTAGATTATAATATCCAAGACGTAAAATTGTTGATTAAGCTAGAAGATAAATTAAAATTTTTAAAGTTGATAAGGAATTTGTCATACAGAGGATTCATACCTTTCGAAAAGGCGATGGGAAAGGTGTCATTGATCACCGGAGCGGTTGCACATCAAGCACAAATACAATCTGTTGTTATTCCTACTTTTAATAAGGAGAATATCAAACAAAAATTTGCCGGTGGGTTTGTAATGGAACCAAAACCTGGACTTTATGAAGATGTTGTAACATACGATGCCAACAGTCTATATCCGAATACAATTATTACTCTGAATATTTCACCCGAGACTAAAATTGCAAAAGTAATGAAAGTAGAGGATGGTAAATATCACTTAAAATTAGCAAATAATAAGAATGTTATATTAGAGCATGACAAATTTCAAAAATTAATGCAGAGAGAAAAACTTTCTATATCAGAAGCAAATGTGCTATATACACAAAAAACCAAGGGTATTGTGCCAATGTTAATTGATGGATTGTATCAAGAGAGAGTGGCGGCAAAGAATAAGACATATGAGGCATCTAAGAAATTAGAATCTGCTACTGATAATTTAGAAATTCTTAAAATAAAAGAAGAGATCAATGACAATGAAACATTATCGAATGTGTATAAGGTTATTTTGAACTCTATTTACGGTGTATTTTCTCAAATATATTCGCCATTGTTTGATATAGATCACGCCGAAAGCGTAACGCTATCGGGACAGGCGGTTGTTAAGATGGGATCTGAAATAGTATTCGATTATTTAAAAACTATAGGATTTCGAGGTAAAATAGACGATGTATGTATATATCAAGACACAGACAGTGAATTTTTCTCGTTTAAAAACATTTTTGATATTAAGGGTGTTAAGTTGAAAGATGCTAATAACAATATTACACCAGAAGCATCGGATCTGATCGATGAATTTGGTAAAGTGTTAAACGTAGAAATAAACAAGTGGGCTATCACCAAATTCAACTCGATTGATACTAGATATTTCTTTAAAAGAGAAAAAATTTGTGATGTGGCAGTCTTGCAGAAGAAGAAATATTACATATTGCACGTTTTGGATAGCGAAGGTTCAAAGGTTGATAAGTTTTTATACAAAGGTCTTGAGGTTGCTAAATCTATTCTATCTAAAGAGGTGAAAAATCTAATCAAAAGTATTATCGAATCCGCTATTATGTCAAAAAATAGAAAGGTTGCTAATGGGTTATTTCAACAGGGATTTGAAACATATACAAACATGATTCCAGAGCTTATATCATCTAGAAAAAAGGTGAATAACTATGAAAAATATAACAATATTATAGATAAAGATGGTAATTTTGGAAAAGGTACACCAAACCATGTTAAATCAGCAATCAATCACAATAAATTGATAGATGTTTTAAATATTACAGATAGATATCATATCATTTCAAGCGGGGAAAAGATCAAAACTATCTATTGCTGTAAGAATAAATTAGGGTTTGATACAGTAGCATTCTCTAATGATTTTCCTAAAGAATTTTATCAACATATTAAACCTGATTATAGGAAAATGTTTGAAAAAAATGTTATACCACCAATCAGTAGAATTTTTCAAATCATTGGTTGGCCTTTACCAGCAATAGGATGCGAACAGGTTACCGATTTGAATGAGCTTTTTTCGTAAAAAAACATTTAAAAGATTCGTTCATTTTTAATTTATTTCTTAATTTTGAAAACTCAGATGTTATCTCATCATCTGTTAAATTATTTTTATCTAAAGATAAAGTTTTTCGTCTAATCAATTCATTAATTTCATTTTCCGACATTTCAGAAAATAATTCATTATCAATTGATAGTGGTAATGTTTTGTGGACCCATTCATTAGTAAATCTATTAAATTTAAAATTTTTTTTCATTTTTTATACTTATACATAGTTGAATTTTTTTTAATACAGTATAAGATATATTGATATGAGTAATACAACAGAAACAACAGAAACAAACAATACAAAAACCCCCGTGATCTTCCTAGATGCCGTCGGAAGAACTATTATGGGAATTTTATCAGATTCAACAGACGATAAAATTCTTAGCATTATTAATCCGGTTATAATCATGGTAGGTGGCGATAATTCAGGCAAAATGACAGTTCAATTGTTCCCATTATTCTTTAGAGAATTTCTTGCGGATAAGCATACCGATGTATCTTTTTCGTACAAGAAAGATACGATCACCTTTAGTGATATCAACGCTATCGACTTTAGATTACAAGCACAATACACACAAATGTTTTCAAAGGCTAATACCTTTGGATCGGCCGATGCACAACCACCAGCAACAGAACAAAAAGTGGTTAACTTATTCGATGAATAAATAAAAAATTTGGTGTAGACATAGGAAAACCCCGAAAAGTCTTTTGACTTTTCGGGGTTTTCATTTATACTGATGAAGTATGGCTAAAACTAAAAAAGAAAACAACGAAGAACAATCAGAAACCGTGGGAGATATTAATGATGCATTCAAAATTTTGGATGATTTAAATCCCGAAGCGGCATTCTTGGATGAAAATAGTATTTCCAATGTGAGAGAATGGATCGATACGGGATCATTGGCACTTAATGCTATTATTTCCGGATCTTTGTACGGTGGTATTCCAATGGGTAGACTTTCGGGATTTATTGGACCAGAATCATGTGGTAAAACATTAATTGCTAATAAAATTATGGCAAATGCTCAAAAGAAGGGAATGCATGTTGCATATTTTGATACAGAAGGTGCATTAGACGATGAAACAGCAAAAAGATTGGGGTGTGACCCATCTAAAGTTAAACACGCACCAACAGAATTAACAGAACAGTGCAGAAATCAAATTGTGAAGTTTCTAGATACTGTTATAGAAAAAAAATTACAAGGAAAGGTATTAATTATTATTGATTCTTTGGGAAATTTGATTACAACACAAGAGAAAAAGAAAATTGATGAAGGATCTGATACTCCAGACATGGGAAACCGAGCAAAGGCATTGAAAAGCATGATGAGAGCCATCACACATTCAGCAGCAAAGGCTAATTGTCCTATTGTTTTTACTAATCATATATATGATGACCCGTCACAAATGCATCCATCCGCTATTAAGAAACAAGCGGGTGGGTCTGGACCTCTTTATATGGCATCTGTTATCGTCCAGATGGCTAAAAAGATTGAACGTTCCAGTGATAGTAAGAATAAAGACTCGAATGAGACTACAACATCTTTGGCTAAAGATATTAATGGTCTAACATTGAGAGCTTTTACGACAAAAAATAGGTTTGTTGTACCGTTTTTGGAGACAGAAATGTATTTAAACTTTAAAACAGGGTTAAATAAATATTCGGGTCTTCTAGAAATGGCAGAAGGTTATGGTGTTTTGGAAAAACAAGGTCATAGATACGTCTTGAATGGGGAAGTTTTGGGTTTCTTCAAAGACTTTAAAGATAATTCCGAGGTTTGGGATAAGATCTTACCTCTTCTTGAGACTAAATTGACATCTGAGCTATCTTTCAAGAACGAAAATACCGTAATCTGAGATTAAATTGATGAAAAATCTACCTCTCGATTTGGAATTATTCGAAACGGTTTTAATGTATAATGCATTATTTGACCAAGCATATTTGGAAACAATAATCCATTATACAAAACCCACTTTTTTTAAAAATAAAAACATAAAAAGTGTTTTCGGATCAGTAATATCTTATTATATGGAGCATAATAAGATTCCAAATATAACAGAACTTAAAACTCACTTAGTAGATCAAGATAAAAGAGATTGTTTGCGAGAGGTGATTTTATCATTCAAAACAATTGATAAGAATTATGACAAAGACGTTCTTTTAAAGAACACCGAAAGGTTCATTAAAGAAAAATCGGTATTGAATACTGTATTAAAAACATCTTTGGATATTCAAACCGGAATAATTGATCCATCAAAAATTTTAAAGGAGTTTGAAAATGCTTGTAACATATCTTTGATTGATAATATGGGGTTTGATTACCTAGAATCTATTGATAAACACTGTGATGATCTTCAAAAAGTGTTTAATGTGATTCCCACTGGTTGGAAATGGCTTGATGATAAATTAGGAGGTGGGTTAATGGCAGATGGTAGAGCATTGTATGTATTTTTCGGTGTTACAAATGTGGGGAAATCCATTTTCTTGGGAAATATGGCAACAAATTTATTAAATCAAGATAAAACGGTTGTTTTAATCTCATTGGAGATGCCAGAACAGATATACGCAAAAAGAATAAGTTCCCAATTATCTAAAATACCTTTCAGTGATTTGAAATTACAAACAGATTCTTTAAAAAATCATTTAAACCAATATAAGGTTAAGAATAAAAAATCTAAATTGATAATTAAAGAGTTCCCACCTAAAACGGTGAGTCCATTACACATAAAATCATATCTAGAAAAGCTAGTTCGTAGTGGAATTAAGCCCGATGCTATCGTAATTGACTATCTAAACTTAATTGCTCCCAATAATACTGGTCTTAATTCATACGAATCTGTTAAAGAAATAACCGAAGATATTAGAGCACTCTCGTATACGTTCAGTTGCCCTATTATTTCTGCCACACAAGCCAATAGAAGCGCATTCTCGACTCCTAATCCGGATATGGACATGACAAGCGAATCAATGGGACTATCACATACGGTAGATGCACAGATTTCTATTTGGACAGAGAAGGAAGATTTTGAATTAGGCATCATACACATGGGAATTGTCAAAAATCGGTTCGGTCCAAGGCAGTGTCATACTGTTTTAGAAATCGATTATGAAACTTTATCATTAAAAGATCCAGATCAGGTTGCTAGTTCTTTCATTGTTAATCCTTCGAAAAGAAGAGATATGGAAAACAATGACCCTGTCAATAGTTCGTTGATCAGTACTTTCGATTTAATTGAAAGTTTGAGTTTAAATGATGAAAATTAGGGATATGTGATTAAATAGTGATATGTTTAATGACACGTATCATATTTTTACTCATAAAGATTTAGATGGGGCTGTAAGTCTTTTGACGTTTATATGGTCAAAACCTAACGACACAGTCCTGTTTAATCAAGTTACCAATATGGAAATTGGTAAAATAAAAGATGCTATTAAAAATATAGTAAATCCTAACAATGTTTATATATTCGATATATCATTAAGGGATGAATTTTTTCCGGAATTAGATCAACCATACATAACAATAGTAGATCACCATAAAAGATCTGAAAATTTCGTAAACAAGTTTAAAAAATCTAAAATTTTACATAAAGAATATTCTTCTAATTCTTTATTAATTAAAAAATTGTTATTTGATGATTCTATCATATTAACAAACGAAAAAAAGAAGCTAATAGTGTTAGCAGATGATTTTGACTCGTCATCTTTTAAATTTAAAGAATCACAGGATTTAAATATTTTATTTTGGTTGGAATATAAAAATAATTTTTCAAAATTTGTACAAGATTACAAAAATGGTTACGTCGAACCAACTTTCGAACAACGAAAAAAAATAGATTTTGCAAAAAATACAGCAGAAAAAGAAGCATCGAATGTTCAAATATTCAGAGGAACATTGGAAATAAAGGGAGATACAAAAAGAACTATAGGAATACAATTAAATTCGTTTAACTATCTAACTTTAGATGCTATAACTAGAAAATATGATGCAGATTTGTATTTTTTTATAAACCCAAAACACAACAGAGTCAACATACGACAAAAAAAGACTGATAAATGCATCGATTTACAAAAATTTGCAGAAAAATTTTGTGATGGATCAGGAAATATGTATAGCGCAGCAGGGAATCTAACACCATTGTTTATGGAATTGACAAAAAACTTAAAACCTATATGATAATAACATCGTCACAACAACTAGAAGAAAGAACAAACCCATCAGATGCTTTAAACATGGAAGAATTCGAGGATATAACCTTAAAATTCGGATCATTTGTATGTATCGCAAAGGGTAAAAAATTAAACTATTTAAATTTGTTAAAATTTTTAGTCGATGATTGTAAAACACAAAAAATATATTTTAATTTATTAAACGAAGATAATTTACAGAATATTATCTCCGCATATTTAAAATCTACTCCAAATGTATACAAGAAAATTTTTAGATCAAAATTAAATCCAAAAAATAAAAAAATTGAACGAATTCCAACAAAAAATTTATAACTGTTATTTGAAAAACTCAAGATATGGGAAACCATATCAACCAAGAAAAGATTTTTCTGATATGTCAGAAGAATTAACAACTATTCTAAGCAAACTGGAATATTTTTTTGCTAAATACTCCCATATCGTAATAGATGAATATTTCGAAGCTCCGAATATATTGCATCCCGATGAAAATTATCCACATATACAGTATTTTTATACTAGAGCAGCAATAAAATCATATACTACATACAAAAACCAAAGAGATGATGAGAATCCCGAAAAACAATTTGAAAAAATCAAAGAAAGCATTTTGTTTATTGGTAAATTTTGTTTAAAAAATAAAATAGAATTAAAAAACTATTTAACTCATCGAAATAGCTACATGTATTCGTGGATAAACCATTATAGAGAACATAAAATAAACCCATATTCATTGATGGAACTTGGAGATTTTGAAAGAATACTTTTTTCTCTATTAGAAGAAGAAAGAGATATATATGCCAGCAATCTAGTAGAAAAACTTGAATCTTTTAAAGTTAGATACTTCAATTCTTATAAAACGAAGACTTTTGTAAAGCAAGCAACTAAAAAAATTGATCTTTTTGTAAAAGAACACTTGCAACATCTAACCACTGTGGTATTATAAATCTTGTATGAGCAAATACACTACATCATTATTCGAATCCATTAAGGATGCGATCAACAAAAACAGCAACACATCAACAGAAAGTTCTTTCAAGGACTTTATGAAGTTGGAAATTGACAAGACGTATGTCGTAAGATTGATCCCTCTGGTTTCAAATCCAGAGCGAACATTCTTCCACTACTTCAGTCACATTTGGAAGAGCGTTTCTACAAATAATATTGTATCGGTGCTTTGTCCTAACACATATGGCGAAAAATGCCCAATCGATGAATATCGTTCTAAGATTTATTCTACAAAAGACGATGCGCAGATTGAAAAAATTCGTCCTATTAAGAGGAATGAAAATTGGCTTGTAAACGTATTGGTTGTTAAAGATCCAACAAATCCAGAAAACCAAGGCAAGATCAAAATCCTTCGATACGGTAAACAATTAGCAAAAATTATCGATGCCGCAATTACTGGTGATGAATCTGATGAATTTGGAGCAAAGGTTTTTGATCTGTCAGAGAATGGTTGTAATTTGAAGATTAAAGTAGAGAAAAATGAAGGAGGTTATGCAAGTTACACTGGATCTAAGTTTACATCACCGTCTAAAATTGATGACTTGGGCGATATTGAAGAATTATACAATCAAGCAAATGACTTGGATGCAATTTTCGATCATAAATCATATGATGAAATCAAGAAATTGTTGAATACACATTTTCTAGGCGAAATCGCACAAGAAAACACCCAATCGTTTGAGGATGTACGAGAAAACTTCGACAGCTATGCCGAGATTGTTTCAACATCAAGTAGCGGTACAGTAGTTACAAAGTCTGCTTCGGTTGAGGATAGCGAAGAAGACAAAAAGATGCAGGAAATCTTAAACGACCTATAATATGTTTACTAAAGAAGATGCACTAGAGGCGGCAAAATTGGCTAAATCCATAGGATCTCAACTCGGAGCTATTGATAGATTATCAACAGAAAGACACGAGAGACCCGCCAACCAAATTGATATCAATAAATTTATATCACAAGTAGTGGATCCGAATCGCAAGGTCACCACCAACTCCTCTGGATATGTTCCAGAGGAGTTGGTGCAATCCATGGTACCAGACGCAACATATTCGGTTCCACAACCAGACTTACCGAATGTTCAGAATAATCCGATATCAACTCCGGTTATTTCTAACCAGAACACAAATCAAGATAATAAGAGAAAAATTACAAATAATGTTAAAGAAAATTTGGGTAGTATTAACATAGAAGACAAGACAATGAAAAAAATTGCAATTTCTTTAGAAAGAATTTCAAAATCATATGAAAAATATGTTGATTGTTATGTTAATATTAATGTTCCGACAAATATCTTAAATGACTGAAAATATATTACCAGTACCCAAAACAGTTTTAGAAAAACTACTAAAACCTATTAGTAGAATATCTGAGAGTTGCATATTGATTATATCGAATGATATTCTTTATACTATATGTTCCACATCAGATAATTCGGTTTTTTTATATGGAAAAACTAAATTACCAGTTGAATGTGGTGATTCGAAATTGAATGTTATAAATATTAAAAAATTATTGACTGGTCTTAATTGTTTGGGAGATGGTGGTGAGTTTTCTATGGTTATTAACACCAACCATATAGAATGTCGTACTAAGAGCCAAGATATTGGTGAAAATTGTCATTTTAAATATCATTTAGTAGATGATGGTATTATTAAGGAATGCAGTCTCAACATTAAAAAGATATCTCTTTTACAATTTGACACTGAATTTTTAATTTCTCAAGAAAAAATAAAAAAAATAATTAATGCATATTCTTTTGTTTCCGATGTTTCAAAAATATACTTTTATAGTAAAGATGGTAAAATAAATTGCGAAATTGATGATAAAACAATGCAAAATGTAGATAATTTATCTATGGTTTTAACGGATAACTTTATTGGGGATGATATCCATCACCCAACACCGGTTAACATCGAGATTTTTAAATTATTAATAGCAAGCAAAAGTCCCGTTAAGGTTAAACTTAACAATGAGCATAAAGTTTTTGTTTTTCAGACGCAAGATGATGATAATTTAGAATTAAAATATATCGTTTCGGCACTTGTGAAATAGTATATACATAGTAAGTTTTTATATATGGCTAATAATAAAATAACAACTAATAGTTACTTTATCAAAAGATTAAGAGATAGTGGATATGTTGTTGATAAGGTTTTTAATGATTATTCAAAACAAGATCCTAGATGTTGGACGGTTGTAGTAGACCCAAAGGTATCTTCTGTTATGATAACATTGTTTAATAATCATAATTATTTAGGAGAAGACTATTTTAGTATTAATGATGGTGGTCAATTTTTCCCAGAAAACTTTAAACTTAAAACAAGTTCAATTGAGGTTGTCATAGAATATTTAGTTAAATTTGGAATTAATAATAAATCAGAAACATATAGAAACTGATATGGCATTACCAAGAAAAAAACAACCACTAAAAACAACAATAATGGAAAATTTATCATCAACTAACAATGAGATTCTCATGAAAGAAGTTGCTGATAAAATTTTCGGCGAAGTAAATAAAAAAGAATTGGAAAAAAGTTTAGATCGTTGGTTGAAAGAAAACAATAGCAAAACTGCCATTGCTATGAGAGATTTGGGATTGCTTAAAGCCATAATATCAGAATATTTGGATACTTTTATTGTGTTTGGGTATAATATTGACGGAGAAAGAATAATTTTACAACACTATACTAGTTCAAAAGATAGAGATGCGATTATGGAATTTTTAAAAACAATTTTTATAAAACAACAACAAGATAATTTTTTAGATTAATATGTCATCCTACGAAAATCCACAATTCAATCAAAAATATACACCACCAACATATAAAAACTTAAACGAATGGTACGAAGCAACTAAAAATAATAAAGCCTCGAACCCACTAGGATTCGATCCTATCCCATATTTGTGTCAATTATTAAAGACCGCAAATTTACCGGAGGTTGAGCCTATAGTAACAATGGCAGACGATCAACCTTTCGACTATGAAAATTATTTAAATTCTTATTTTGTTACTTTAACCGCAATAGGTGATGGTAGGGTAAATTTTTATGAAACTTGGTCAGAAATATCAAAAGAATATTTACCGAAAATACTAACTCAGATTGAACTTAAACAAACTGGGGGATGCAGAGTGGTGGATGGGTATATTTGTAATACAGATGGCATTAAGATGGCAAAAGCGTCCAGTACTTGTAAAGAGGGCGATGAATATTTAGAACCTATATTACCAGAAAAAATTATAGAACAAGTAAATACATTTGTGCAGGCTAAGAGAGACGAAAGTTCTGATTATTTCATTGAATATATAAAAAGAAAATATATAAATGATACAAATGATAAATGGACCGTTGTTCTTTTCAGCGTAGACGAAATAAAAGTTTTCTATGTACAAGCATCTAAAATTATAGAAAAAGAAACGGAAGATGTTAATGTGGATGCTAAACCCACTGATCCAAAAACATATTCCACTAAATCATTTTTATATAGCGAATTCTTAAGATATTACTATGATTCTACAGAATATGTATCTGAAAAATTGGGCATTGAAATAAAAACTCAACCATTCATGATGATTCCTGCTACAAATGCTGATCAGGATGAGCCAACTAGAATGTTAACAGCATTAAAAGAACCAATTAAAGATTATTCGGTGTTAATTAACAGTCTTTAGTATCTTTATTTAAATCTTCGTTATTAAATAAATCAGCTGGACAATCAAACCCAATGTTTAAATTTACGTTTTCCTTTGGAAGAATGTCACCGTTTTCATCATATTTTGGAATAACATTAACGAAATCTTGATCTTTAAATGCATCATCGTCATATATTCCAAATATATTGTTGCGATTTCTTCTGGCATTAGAAGCTCTACTACTAGAGTCTGAAAATCCAAACCCACCTCCTCCACCACCACAAGCACCCCCTAAAGATTTGTGACCGGGCGTGGTTCCCATACAAGACTCGTTCGCTGGTGTTGGTATGTTACTAGCATCTGCTCTAGCCCCACCATAATCCTCTAATGTATCATACATATCTGCCTTTAATGTGGTGTAATCGTGTGTATGTGGTTGGTTTGTTAAACAGTGATTATGTTTCCAGTTGTATATTAATCCCCAAGATGTTCCAAAACTAACAACAGGATAACCGAGGTTTCCTACACCAACCGTCCAAGCATACCCAACATAATAACCAGTAGGCACAACCTCCACTGTCATCATTCCCATTATCATATCAAATGTTTCTAATACTAGTTTATATATACCACCAATAGATACTACCGCCCCCGGGACTACTAAAAGTTGAAGTTTTTGCATAACCTGATCAGCAACTAACATGGCTTGATTAGTCCCTATCCAATTGGCCTGATTTCCTATTGTTTTGGTGGACCCAGATTCTGCTGTTTGCATGCGCATAGATCTACCAATTATATGACTAGCAGATAAATTACCATCACATGTTATAGCACCCATGCAAGAAATATTACCAGTAACATTTAATGCACCTTGAACCTTTGTACTATGTGCTCGTATAGAAACTCCACCACTACCACTTCTATCATCACCATCGATTTCTACCAATTTCCCTTTTATTGTTGTTTTATTTGCAGATGTTACTATTAAATCAGCTTCGGTTGAGGCTAAAAGCAGAGAACCAGCAGCTATATGCGAATGTCCAGATGTTAATATATCGAGTCCATTATTTCCGGTTTTTAATAAAAGTTTACCGCTAATATTAACAGATGTGTTTCCTTTTACGGGAAATGGGTTGGTATATACGATATTTTTTATACTACCCTTACCATTACCAACAAAGACTTGTGGTAAACTTGCACCTTTTTCAAACTGTGTTCCACCGTCTTTATATCCAACCTCTTGGTATGGTTTAACACTAGATGAAACAGGATTGCCAACATTGATTGTAACATCACCAGAAAGAGTTTTTACTTCATCTGTTGCACCTAATACGTCTTCTAGTTTTGATATTTCTTCTATATTTTCTTCATATACTTTTTGAGCAGCTTCATTACCTTTTTGTATTTTTTTCTGTGGAGATTCCACCATTCCATCTTTACATCCTTTGCTACCACATGTATTTTTCCCCATTAGTCCGATTGCTGGTACTACGTCCAAAAAATTAGCAATTGTAGCTTTATATATTGTTTCCAATACATCTATAGCATAACCGAAATAACATATCTGTCCAAGTTTTCTTAATACTTTAAAAACTCTTGTTCCAAATCCACTTTTTCTATTTACTAAATGTTGTTGCGCACAAGTTTCGCAAGGCACCATATCGCCCTTGGTAGATTGCATTGTGTCTTTTTTTGCTTTTTCTGCCTTGTCGCAAATTTCTTGTATTTTTTGTGCGGCTTTCACCTGAATATCTGACATTTCGCCGTTTTGTACTATAACCTTACCATTTTTTATTTTTGTTATGTGGTTTCCTTTTACTAAAATCTTAACATCTCCTTTAGATTCTATTTGGAAATTAGCAGATTTAAATAAAACATCACCGGTTATAAACCGCAATCCCTTTCTTAAAAAATCAATAAAGTTCCATTTTGTTCTAATTGTTGCGGCACTTTTATCGTTCGGACCGTAACCATCATTTTTATAAATAGTAGTGGAATGTATACCAATTTCGGGTAGTTGTACAGATTGTCCATCATTACGAGTTGGTTTTCCGGGGCCGGGGCTACTGGTTTTTGGATTAATTTCGCTCATATGTGTTTAAAATTTTGTAAAAGTCTGAGGGTTTTCTTCGTATGTTCCTTGGTTTCCATCAGAAAAACTTTTTCCGTTAGGAAATGTATAACTAGGTTGGGGTGATGTGTTTGTTGTAGATGATCCTCCTTCTATTGGTAGCGGCGTTGGTAGCGGCGGTTCTACAATTAATCCATTTGTTGTTTCATCGGTTACCGTATCCGGGTTGGTAGGTGGTGTATTTACACCTTCACTACCACCATTTGGTGTATCGTAAACAGGATCTGGTGCTGGATTAGAGTAGTGGTCTGTATATCCTGTTGG
>Ga0102830_1000368_pt1 | contig 20667 bp, 9 predicted proteins | sample ColrivemetaGS703_FD_84511 | JGI IMG/M metagenome (GOLD analysis project Ga0102830, IMG submission 84511) | Estuarine microbial communities from the Columbia River estuary - Freshwater metaG S.703 | ecosystem: Environmental > Aquatic > Marine > Intertidal zone > Estuary | place: USA: Columbia...
CATCGTAAGGTGAAACTCCTTACTATTGATTTTACACTTTTTACAAATTAAGTAAAGCACTGAATAATAGAATCCCAAAAATAAGTGATTACGAGGCTTATTGAAAATCGGCGTTTGAAATGTAAAAAGGTGTAAAACAATCGAATGTAATGTCATTAAATAGAAGTATTTTAATTGGAGCTTTAGCTTTAATATATATGATTTTATTTGGTCACGGAATGCCAACACATTTACATAAAATATAATAATTAATTTAATTGTTTAGGTAGTAATTAAATTAAAAATAATACTGTCTTTATATATATGTCAAAGTCAATATCTTCAATAAAAACATCAGATACAAAAGAATCATCTTTAGATAACCGTGTATATAAAGTAAAACAACTAATTAATGGTTCAATAAATATTATTTATGTATTTAATGGTAAAAAATCAGAAGAATTTAATAACATATTTACAGAAGAGGAAAGACAGCAAATTAAATCAGAAAATATTACGGTTAAATTTTCTGACCAACAAATACATTTTGATGATTCTGTTGGTACAATTAAGATTAAAATACTTAATGAGCTTAAAAAAGAAATTTCATTGGACGAAATATATTTATATTGTCAAAAAAAAGAAACATTAAATGCTATTTCAGTTTACCAATCATTAACTCAAAATAAGAGTCTTCAATTAACAAAAGTAAGACTTGACCAGTTTATATCAAATATTATTTCTCACGACTCAGGAGAACCTTTTGAAGACCCTGTTGAAAAGGAAGTTTATACATTCGATGATATCTTTGAAATGAATTTTAACAACAAAAAATTTATTATTAATAATGTTCTAGGACAAAATTTTTTTATTGTTGAAAATGAATATCCATTTGTATGTAATCCATTTGAGGTAAATGATTATGACAAAATTTTTGAAAAAACTGCTAGAAAATCCTTAACAACTCTTAATAACCATTTATTATTAAGTAGTGGTAAAATAATTGATGACAGTATTTATCTCTGTTTAGCAGAAGATGTTTTACATTATTTAAAGAAAAAGGACATTTCAGAAGAGACAACAATAAAGGTTTATTATCCTTTTTTATATAACAAAAATATTAACAGTTTGGAAGATTTACAAAGCCAAAAAAGTCAATTGCTTGAAAATAATAAAAAAATTATCAATGAAAAAGTAATCGACTCATTTAAAACAATTGACATGTTTTATGATGTTTATAAATTAAGAAAATCTGAACTTAATTATATTAATAAAGGTATAAAATTTATTACAATTGTTATAAGACCTGAATTTGATATTAAAATACCACTTGAAATAATATTTAAGGTTGTTCATGCTACACAAGAAAATCCCCTTATTAAATACAATCCTTCATCAAGACAAGAAAATGTGTATAGACTTTTTACTGATAAAATTGCTACGGATGGTAGAAAAATTCCTTACCTAAAAAAAGCATCAATTTTTAAACTTATGAAAAGTATTGCTCGTAATAAGTCTGTCGCTGTTTATGTTGAAACTGAAAAAAATGGTCAGGCTTTATATTTAGTTTGTGAATTTGACGAACAAGGATACATTACAATTACATCTGAATTTAATGAGGTTATCGATATAAATGAAATTAATGAAATATTTAAAAAATCAATTAATCCAATTATAGAAGAAATTAAAGCATTATTAGAACAAAGTGGGTATAAATTAAACAAATTTAATAGTTTAACTGATGATAATGTAGAAATTAAACAACTTACTTATCAAACACAAATTTATATTAAAAAAGCACTTGATATTGAAACCTATAAAGGTTGTGTGTCTAGTGTTTTCATTAATGAAACAAATGTTTTTAAAAGTGGCAAAATAAATTTACGTTTTAAACGAGTATCTAATTATAGTAAATTTAATAGCATGGAAGCTTTTATATTAGAAAAATCAGCACAAGGTTTAAGAGGAGAACATATTATTGAATCTTTACTTGAAAATTTTCCAGAAGATTTAGACCGTAAACAAGCTATAGAATTGGTTAGTAAAATTGCTAATGAACTAGAAATTGAAAGAGGAGCTCGAAAATCTGATATTAAAATTAAAAATAATCCTGGATTTAAAACTGTGATTGAATTAGAACAGGAAACTGGTATTATAACAATTACAACTGAAAATATCAATAATATTAATTATTTACAAACAATACCTATTTATTTGGATACGATTGTACGTTTAACACAAGATAAAAAATCTACTGATTATCATGTTAAAGAAATTAACAAATTATGTTCTTCTGGAGAAAAGGAAGATATAGTAATTGATGATATTATTTCATCTTCAGAAGAATTAGTTGAAAATTCTGAAGTACCAATAATAGAATCTGAAGAAGAGGAACAATACAATAAATTTAAAACTGTTGATATTAACAAACCAAAAGGTGCTTTAAGTTTATTTTTTGATGAAGAAGACGCTGAAGAAGAAAATTATGAAGGAGGTGAAAGAAAAGGATTTAGTATTGATTTTGAAGGGGGTGACTCTGAATCGTCTGAAGAATCAATAGAAAGCGAACAATCAAGTGATTCTAAAAAAAATACATATGATGGCATTACCGTTCCAATTGGATTATCAAATGATTCAGCACATGATGTATCTTCCAGTTCAGAAGAATCTATTATTTCTGAAAAATCTACGCCTCATAAAGAATTAGAATCATTCCCTTCAGCTAGTTCTAAAAAATCCGTATCATCTGAAAAAACACCTGTAGAAAGTGATAAGGAATTAGAATCATTCCCTTCAGTTAGTTCTAAAAAATCTGTATCATCTGAAAAAACACATGTAGAAAGTGATAAGGAATTAGAATCATTTCCTTCATCCAGTTCTAAAAAATCTGTATCATCTGAAAAAACACATGTAGAAAGTGATAAGGAATTAGAATCATTCCCTTCAGCTAGTTCTAAAAAATCTAGCACAAAAATACCAACACCTAAAAAGAATACTTCAAATATTAAATTAACAATATCAGAACCTGAAACTGAAGATTCTATTGCTTCTGATGATGAAGCCCCGGAATCAGAAGATGAAGATGAAATTAGAAATATAGATGGCATGAAATTAAATAAACCTTATTATTTTCAAACACTTATAGAAAAAAAAGACCCTGTTTTAATTTTAAAAGAAGACACTCCTCAATATAACTCGTATGTTAGAACGTGTAGTTCAAGTATGAGAAAACAACCTGTTATTTTAACTGATAAACAACTTGAAAAAATTAAAAAAGAACATCCAGGATTTTTGAGGGAAGAAGATGTAATTAAATATGGTTCAGATGAAAAGCATCAGCATAATTACATATGTCCTCGTTATTGGTGTTTAAAAAATAATACTATTGTTGACCCAAATGAATTAATAGAAGTTACTGGAAAAGATGGTAAAAAAGAATTACAACACCCTACATGTGGTAAAGTATTACCAAAAGGAGATAAAAAAGTAAAACCTGGTTATTATATTTATGAATTTTATAAATCAAAACCAGGTAAAAAAGATTATAAAAAATATCCAGGATTAATCGCAGATTCCCATCCAGATGGCCATTGTTTACCATGTTGTTTTGATAAATATAACACAGAAGGTAGAATAAAAGCTAACAAAAAATGTTATGGTGAAAAAGTTGAAGAAAAGAAAAAGAAAGAGGAAGAGAAAGAGAAAGAAGAAGAGGAAGAAGAAGAGGAAGAAGATTATATTAAAGGTCCTGATAAATTTCCACTTAACAAAGGACGTTGGGGATATTTACCTCCTGAAATTCAAACAATGCTTCATGAAATTAATGCAGATTGTCAAATAAGTAACACTAATACTAACCTTAAAGAAAATCATCCTTGTTTACTTCGTCATGGTATTGAAATAAATAAAAATCAGTCATTTATAGCCTGTTTATCTGATGTTATATTCTTTGCTAAAAAAGTATTAGATGCTAATAATGAAGTTCAAACCTCTAAAATTTTAAGTATTTCGGATATGAGAAAACGTATAATTAAATCATTATCTATTGATACATTTATAAAATATCAAAATGGTAATTTAGTTACAGATTTTCACGAACCAACTAAAGATGTAGATATTGAAAAATATAAAAACTCGAAACTCTACTCAAAAGTAAATAAAGATAATGAACCCGAAGTTGTCTACTTTAAAAAAGTAGTAACGTCCTTTGAAAATTTTAAACACTTTTTAAGCGACGATGACGCTGTAATTGACCATACATATTTATGGGATATTGTAAGTATGCCAAATAAATATTTATTTCCACAAGGTGTAAATTTAGTAATATTTAAGCTTCCAAAAGATGATATAACAAATAATGTTGAACTTTTATGCCCAACAAACCACTATTCATCTGAATTTTATGAAGCGAGAAAACCAACAATTATTATCATGAAAGAAGATAATTATTATGAGCCAATTTATTCTTATCAAATTAAAGCGAGAAAACAGTTAAACGTACCGATAGAATCAATTAAGTTTGTAAATAAACAAAAAGAAAAAGAAAATAAAAAATTTCAAGAAGGTTCAAGAGTAAAATGTATTACTCATCCTTCTGAAGTTGGATACAATGAACCTGCTAAAATAATAAAAATACATTTGAATAAAACAGTTGATTTATTACATGACCCATATTGGAAAGGAATTACCAAGGAATTTAAAGAGAGAGATCCTCATCTTTCAAAAACAATGAGAGCTGTATTTAAGGGAATTATTAAACCATTTTTTAACATAATTTGTAGACCTCTTGATAGTATGCCGAATGTTTATTTTGCTGAAAGACCTTTATTACTTTACGATTTAGTTCAAAAATTAGATAAATATGAATATAAAATACTAAAATTGGTTATTAATTTTAATAATAAAGTAATTGGCGTCTTTGCTGAAGAACCAGGAATATCTGATAATAGCGGATTTATACCTTGTTATCCTTCAGCACTTGATGAAGATTTAAAGAAGGATATTGATTTTGTTTTTATGACAGATTTAAGTTTATGGAACACATATGAAAATACTGTTAGATTTTTAAATAAACTTGATAACAGAAGCAAAAAACGTAAACAAAGTCCTGATATACCGTGCAAACCTGCGTTTAAAATTGTTGAAGATGAACATGTCGTCGGTATATTAACAAATACAAACCAGTTTATACAGTTATCTCAACCAATTAGAGTAGATGAAGTAAATGTAGATTTAGATATACCATCAATAAACAATAATAACTATATTATAAATAAAGACGCTAACCCTATGGTTAATACAGAAGTTGAATTTACAACTCAAAATAGTGTAGATAAAGTTCGCGTTGATTATATAAAAAAAATCAGACTAGAAACTAACTTCTATAATGTTTTTAGAAATACTATTCGTATATTATTAAACGATTACGAAAATACTAAAATAAGAGAGAAAATTGAAAATGAAATGATAAAAGAATATATTATTTATTCTGAAAAACTTAAAAATATTACTACATTGTTATATGATTTAATTAAAAATAAGATACAATTTACAGGTGACGAGAATTATTATAAACTTATTAATGAAGTATCAACTTGTATAATAAAAAATAAAGAATCTTGTGAAAATACCCCAAATTTATGTGCGGTAACTGAAAATGGAAGTTGTGATTTAATTCTTCCTGAAAAAAATTTAATAACTAAAAAAGATAATGAACCTATTTACTATGGTAGAATGGCAGATGAATTAATTAGATATAATAGAATTAAATCATTTATGTTACAACCTCAAACATTTTTGTCATTTGGAAATATAAGTTATAATTTAAGAGACAATGAAATTATTTTAATACAATCTTTATTAACACAAGAATATTTTGAAACGTTAAATACTGCTGTTACAAATAAATATATTAATTATAATTCTTACGATGAAGTACAGCCAATATTAACACAAGTATATGATAACACAATACCATCCTTAGATCATGCTATTGGTATAAAAAATGATCATAGTTGCGAATTAAAAGTAATTGAAAGCATTACTTCTAGTGTTTGGAAAAAATGTTTTCCAGATAATTATTCTGAAATTGAATATTCTAAAAAGGTAACAGATGAAAATGGAAATGAAGAAATTGCTAAAACAAATTATTGTACATTTGCCTTCATAATTGATTTAATAGAAAGAAAAACAGGAAAAAAATTACAAATTAATCAAGTTAAAAATGAATTGTTTGAAGAATATAAAAAATATGTTGAAAAATATATTGATAAAATTACAAATATATTAATTATAGAAGGTAAAAAGACATTAGGAGACCAACTCCATGCTGGAACATTAACATTTTCAAGTTTTATATATACTGATAATTATTTCTTAACTCCATTTGATTTATGGTTGCTTGTAACAAAATATGAAATACCAACAATATTTATATCTCAAAAATATATTTTACAAACAAAATATGAGAAACATGAATTTACATGTTACGGAGATAATGCTGATAAGTTTGCATTTATTGTTATACCAGGGTTAAGACCTGAAAATATACCAAAATATAAATTAATACAATCTGATAAAGGGGAAGTTTTTATTTCTCTCGACAAATTAAATGAAGAATGTGTTGAAAGATTAACCAAGTCAGTTGATGATAAGATTTCTATCGAAGATTACTTAGAAAATTTTACAAAACCAATAACAACAAATTATGAAAGAAAAAATCCTGTAAGACTTGTTATCAAAACGAATAATGATAATGTAAAACCTAAAAAGAAAAAGAAATTAATTATTGAAGAAACAAGTTCTTTATCCCCAGAAGAGTATATTTTACAGCCAGCAAAAAAAACTCGTAAAAGCAAAAAGAAACAACTTAATATAAAAGGCAACCAAGCAACTAAAAAAAATACAAAAAATCGCAGATTATTACTTATTGACAGTTCAAGCAGTGAAAAGGTTTAACTTATTGAATCGTTTTCTTCCTCTTCATAAATTGTGTCAGTTGAATCGTCCTCCTCATCGAGGGAATCGTCCTCCTCATCGAGGGAATCGTCCTCCTGATAATTTATATTAAAGTCGGTTTCAACCTCATCATATTTTAAATGATCTATAAAAAATCCTTCATTTAGCTTTTCAATATCATAAAAATTTACACAGTTCTCATCAAAAACTATTTCTTTGCCATATATTATTTTTTTAAAATATTTGTCTGTTTTATAATGAAGTTTATATTTTTTTCTCCCAAAATAAGGATTAAATTTATTAAATCTTAACATATTTAATTTAAACAAATGAGAATATTGTTTTTTTATTTGTGGATGAAAACTAAATAGTGATTTAAAATATAAAAATAAATATGGTTTCATAATTGTTACTAATTTATTATTAGGAAATTCAGGATTAATAAGTATTCTATTTTTATAATATAATTTCTCACAATACAAATTAAAAGTAAAAACCATGTGTCTTATATCTTTTTCAATTACATTAATAGGTGATTTATATACATAATTTTCAATTGAATATTCTCTTAGTAAATTTTCATTTAAACATTTAAATTTTGTTAAATTAAAATTACAATCAAAAAACTTAAAAAATAATTCAGAATAATAATTCGTTTTATATCTTATAAAAAAATAAATATTATATAATGTTGATTTGTTGAATGGTAAATTATTATATGGATTTTTTATACTCTTTGGTTGAGAGAAAAATAAAAAAGAATTTGTTAATGATGAATTTATTATTTGAATCAAATCATTAACATGAAATAAATATTTTGAATTATTATCAAGAATACAAATAACATTTTTATCAGTTAATCTTAATTCATTTAAACACATGTCTGTGTTAACAACTATTTTTGATTTTTTATATTTATAATCACGAAGAAATCTATTTAATGCGTTATAGGTTTTTTGAATTTTATACAAATAATCAATAAATTCATCTTGTTTTTGTTTATTTTTAAGTAAAAACCCATCTAATACATTAGATAATTTTTTATATTTATTTTTTAAATTTAAATTTTTCTCAAATAAACAAAATGATAACTTTATATAAATTTGAATTGTTTTATCTTCTTTATAATCAAAAGAAAAATAATTTATATCTGGGTTAATTATTTTTTTTATTATTAATTTATATGTTTCCATAATAATTATTAATAATATGTTATGTTTAATATATTATTTATTAATTTAATTTACTATCGCACTACTTTTAAAATCCTGGATTATAATTATTATCATTACCCATATCTTGGGCTTGAATAGTAATAACATTATTATTAATTGAAATTTTATTAATACCGCATGGATCATCTGGATTTTCAATATTACCAAATGCTTTTTCAATTTCTTCTTCAATATCAATTGGTCTATATTCGCTTACAGCTTCAAGTTTCTGCATTTCATCAACGTCTAGAACAACTTGGAAACAACTGGTTCCAAAGAATCCTTCTTGACCACACATAACATTGGCTGAAACACCTCTAAATGTATCAAGTTCACCGTGTCTAGCTGCCTTTAAGAACATTTCAGGAGTTTCCTCGAAAGATGCTTTGGCAATTGGTCCAATATTATCATTATTAATTCCGTGTCTAAATATAGATATTAGTTTACTAGTTGCTGTCATTCTATCGACCAAAACACTATAATTGTGGTAATTAATGTAAGTTCCATCAAATTCCACGACTTCAACTAACTCATTGTAAATTGCTTGTCTAGCAGCTTCAATACCCAAAACATTATATATTTCCACAATATCATTACTAAGTGTTCTTTTATTATCAATAAAATCTAGTCCTAAAACATCTAATAGATTTGTACCGACAGTATCTAAAACCCAAATATCCTGCTTTTTATAAACGCCGTTATGTTCAACCACATTATCTACTATTTTTCTAAGTATAACTTTATTTATTCCCTTCGTTCCTCTTAATACAACATTATTCAACATCTGGTCTTGGAAATTTTTCAAAATATAAATTTGATCTGATTGGTCGAGAGGGTTTATCTTTGCCTTCTTTTGACCTTTTCCAGATCCTGATAGAACTTCATTCATTCTGATTCTAAATATTAATTTATCAGAATTAAAATCAGAATAAACACAAGAAATTTGCTGATCATAACAATTTTTTAATGTAAAGTTAACATCATCCATTGTAATATTTTTCTCAAGCATAACTTCAGGATCCATTTCCATTCGGATAATCCATTTAGACTTTTCATTCTCATCGTTAGTCAATGATACTTCAGCACATTCTGCTACCATTTTTTCAAATTCCATGTATTGTGAAATAGTATCTTTGTCAATATTAATAAGAGAATTCAAGTCATCTGGGTCAAAGCATACTTCGATTGATTTTACAATTTCTTCTAATCTAGTATGTTCCAACATATACATAATAGTTTGAGCTTTTTCTTTTTGAGTTTCTTCTTCAGGTTTCAAATAAATACTGAGTGAAGGATTTTTAATATCACTTGACAACGACAATATTTCTTCAATTCTTGGAACGCCACGAGTCACGTTGGATTTAGATGCGACACCGGCGAAATGGAAAGTGTTCAACGTCATCTGGGTTGAGACCTCACCAATACTCTGACCAGCAATCATACCAACCATTTCACCTGGAGCCACAATAGCTCTCTTGTAATCAATTGTAATAGTATCCAATAATAATGTTAATGCTGCTTTGTTAAATCTTTTAACAACAAGAATATCCTTTGGAGACAAATAGAAGTAGAACAATGTCTTGAAAAGTTCTGTAGGAGGAGCATAGTAATTTTTCTCAAGATTGGAATAACAGTTTTCTATCATTTCTAGTGCTTCCATAGGTGTAATATCCACTAATGATGAAATAGTAATATTACATTGTCCTTGAATGTTATTAATTACATAATGGAAAGCAACTGGACAATTTACAATAGAATCACTCTTATTTTTAAATACATTTTTAATAATCGCCATACGCTTTTGAATCATCATATCAATATATTTCTGAGTTTTTTTCATATATTCATCTGTTTGTTTTTTATACCTAGTCATCGTATTTTTTAAGAATATATTATTTAATGTTTTAATCTTTCCCGATTCCTCGGGGATTAGGTAATGAGAATAAATATCTTGAGTACTCATAGATACAATAGGAATAGTTTGATTTTCTACTTTAATACAATCAATATTATCATCACCATAACAGAACTGGACAATTTTATTCTTATTTGTTCTAACAGTCATATCATAAGAAACCATTAAATCTTCAAGCCCTTTAATCAATCTTCTTTGAATGTAACCAGTAGTAGATGTTTTAACAGCGGTATCAATAAGACCTACACGACCACCCATAGCATGGAAGAATAGTTCTTGAGGTGATAAACCATTAACATATGAAGACTCAACAAAACCACGAGCTCCAGGCGAATCGTCAAATTTATTAAAGTGAGGAAGAGTTCTATTTTCAAACCCATAAGGTATGCGTTTACCATCTACGTTTTGTTGACCTAAACAAGAAATCATAAATGAAATATTTAAGTCAGAACCTTTAGAACCTGCTTGAACCATGGTTACAAATCTATTATCTTTACTAAGATTTTTTAAACCAATTTTACCAGATTCAGATGTAGCTTGATTAAGAATACTATTCACTTGAGTTTCAAACTCTTCTTCGTTTGTTTTTCCAGTATTATTTTCAAATATGCCAATTTGAACTTGATCAATCAAATTCTTTACATCACTTTTCTTCTTTGTAATAACTTGAATAATATCATCATCTGTTTTCTTATCAGAAATCAAATCACTAATGCCAACACTAAATGCACTTGATTTCATGTATTCAGTTACAATATTTTGTAAATCGTCAATAAATTTAGCTGATGCCATATTACCAAAGTCATTACAAACTCGCTGTAACAAACCCTTAGTACCCGCACCCATTACACTTTTATCCATTTGACCACGAACATATGTTCCATTTTTTATTTCAATTACAGCATTTGATGTTTTAGCATCATCTTTATCCTCTTTAAATGCCTTGGTTTTATATTTCATTGAAAGCGGAGGAAATATTTGACTTAAAATATCAAAATTTGTTATTCCTCCTTCTTTTTGTGCTTCGTCCAAAAGTTTTTTCTCGTTTACATTATTAAACATCATTAAAATATTCATTGCTTCACGAGGACTAAATCTTAGATTAGGTCTTGTGAATTGATATGAACCAAGCATAGAATCTTGATAAATACCAATAATTGAACTATTATTTGCTGGACTAACAATTTGATAGGGCACTGCTGCCAAATTTTTAAGTTCTGCCTCAGATTCTGGATCCTGTGGCATATGTAGATTCATCTCCAAATCATATCGTCTAAGTTTCCCTAGACGCCGGAATACACCTTGTGCCGTATCAAGTTGGTTAAACTATCATTTACGACCCGCGACCGTCTACTCTCTGGACCTTCCCCATGCTCTTTACCATAACGAGTTTAGGGGCTTGGCTGCTGATTTTCTAATTCTTCACATTTTAACCATTGGGTTCGGCAATTAACCGAGTTCCTCACTAATGTTTCCAATAGTGAGTGGTAGTGAAGACTCTAAAGAAGTTCCAGCAATTTGATCACGTTGCCATTTAATTATATCTAATATAAATATTCTTGCTCTTTGTTTTATTTCTTCGATTGTTTCATATTTTCCAACAAAAGTCGTTCTCATTTTTTCAATAGTAACTCTGACATATTCGTAATTTAATGTGTTGTTACGAATAACTTTAATATATTTGTCAATGTCATCATTATCAATATTAGTATTTTTGTATTTGTCAAATCTACTTTTAATATTTTGATTTTGAACTCTAAGCATATCTTTTTTACGTTCGTTTATATCACCTTTAAATGCTTTAAGTCTTTCAGATATTATTTGTTTTGTATAGTCGCTTCGTTTTAAATCGGGGGTTTTTACCTTTGGTGGTTCTAGTATTTCTTCATTGGTTATAATAACTTTTTTACCTTTTATGAACCCAATTTTTTGACCCCCATTAGTTAAATTATACCCATTTGGAAATTTAGTGTTTAGTTCATTAATGTATTTAACTTCATAGTTGTCTAATTCTTCAACACTACAAGTTATTATTAATTCACATTTAAAATTATTAAATCCATATTTTAGTAAAGCATAATTCAAGTATTTACACTGATTTTTTTTACTTGATTGAGATTCACATATATGGTCTTTAAATCTTCCAATGTGTCCAAATGGTCTATATTTCCCTTTATTTAAACGATGACTTCTAGTTTGACCTACATATAACATATTTGTTATTGTATTAGTAATTTTATATATCTCCCCAACGACTTTATGAAACTCATTTTTTTCTAGTAAACAATCCATTATTATTATAGAGCAATTTATATTTATATTATTTTAATTAAATGACTAGACGATTATATTAATTCAACCAGTATTGAATTAGTAGATATTACAACGTTTTTCTTATTAAGTATTATCTACAACTTAATAAGCGGTCGCCTGTTGGGGACAAGATTAATCTATTTATCCCCGTCAAAATCGGCATTGTATGGCTTAGTGTCAGCCACATTCATTCTAAAAGTATCACCTCGCTTCATAATTCTAGCAATATGACACATCATACTCATTCTGTGAAGAGTAGGTTGACGATTAAATAAAATCGCATCACCGTCCATCATATGTCTATGAACAGTATCACCTTCTTCCAGAACAATAGAATTTCTATCTAAATAATAGCGGAGTGTAATTACTTCACCATTTTGCTTTTCTAACATTTTAGCACCAGGCCATACATCGGGGCCATTTTGAATTAATTTAGTCAAGAAATTTTTATTAATTTTATTAACAATAACAGGTTTTGTAATATTCTTTGCTATCTTCATTGGAATACCTAATTCACGAATTGAAATATTAGGATCCGCAGTAATAACTGAACGCGCACTAAAATCTACACGTTTAGCCATTAGATTGCCTCTCATACGCCCACCTTTACCATTTAAGCGGTCTTTAATCGATTTTAAAGGTCTTCCGGAACGCTGAGCAACAGATGCTACACCTGGAATCTTATTATCAACTTGAGTAGCAATATAATATTGAAGAACAGTTGTCCAATCATCAATTACATTTGATGGAGCATTATTTTGAATTTTATCTTGCAATGTTTTATTTGTCTTAATAATATTCACTAAAATATGACTTAAATCATCTTCCGACCTTTGTTGAGCATCATGTTTTACAGATGGTCTAATAGCTGGAGGAGGAACTGTCATGACTTGGCAAATCATCCAATCAGGTCTTGAGTATAAAGGACTAAACCCCATAAAGGTAACATCGTCGTCTGATATTCTCTTGAAATTTTTTAATACCATCTCTGGTGTAACCTTAATTATAATTGGTTCCGAATCATTGCCATCATTTTTCCATTCAGCAAAGATAGTAGCAAGACCTTCTTTTCTAATTTTATTTGGCTGTAAAGTACCACACCCGTCTTCACTATCATCGCCACATCGCTTTACTTTCGTACACAATGAAAACACGTATTTCCATCTAGCCTCACCTTGTAATTTTAAAGCTTGTTTATATTTATCTTTACTTATTAAAAGTTTACTACATTTGAAACAAACACATTTCATACATTTTTGAACTGTGCTTAAATATTGAATATAAAATACAGGACGTGCTAATTCAATGTGACCAGCATAACCAGGAGTTTTCATATAATCAAGACCATCTGTAGGACAAATTAAACCAGGTTCTAAAACACCCATTCTAGGATCAAATAACCCTCCAATTACTGGTTTATTATTTATATATGTATCTCTAGTTGTAATTTCGGCAACAGAACTTTTCCTTATTTCTTCTGGTGACAGAATACTAAATTGTATTCCAATTACCTTTGAACAATTAATTGACATATTATTGGAAGTTGCGAACTTGGACATCTCTTATATTATAATATAATAGATTTATATTGTTTATTACTCAATTTTATTTTAAATAAATAAATATTGCGTTTATTTTTTACTTTGTTTATGATATATTTTACATATTTTCATTATATTATTATTATTATTATTATTATTATTATTATTATTAATATACTTTTTCTTATCAAAATAAATAAATAAGTTTGAACATATATAGTTCTAGATTTGTAATTATTTACATAATTATTTTATAAAATAAAATTGATTTTAATTTAAAACCATAATGTATTAATATATAATATATACGATGTCGCGTGAAAGTCAAAATAAATTATCTAAGAAGGAACAAAATAAATCATCCAGGAAGCAGGATGAAATAACTAAGAAAAAGAAAAGGTTTGAAAATCCGGATAGTGATGATGACGGTAGTGATTATGAAAGTGATGAAATGGATGAGCATGAATATCGTAAATTTCTTTCAAAGATATTTCCATCTAAACATTTAAATAATAAAATTAAGTCTGGAGATAAATTAAAAAAAATAGCAGAAGAATTTGAGGAGGAAGAAGAGAAAAAGTTTAAATCTAAAACGAAGACAAATAAAAAGATTAAAGAAACTGAAGAAGAATGGGAAACGGATTCTTGTGCAGACGAAGAAATTTTAGTTAAAAAAGCAAAAAATAATAAAAAGTATAAAAAGAATAAAAAAATTGAAGTTTCGGACGATGAAGACGAAGTATCTCTTGGAGAAGAAGATACAGAAGATGATTCAGAAGATGAAGATTATATAGAAGACGATGACGATGACGATGATTCAGAAGATGAAGGTGAAGAAATTAATATTGGTAAAAAGGGAGCTAGAAAATTAAACATTGTATTAACAATCGGAAGAAGAGATGAAGACGAAGAAGATTGGAATGAAGAAGATTACGAACCTGATTATGACGAAGAGGATGATTCTGTAATGGAAACTGAAGACGAAGATGAAGACGTTTCTACAGATGATTCTGATGACGATGACGATGAAGATATGAAACCTAAAAAAAAATCAAGGAAAATTAAAGCAGATATTAATGAACCTCTAGAAGAGACTACTAATTCGGAAGATAAAAATGATGTACTAGAAAAACTAAAAAATTTATTAGAAAATAATCCAAATGATAAATCAATTCAGAAATGTATTGATGTTTATGAAAGAGAAATTAAAATGTCAAAAAAGAAGCTTCAAAAGAAGGAAAAGAAACAAAAAAATAAAAATCTTAGAATATTTAAAAAAATAATTAAAGATAAAAATACTATGAATGACTTTTCATTTTATGAAAAGTTAGAAATTGAAAATCAAAAGAAAATAATCAAAGAATTGAGAGAAATTAATAAAATAACAAGAATCGAAAAACCTTACAGAATGACTCTTCTTGAATCTGAAATTCCTGTTCAATTCAAATCTGCTGCTATGAAAAAGATTAATTCTCTTCGCTATATGGAACCGGGTAGTGGTGAATTTTATAAAATTAAAAATTGGGTTGATACATTTATGCGCATCCCATTTAGCAAACAAGAAGGACTTCCGATTAGCATTGAAGATGGTGTAGATAAATGTCATGAATTTATGGAAACCGCACAAAAAACTTTAGATCAAGCAGTATATGGATTAAATGACGCAAAGATGCAGATAATGCAAATGTTGGGTCAGCTTTTAACAAATCCTAAAGCAATCGGTACTTCTATTGCTATTCATGGTCCTCCTGGTACAGGTAAAACTAGTTTGGTAAAAGAAGGAATTAGTAAAATTCTTAATAGACCATTTGCTTTTATTGCACTAGGCGGCGCTACCGATAGTAGTTTCCTAGAAGGTCATGGATATACATATGAAGGTAGCACTTGGGGTAAAATTGTTCAAATATTGATTGATAGTAAGTGTATGAATCCAGTAATTTACTTTGACGAACTTGATAAGATTAGTGACACACCAAAAGGAGAAGAAATTGCTGGCATTCTTACACACTTAACCGATACATCTCAAAATTCTCAATTTCACGATAAATATTTTGCCGAGATTAATTTTGATTTAAGTAAATGTTTATTCATCTTCAGTTATAATGATGAATCAAAGGTTAATCCTATATTAAAAGATAGGATGTATAGAATTAAAACGAATGGCTACAATGGAAAAGAAAAGTCAGTAATTGCTAACAATTATTTGTTACCTAAGATTCATGAACAAGTTAGATTTAATAAGGATGAGATAATTATTCCAAATGATGTAATTAATTACATTGTTGATCATCATTGTAATAAAGAAGATGGAGTTAGAAATTTGAAGCGTTGTTTGGAGATTATTTATACCAAATTAAATTTATACAGACTAATGAAACCTGGTTCAAACTTATTTCAAAGTGAGATGTCACTAACTGTTGAATTTCCATTCACAGTAACAAAAGATATAGTTGACAAACTAATCAAGAAAGAGTCAACTGGAACAGAAACTTGGCGTAGTTTGTATAATTAAATGATATAAAAACAACACTATAAGATAAATAATAATGAATATAAATTATTTTTTATCTGTCAAGAATAAACTAGAAAAAATTTTGTCGCATTTGAATGAAATTAAATTAACTTATTGTGAAATTCAAATAAAAAGTGAAGATTACATTAATTCTGAATATATATGTCATGAAATTAACGAATATAATAAAAAAATAAATGCTCTAGAAGAAACAATAAAAGATTTAAATGAATTACGGTGTAATAATTGTCAACATACATTTGTAGATGATTTAATTGATATTACTCCAAATACTTCACAGCATATAACATACTGTACAATTTGTGGATATACAAAAGAAAATTAATTTTGTAGATATATATTATTTAATTTCATACTTAAAGAGGTTCTACTACATGATGAAGAGGATTTCTTTAAATTATGTAAAATATCACAAAAAAAGGTTCCTCCATATGTAGCATTGATATATGAAATTTTTTGGGGAAAGTTTTTTTGAATTTTCAATTTTGGACATTTATTTTTGTCCATTTTTGAAAATCTTGGATATTTTATGGCAAAAAAATAATTTTGTGACCATAATTAAAAATTAGCGTCTGGACACTAAAAAAATAATTATAAAATTGTGACTGTAATTTTTTTATATTTTATAAAACAAATATTAAAAACTTTTCTATAGGAAATATAATGGAAAACGAGGAAAACAAAAAAAACGAGTTTTACGAGCCAAAATATAATTGTGAAATATGTGATTTTAAATGCTGTTATATTTCAGATTGGAAAAGACATTTGTCTACTAGTAAACATTTAGTCAGTAAGGATGGAAATAAAATGGAAAAAAATGGAAAAAAACTCGGCGAGAAAATTATTAATAATTGCCATTCATGTGATATTTGTAAAAAAACATATAAATCTATATCTGGATTATGGAAACACAAACAAAAATGTAATAAGGTTGAATATAAAGCTGAACCTAAAAATGAACAAAATAATATAACTGATAAGGAATTTATTGTAATGCTTATAAAACAAAATACCGAATTAATAAAAGAAACAACAGATTTTAAATCTATTATGATGGAGGTTATAAAAAACGGAACACATAATACAATTCATACAAACTCTCATAATAAAGCATTTAATCTTAATTTCTTTTTAAACGAGACATGTAAGGACGCTATGAACATTACGGATTTTGTTGATTCTATTAAATTACAGTTATCAGATTTAGAAAGTGTTGGCAAATTGGGATATGTAGAAGGAATCTCTAATATTATAGTTAAAAACCTTAAAGATCTTGATGTTAATAAAAGACCCGTTCATTGTACTGATAAAAAGAGAGAAACCATGTATATTAAAGATGATAATAAATGGGAAAAAGATGAAGAAAAACAAAAATTACATAAAGTTGTTAGAAAGGTTGCGTGTAAAAATCAAAACTTAATACCTAAATTTAAGGAGAAACACCCTGATTGTGGAAAATATAATTCAAAATTCTCAGACCAATACAATAAAATTGTTGTAGAATCAATGGGAGGTGCCGGAGATAATGATTATGAAAAGGAAGAAAAAATAATACAAAATATATCAAAAGAGATAACAATTGATAAGGTTCTATGATTTAGTGCAACTCGCATTTTAAATGTCATTGTTCCTCCTAAAAGAAGGATAAACTAAATTCTATGTAATGTGATCTAACTGATGGTACTATGTTAAAAGCTATTGATAAAAATGGTTTATCCATATTATACATTATAATATGGATAATATGAATTTACTTTCAAAAATATTAGTATATTTACCAAACAGTGTCAGTATTATGCCACCACATTCCATCCCCTTTCTTAACGTTATATAATGCTCTAAAAATTTCAGAACGCGATAGTGGAACATTACATCTATATTTATCAAGTGGATGTGGATTTGTCTTCAATTGTGCAGCCAATGCTTTCTTAGTTACAACTTGCCTTTGTTGGAAAGCAAAATATGTATAAAATCCTTCATAAGAAAAATAACGGATTGGCATTAAATCGCCATTTTTTTCTTGAAAATCTCTTAAATATTCATCGCAAATAGCTAATCCAGAAATATCAGCTAAATCTTCACCAACCCCAATAGACGCATCAAATTTAATACCATCTCTAGCAGCAAATTCTTCATATTGTTTAATTACATCTTGTTGAATTAATTTGTATTTTTTTTTATCAGTATCAGTCCACCAATCATTTAAATTACCATCCCATCCATATTTGCTTCCCCAATCATCAAACGCGTGGGATAATTCATGACTAATTGTGAAACCAATATGTGCTAAATTATATTCAATTCCTCTCTCATCCAAGTCTACAAAAGGTTTTTGAATGTAACCAAGATTTATATAAATTGAATTCTTAGATGGAGTATATGAAGCATTTACTATATATGCTTGTGTTCCAACCATCTTAACAGGATATTGAGACCAATCCATCATTGGAATATCTATCGTATGCTTATTATTAAGATGAATTAATTTTTTATGACGCCAATCAATAATTTTTTTCAGGTTATCATATAATAGTGTCCCATAATCAAGATCAGGGTCTTCTCTCAAATCTTTAGGTTTTCCATAAACAAAATTAAAATGTTCTAATTTTTTTAATGCATACTCTTTGGTCGATGGTTGTAACCAAGTATTACGCATCAATATTTTCTTATAAACAATTTTAAGATCATTACATAATATTTTAACATATTCAAGTGCTTGAGGGTTTTCATATTTTTTAACATATTCATTTGTTAAAAATGTATTAAATGGAAGAGACATATATAGAGAAGCCCCTACTGCGTCAGAACGATTTAATTCTTCTTGACCTCTCTCGAATTTGCCAGAAAAATCATAGTTTAATTTTTCATAATCTGAAGTTATTCTTGCTAATCTAGATAATAATATCCAAACCCAATAAGAACGCCATTTTGGTGTATTCCAGTTTTGTAAAAATAAATCACTTCCACATTTTAAATAATTTTTACTTCCTGTAATAAATGTAGTAGGCATTTTTTCAAACCCAAGATGGTAAGAAAATTCTTTCCAATTAAATCCATATTTAGATAAAGCTTCAGTGCCATATATTTTGTTATACGACTCTTCATCTTTTGAAGTTATATCAATACAACCTAATGCATTAAATATGTCAACTTCAACATCATAAATATCTTTTCCGTGAAATTCGTTTGGTCCTAAAAGCGAATTAAACATTTTTTGACAAGATTTTTGAAATTCTTTTATATACTTATTTTTATAATGAACATCTTTTCCGTCATCATAATAAACGGCTAAATCTAAAATAGTAAATTGATGAGGAGATAAATAACAAGAATATACTTTTGTGTTTTTGTCGTCTGGATTTAAACTCCATACAAAAGGAGCCTTATATGAAATCATTTCATCTTTGTTAAAAAACGCAAGCATTTTCCATGGATTACCTTCAGCAATTAAGTTATCAACAGTTTTAACAGCTTCTTTTGCTAGACGTTTTGTGTAACCCTTTGGATTCATTTTGATAACAGAATTGTAAAAATTCTTAAGGTTTTTAGAAAGTTTATTATTGTTATTCTTAATATAATCTAGAATAATATCATTTAACTCTTCGTATACTTGATGCTGAGTCAATCTGAAATTGTCAATTTGAGTTATATATTTTTGTTGACTTTCTAAACTAACATTTTTTAGCCATTGATAGTTTATGTAATCATAAAAATTGTTTTCAGGTTTAATACTATCAGGTGTGAATTTACTTAAAAGTTGTTTTACAAACTCTTTTTTTCTTTCTGTACTAGATTTTAGAATATGATTTTGATGGTTTTTTTTATTAAATTCCTCTTGAAATGATTTTAATCCAATTGGACAATCCAATATTTTTTGATTTTTTTTTGTAATATTTTTCTTAATAAGTTTCTTCTGAGTTTTAACCATTTATATATATATAAAATTATTAATTTTATTTGTTATTTATAAATATATAAAAATAACATCATATATTATCATAATGAATAACGAAGAACTAATAATAGAAAATGCATTAAGATTGAAAAATATGAATAAAATATTATTAGTAGAGTAAAATAATATTTTAAGTTTATGGTAACAAATTAATACTGTGAGTAAGGAACATTATTACTTCCGCGAAGTATCAAATAATTGTATTGATTACCAGTCATACAAGCGCAACCAGATGAATTAGAATATGTATTAGGACAGCA
>Ga0102830_1000373_pt1 | contig 20507 bp, 20 predicted proteins | sample ColrivemetaGS703_FD_84511 | JGI IMG/M metagenome (GOLD analysis project Ga0102830, IMG submission 84511) | Estuarine microbial communities from the Columbia River estuary - Freshwater metaG S.703 | ecosystem: Environmental > Aquatic > Marine > Intertidal zone > Estuary | place: USA: Columbia...
AGGCCATCGGGTCATTCGAAATCATGGTATCTTGAAGAAGATGGAAAATTAGATTATCCTAAAATGTGGGGATTTTGGAATATTTATGATACCGAAAATAATAATAAACTATTCAGTCATCAAATATTTAGAGACTTAACCACACCTAGTTATAATAAAAATTTTATTGAGTATAAAGAAATATCTAAAATCACCGATGAAGATTATCTATATTGTATAAACATATGGGACCCTAACTTTTTTAATAGAAATAAAAATATAGGATTTAAAACAATATCAAATAGAATTGTAAATGATGTTAAAAATGGTAAATGTAAAATTGTTTTAATTCTTCAATTTGAAGGATTTTCGGGAATCACTAATAATGATTTGTATATATTAGATTCGTGGATTTCACAATATAATTTACCAACTAACTCCGTTTTATACATTCACGGTAATTTAAATATTGAAAGTCTATGTATAGAAAATAAATTAAAATTTAAAGGAATACCAATTTCTTTATTTGATGCATGGATACCATATGAGAAAATACAAGATAATCCTGTGGGATTAACAATAGATGATAAGTGTTTATTTTTATCATACAATCGAGCTCCAAGAGATAGTAGAATTTATTTTGTATCAAGACTTTTAAAAAATAATTTATTAAATCTTGGTAAAATTAGTATGGGAAAGTTTTTAACATCTCAAACTAAAATAAACGATGAGTGGGCAGAAAAGTTATCAAATCAAACACCGATATTGATAGATAAGCCATTAGATATAAATTGGGCAGTTGGTGTTGATTATAATAATTATGAAACAACTTTTGTCAGTATTGTAACTGAAACATTGACACAACCTAAAACTTTATTTTTATCAGAAAAAACATGGAAACCCATATCAGTAGGTCATCCATTTATGATAATAGGCTCGAAAGGAACATTAAAATATTTAAAATCGCTTGGTTATAAAACATTTGATAAATGGTGGGATGAATCCTATGATTTAATAGATGATGAATATGATAGAATTGATTGTGTCATATCACAATTAGAAACTCTATCAACCAAATCAAACCAGGAATTGATTGATATGAAAAGTGAAATGATGGAAATACTTCAACATAACATGGACTTATTTAAAACACAAGTGATTAAACGATATTCTTGGAGTGGAAATGATTTTGAATTGGATAATACAAAACCAATTCTTGATATACTTATAAATGTATAAATTTAGTTATGAATTTTGTATTTGAAGATATTAATCTGTTTAGAAATTTAGCAGAACATTGGGTTGATAACAACGCAGGTTCTCCGAGATTTACTGTATCACCTATATTTAATAGATTGAACACGGTTCAGTACTATAATGATAAATATAAAGGGATATGTAATATATTTTCAGTAGATGAAAAACCTGAAAAATATATAATTCCTATTGGTGTAAATAACGACCCTCATAATTGGGCAGGTGGCACTCATTCCGAATTTGAAAATTATCCAAGTTTATTTGAATTTTTAAGTCAAGTTTATTTAGAAGATTTACGTAAAAGAAATGCATTCTTAATCATTGATAGTTCGTTTGAGGGATATCATGAAGATTGGGTATTTAACTATTTTCACGATGAATGTGATAAATATGGCATACATCCAAATCAAATATTTTTTGTAACTGGAAATCAAATAGTAGATGAGTGCTATGAAAAGTGGCTAATATCAAATCCAAAAAAAGATAAAATAAATGCAGTTCCATACACTCATTTTGAATTTGATTGCTATACATTTTCCTTACAACTACCACCTGGTAATTCTAAATCTTTACCATTATTTGATGACCATTTAAATTATAAAAAATCAAATTTAGATGAAATAAAAACATACTGTAATTTAAATAAAAAACCAAGAAGTCATAGAGTTAATTTTTATACTTTACTTTATTTAAATGAACTGTTGGATAAGGGCTTGGTGAGTATGGAAGACCTTGAAACCGATTCTATTTATTTTTGTGATACAAACTTTGATAAAGAGTTTGTTGATAAGGTTAAACAAACTTTGCCATCTCGTATATATGGAGTTTCAAATGAAATATATGACCCGGGATATTACATAACACGATTTAATGACCAAATAACATTAGACACGTGGATTTCGGTTATAAGTGAGGCACAGTATTGGGATTCACAGGAAACTGTTTTTTTAAGTGAAAAAATATTCAAAGTAATGGCATGTTCACATCCATTCATGATTCTTGGAAATAAGCGAAGTTTGGATGAGCTAAAACAACTTGGATATAAAACTTTTGATAAGTGGTTAGATGAGTCATATGACAATATGACCGATTGTGATAGATTTTATGCATTAATAGAAAATATTAAAAAAATAGATTCGATTGAAGATAAACTATCATGGTTTTCGGAAATGAAAGACATAATAGAATATAATAAAAATAGATTAAAATATAATTCAATTCAGAGTTTACCTCCTGCTGCTAAAATTATATTAAATCAATATTATGACGGAAGTGCCCCTGATTATGATTCATTAAAAGATAGATTATTAAATAAACAAAGACACGGTATGAAAGTAGGTTTTATTGGGATTGGAAAGCTTGGTAAAGAAGCAGTTGAAGTGATATCAAAAAGACATCATGTTATAACATATGATATACAAGAAATTCACATAGATGGTGTTGAGAGAATGCAAACAATAGAAAAGGTTTGTCAGGATAGAGAAATTATATTTATTGCAGTTCCTACTCCACATGACCCAGCTTACGATGGCAGATATCCAAGTTCTCATTTACCTAATAAAGATTTTGATTATTCTATTGTAAAAGAGGTTTTAGCCGAAGTAGACAAATATACAACAAAAGACCAATTAGTTGTTTTAATATCAACTGTTTTACCAGGTACAATCAGACGAGAATTCATTCCATTAGTTAATAATTTTAGATTTATTTACAATCCTTATTTAATAGCAATGGGTACTGTAAAAGAGGATATGGTTACTCCTGAAATGATTATAATTGGAACTGAAGATGGTTCTACCACGGGTGATGCACAATTATTGATTGAATTTTATGAAACTTTTATTGATAATGGTATTAGATACGAAGTGGGTACATGGGATGAAGCAGAAGCAATAAAAATATTTTATAATACTTTTATTTCTACAAAAGTGGCACTTGTAAACATGATTCAGGATGTTGCTCAAAAAAGTGGAAATATGAATGTAGATGTTGTAACCGGTGCATTAGAAAGAAGTACTCAAAGAATTATATCACCTGCATATATGAAAGCCGGAATGGGAGATGGGGGTGGATGTCATCCAAGAGATAATATTGCTTTACGATATATGGCAGAAAAGTTAGAACTTGGGTATGATATATTTGACTCAATAATGAACGCTCGAGAAAAACAGGCTAAAAACTTAGCAGATGTAATTATAAAAGTTGCAAAAGAAAATAACTTACCTGTTAATATTCTTGGAAAATCTTATAAGCCAGGTGTTTCATATGAAGAAGGGTCAACTACAATATTAACAGCTCACTATGTCAGTAAGGAAATTGAAGATGTGGTTTTTGATTCAACTGATAGACCTGCAGTATATTTGTTAGGTCATAGGGGTCAATTTAACGATTATCAAGTAGATTATCCATCTGGTAGTTACATTATAGATGTTTGGCGAGAGTTCGATACCCCAAGAGATGATATTAAGGTATTGCATTATGGAAACACACGATAAAGAAACCAAAAAATTAAATTTGGTATATACAAATTGGGATGGTGATACATTTATTCCAAATGGGTATGATATGTTTCCTGACTCATTCTTTTTTGATTCACATGGATTTTTTAACACCTATTTAAATCATGTAAATGATATAAATGAAAATAGAAGGTTTGAAATTAAAAGAGAGCCAATAATTAACACTACTAATCATGACACATATTTTTATGTAGTAAGTCATGCTAATTTATTATTCCACGAATTATATACTAATATAACTAAAATATCAAGAGATGTAATTGATAGAGTAAATAATGAAAAAGTATATATAGTATTTTTACAAGAACATGAACCATCTAATATCGAGGGGTTTGCATTATTACTAAAAGAGTTTAGAAAAATAAATGTTCCATTGGACCGGATTATTTTAATTAATAATAATTCAAAATTATACGAATATAAGGACAGGTATAATGTTAATATTGGTTGTTTAAAAACTAATTTTTTAGATTACTCATCTACTGAAGCATTAACTAATTTAGAATTTGATTTTAATCCTGATAAAAATGGAAAGTTTTTTATGTGTAGAAATAGAGGGCCTCGAAATCATAGGCAATCTTTAATGTTACACTTTCATCTGAATAATCTTGTAAATGATATAAATTACTCTGCCATACCAATTGAATCATATAATACCGATGATATACATCCATATTTAGATTATTTTGATATATCTACGATTGAAGAAAATTTAGAATTAATACAACATTTAAAAACACATATTAAAATTGATGAATATGAGGAGAGTGAAGGAGTTATAGACCCCCATACTCGTAATTTTATTTTAAAGGAAGGATTGAGTCTTTCTATTAGAATTCCCGAAGTGACCGAAAGTTTTAAAAATTCATATTTCAATATTGTTACCGAGTCTCAATATGAATCCAAAAATGATAATGTACATATAACTGAAAAAACTTTCAGGCCATTTTTTTACTATCAGTTTCCTATATTTTTAGCATCTCAACACCATATAAAATTTTTAAAACAAGAATATGATTTTGATTTATTTGATGATGTTATTAATCATTCATATGATAATGAGTTAAATGATAGAAAAAGAATGAACATGGTTGTTGATGAAATAAAAAGAATAAATTCTAATAAAGATTTTTATAAAAAATTCTATATTCAAAATAGACATAGATTTTTAAGAAATAGACACATTTTATTAGAAGGTATTTTGAAAAAGAAAAAAAAGGATTTTGATTTCTTTTGGAATTTAATTTAATATGAAATTAGTAACATTTGGTGATAGTTGGACTGCCGGTCATGGAGTTGAATCTGATTTCTCGTATAAAGAAGAAGCTTTCCCACCACAGTTCATTCAGAAGTTAAGAGAACAAAATTCATGGCCAAGGTGGTTATCTGAAAAATTAAATATACCATCGGTAAATATGGGTGTATGTGGTTATGGAAATGAGTTTATATATAATTCTATTCTTGATAGTTTACTAAATTCATTCATAGAGAAGGATGATTTAATTATAATAACTTTTTCATATCCATATAGATATTCTAATAAAAACAAGTACACACCATATGAAATTTTAATAAAAACTTATGAACTATTAAAAGATTACAATCATTTATTTTTTAATGGATTCTATCCTTTGTTAAAAGATGAAAATATAGATGGTTTGTTTATACCTAATACTTTTATAGACCCAACCAAAACATTTGCCGATGTTTTGAAAAAATGGGAAATTGAAAATGATGAATCGGTTTGGGAATATAACAGTAGGAGTGTATGGAACGATGAACAAAATTATTGGGAAGGTGATTACCACCCAAACTTAAAGGGATATAAAATAATATCAGATTATGTTTATTATAAAATAAATGGGTAAACAAACAGAAGAACATATTAAGATTTGGGATAAATATATTTCACTTTATAGTGATAAACTTAAACACTATTCACCTAAAATATACGAAAATACAAATTATACTGCTGTTATAGTAGAACCTCGTAATCATAAAGACCTGAATACTGTTATAAAAAATGTAATGTATTTTTTGAATGAATCGGATTCTAAAATAAAATGGGGTTTAAAGATATATCATGGCCACAATAATAAATCATTTATTAAAAACATAATAAAAGGATGGGATGGTGTTTTATTAGAAAATTTAAATATAAATGATTTAAGTGGTAAGTTGTATAATGATTTACTCAAAACACCAACATTTTGGAAATCTATACCAAGTGAAAATATTTTAATATTTCAAACTGATTCTATTCTTTTAAAATTTGGGATAGATGAATTTATAAGTTACGATTATGTCGGTGCACCATGGACACGATACCGAGAGGGTAGTAATGTTGGAAATGGTGGATTATCATTTAGAAAAAAACAAAAAATGATTGAAATATCTACTAATAATATAGATAATTCAATAGAAATGGAAGATATTTATTTTTGTAAATATTTAATTAAAGATAATATTGCTACATATGATGTTGCAAAAAAGTTTTCGGTTGAAGATGTTCCATATATAAATCCTCTTGGATTACATCAACCAAAAATAGAATTAAATTTATTAGAAGAACTATTAAAAAACTCTTTGTTAATATGAAAAATAAATTATGGTCATTTGGATGCAGTTTTACTGCAGAATATCATCCTTTAAATGAAACACCCCCGAATAACTATGATAGATATAGAGAATTCAAAGGAGGAGAATTGCCACCCGTTTGGCCAACTATATTATCCGAAAGACTTGGCCTTGAAAATTCAAATAAAGGTGTAGGTGCGTCATCAAATTACCATATATTTTATCAATTCTGTAAATTTTGCTCAGAATTAAAAGAAGATGATGTTGTTATTGTCGGATGGACAAGTCCTTATAGATTTATATTAGCATCAAAAGAGTATAACTTTTTGCAAAGCATACTTCCAAAGGTAGAATATCGACCCGAAGAATATGACCAATCTGTAATAGATTACATACTTGTAAATAGAGATAATCCAATTTGGAATGAGGAAATAATATCATTCACTCGTATAATTGATGAGGTGTGTAAAGAAAAAAAATGTAAAGTTTTTTATTGGTCATTTCATTTGGATGTTATTGAATATATTCAAGCTAAATATGAAAATTATAGTGAAGATAAATATATTTTGGGGCATGATGGTGAAGAATTAGATAAGACACTTCGTTATGGTATTGAACGAACTGCAACAATACAAAAAGAGACTAAAAATTTAATAAATGATTTACATTTTGGTGAATATGGTCATCAGAAACAGGCAAACTACTTTTATAATCACATAAAACCAAAAATAAAATTCAAATGAGTTACTTTAAAGGAAAAAAAGTTGTAGTTACAGGTGGGGCAGGATTTCTTGCAACACACTTTATTAATAAGTTACACGAGTTGGGTGCAGAAATTACTACAAACACTCATAATAGACCATTACAAGTTAGTGAAGATATCCAAAAGGATATAAAAATCATAGAAAATCTTGACCTAAACAAGTTAGAAGATGCTCTAACACTAACAAAGGGTGCTCATTTGGTAATTCACACAGCAGGCCATGTTTTACATCCAGGTTCGGTGCGAACTGATATACAAGGTTCACTTGGAAACATTACTTTACTTGGAAATGTGCTAGATGCATGTGCAAAGAATAAGGTAGATTCTTTTTTTGACCTTAATTCATCAACCGGTTATCCAGATAGAAGGTATCCCGTTAAAGAAGATGAGTTTTGGGTAGAAGAACCTTATGAGGCGTACTTTGGTTATGGGTGGATGAGGAGATATCGAGAAAAATTAATGGAACATACTGCAAACTTCTCTAACTTAAAGGTATTTTTAGGAAGAGGTTCTGCAATATTCGGACCAAATGACAATTTTGATGTAAAAACCTGTCATGTCATACCAGCAATCATAAATCGTATGTTAGGTGGTGAAAATCCATTCACTGCCTGGGGTTCTCCTGATGTTGTAAGAGACTTTCTTTATGTAAAAGATGTAATTAATGGTGCTTTAACAATTATTGAACATGGAACTCCAATGCAACCCTATAATGTAGGTTACGGTGCCCCGATTACAGTTGGAGATATTGTAAATACTATTCAAAAGGTTTCTGGTCTTACACCTGAAATAATTTGGGATAATTCTAAACCAACAACTATACCATTCAGAATGGTTAGTACTGAAAAGATAAATAATCTTGGGTTTAAACCAACTTATTCATTTGAAGAAGGAATTGAAGAAACAATTAATTGGTTTAAGAATGAGTACAAAAAATAAATTATTTATACTGGGTGATAGTTTTTGTTATAACCCAGTTAGACATGATGGAAATCATTATCTTTGGGTAGATAATATAAAAAACTACTTTTCGGATAATTACGAAATTGTAGTTAGTGCATATCCAAGTAGGGATGCTCAGACTATAATAGATAATTGGATAAAAATATTACCTACTCTAACTAAAGATGATATTATAATAATTTGCATTCCGTTTTATATAAGAATCAGAGTTCCATTAAGAAAAGATGACTATATGATAACACGATGGAGTGATGGTGAAATCATAAACAGATTTGTAACACACCATAGTTGGTATTTAACTGATTCTGAAAATTTATATATTAATGAAGAAAAAATATTAAAATCTGATTTAGATGAAAAGATAATTTTCTTTGAAAGTCTTTTCTATGAAAATGAATCGGTTGAAAAAAATTATAATGAGGTGATAGAATCTTTATATAAATTAACACCAAGTAAAAAATATATATTTTCTTGGGATGATATGAAATATCAAACAAATGTAATTGAATATAAAAAACAACTTACTGAAAAAATAGGATGGATAACAAGTGGCGAATTATATAATGAAACAAATGGTAAGAGTGGCCAAATAAATGACTCACATTGGGATTATAGGACACATGAAAATTTTGCAAATTATATAATAGAAAAATTTAAATAAATGAGAGCATTAATAACAGGAATAACAGGAATGGTTGGTTCTCATTTGGTTGATTTTCTAATAGAAAACACCGATTGGGAAATATATGGATTTCTTCGTTGGAATGATAGATTGGATAATCTTGAACACCACTTTGATAGAATTAATAAAAAAGATAGAATTCATTTATTGTATGGTGATTTAAATGATTTACCATCAGTACAACTTTCTATTAGAGAATCAAATCCTGATTATGTATTTCATTTAGCAGCACAATCATACCCACGAACTTCATTTGATGCTCCATTGGAAACTTTACAAACCAATATAATTGGAACTGCAAATCTTTTAGAAAGTTTAAGAATTTTTGGCAAAAAAGATGTAGTGGTTCATAACTGTGCATCATCTGAAATTTTTGGTAGGGTTCCAAAAGAAAAATTACCCATTGATGAAGAATGTTCTATTCACCCTGCATCACCATACGCAATATCAAAAGTAGGAACTGATTTGGTTGGTAGATATTATGGTGAGGCATATGGAATGAATGTAATATCAACAAGAATGTTTACTCATACTGGCCCAAGAAGGGGAGATGTGTTCTCTGAATCAACTTTTGCAAAACAAATTGCAATGATTGAAGCTGGATTACAAGAACCAACTATTTATGTTGGTAACTTGGATTCATTAAGAACTTATGCAGATGTTAGAGATGCTGTTAGAGCATATTATATGTTGGTAACTATAAATCCAATTGCAGGAGAGTACTACAATATTGGTGGTGAGTTTACTTGTAGTATCAAGGATATGCTAAATTATCTTATATCACAATCAACCAGGGATGATATTAAGATTGAAGTTGATGCTGATAGGTTAAGACCAATTGATGCAGATTTACAAGTACCAAATACAGAAAAGTTTAGAAATCATACAGGTTGGAAACCAAAATATACATTTGAACAAACAATGAATGACCTTTTAAATTATTGGAGAGCAGAAATTAAGAAGGGACGAAAATTTTTAAGTAGATAGTGAAAACGGTTGGAAATGTAAATTTAATTACAACAGGAATTGATGATATTTTTTTGAATAATGGGGATTGTATATATGGAATACATAATATAAATCAATCTCGAGGACTTTTGTCATATTATTCAAATAATAAATTTGACTTTACTGATTGTCATGTTGATGATGTTTCTAATAACCCAAATACAGAATATTACTTTGTATTTTCTACACAAAATATTTTTTATAATGATTTGTGCGAATTATTTTTAGATTACAATAAATCTAAACAATTATCTAATTTGTTTTTAAATAAAAATTTAAAAATACTTTTTATAAATGTTCATGAAGTAGAAGATATTGTTGATATAACAAATTTTTTAAATATTTTAAAAAAAATAAAAATAAATTTAAGTCAAATTTATTTGATAAACAATGATTCCAATCTAAACAAATATAATACGGAATTAAATTGGGGAATTACTACATACAAGACTAATCACTTGGCATTTACAGGTGTTCGTACTGTAATTGATAAGCATTCTTATTTTATAGAAAATAAAAGTGGTAAATTTTTTTTAAATTTAAATAATCATCCAAAGCCTCATAGATTTGCATTAGTTTCATTATTAGATAAGTTTAACTTATTAAATGATGTTAATTTTTCTTTATTGAGAAGTAGATATAATGAAGATGATGAGTATTGTAATTTATTTGGAATAGATTTTTATAATAATATAAAAAATAATTTAAATTATATAGATACTATAATACCAAAAAATTCAGATTTTGAACCAGGTAGAGATGATTTCTGTATAGACGGAGATTATGTTGATGTTTCCAACTATGTTACAAATTTTGATTATTTAAATTCTTATGTAAACATTACAACTGAATCAAACTACTTTTCAAAATCAGTTCATATATCAGAAAAAAGTTTTAAATTATTTTATTTTTATCAACTGCCATTATTTTTGGCATCACAGTATCATGTTCAAACTTTAAAAGAAACTTATGGGTTTGATATGTTTGATGATATTATAGACCATTCATATGACCTCGAATCTAATAATACAGTTAGAATATTAAAATTTATTGATGAGGTAAAAAGATTGCATTCTCAAAAAGAATATATAAAGAAAATATATAAATCATTATACACAAGACTTGAGAACAATAAAAAAATTATTTATGACTTATCTGCATCAAATGCAGACTATAATATTTTTTTAGATATATATAATAAATAGTTATGATGAGAAAGTACCTACCTACCCTTGGAGAATTAATTGATAGATTATCAATAGTTCAACTTAAAGAAGTTAAGATTCCTAAACATAAAGAAGAATATTCAAAAGAGATATCTGATATTGTTCATGATATTAACGAAATCCTCAAAGAAAAGGATAGGGTTGATGGAGAATTCATCAGAGCAGTGATTGTTCTTTCACAAATGAATGCACATATTTGGTATAATGAAGATAATGCTCGTAGTGGTGATAATCAAGGAAACCAATTAATGTTAACACATGGATTAAATGGAATCAGAAACACTGCTAAAAATAAAATACAAGAATTTGATGGTGGGCGGAAGGATTATAAAATTGACTGTATAGCATCTGAATTTAAAGATTGGGAAATTAGTTGGTAATATGAAAATTTTAGTAATAGGGGAAACTTGTGATGATATATTCATTTATGGGGAAGTTTCAAGACTTAATCCAGAGGCACCCGTCCCTATTATAATTCCAAAGTATCAAATCGTTAATAAAGGAATGGCTGAAAATGTGGCCAACAATTTAAAATCTCTTGGTAGTCATGTTGATTTAATTTGTAACCAATCTTTAATAAAAAAAATAAGATATGTAGATGATTCTTACAATTATATTTTATTAAGAATAGATGAAGGTGATATATGTGATAGAATTGATTTAAATAACTTACCTAATGATGATTATTCTGCAGTTGTTGTGGGCGATTACAATAAAGGATTCTTGTCAGAGGATGATATTAAGTTTATATCAAAAAAATATTCTTGCCCAACATTTTTAGATACTAAAAAAGAATTGGGTGATTGGGTTCGCGATATAAATTACATAAAAATTAATAATTCCGAATACCAGCGAAACAAAGATGTAATAGATTCTCATTTACTAAATAAAACAATAATCACAAGAGGAAAAGTTGGATGTGATTTTAATGGTAAAAATTTTCCAACAAAAGAAGTTGAAGTAAAAGATGTTGCAGGAGCAGGTGATACTTTTCTGGCAGGATTAGTATTTAATTATGTTGAAACCAATTCAATAGAAGAATCAATAAAATTTGCAAATAAGTGCTCAACTCAAGTTGTACAAAAACGAGGAGTTGGTATAGTTAATATAAATGAGTTATATGGAACCGAATAAAAGTTTATTTTACAAAGATAGAAAGTGGAATGATTTTCACTACTATAATGGTACAGTTTTACCCGAACTAAAAATAGTACAACCATCAATATATCATGAATATAGAGGTATGATTTCTACTCTATATCATTCTGATTATTACGATAGACTAATTCCGGCAACTGAAAGAAATAAAGGAGTTGTATTCAAACATGATAGATTTTCAAAATCACCATATGGTGTGTTGAGAGGTCTTCACTATGATAATAAAACATGGAAACTAATTTCTTGCTTGAGTGGAAAACTTTATTTAGTTGTATTAGATTTAAGAGAAAAGCAACCAAACTTTGGTAAGTGGGAATCTTTTATAATAGGACCTGAAACGGGAACTCAAGTTTTAATTCCACCTATGTTTGCAAATGGTCATTTTGTTCTTGAAGAAAATTCAGTATTTCACTATAAATTAGCATATGAAGGTGAATATAACGATGTTGAAAATCAGGGAACTATTAGATATGATGATAAACGATTTAATATAGATTGGCCAATTGATAATCCAATTTTAGCAAAAAGAGATAAATTATGAATATACTAAATTTAAACTATCACGAAGATAGATGGGCCGATGGAAATTGGACTAAAGATGAATTAATTGCTTTTGAAGATGACATCATAAAAGAATGGGAAGGTGGAAACATCAGAGGCCCAATTCACTTATCAAATGGTAATGAAGAACAACTAATAAAAGTATTCAGTAAAATTGGAATTAATGATTGGGTATTTTCAACTTGGAGGTCTCATTATCATGCACTTTTACATGGAGTTGACCCAAGAGATTTAAAACAAAAAATTCTTGATGGTAAATCTATAACGGTAGTTGATAAAGAATCTAAATTCTATGCATCTGCAATAGTTACTGGTACATTACCTATCGCTCTTGGAGTTGCAAAATCACTAAAGTTAAAAGGTGGCGATGAAAAGGTTTGGGTTTTCTTGGGTGATATGTCATTTGAAAGTGGAATCTTTTATGAAGTTCACAAATATGCAAGAAACTATGATTTACCTTTGTATTTTGTGGTTGAAGATAATGGTGTAAGTACAAACACACCTACATTAGATACATGGAATGGTATTCAACGAGAGATACCATCAGATGTAATATATTATAAATACAAATCAAAATATCCACACTACGGAACTGGAAAGTGGGTAGTATTTTAGTATGAAAAAATATATTATTTTTGCAGGCTGTTCATTCACATGGGGTCAAGGACTTTGGTCTTATTTAGACACAGACCAACACGTCCCATCATATGAAGAATGGATTTTTGAAGACCACCCACTTCCACCTGGTTCTCACTCTATTAGAAAAAAGTTAAGATTTCCAAAAATAGTAGCTGACCATTTTGGAAAAACTGAAATTGTTAAAAAAATAAATGGTGGAACTGATGTTGAATCTATACGATTTATAAATGAAGTTTTCGATACTGATAAAATTGCATATCATTTAACAGATATTACTTGTGATTATGATGATGTAGAATATATTATATTTCAAACAACACAAATATATAGAAGCCCTTTTTATTTTACTCACAAAGGTGAGAAGTACAGAATACATTCAGAACCATCTGGCAGAAAATTAGATTCTCTTTATAAAATAATTGTTGATGGAAATTTTTATCAAGAAGAAATAAGAATGGATAGTCTTGATGTATTTTTTGATTGGATGGTGGGTAATGATTATAGTGTGGACGATTTTATTAAAATAATATATGATAACACTGTTAATGAAATAGAAAAGTGTTTAAAATTTTTTGAATCTAAAGGAATTAAAACAAAAATATTTTGTTGGCAAGAAGAGCAGTTGTCAAGGATATTTGATAGTGAATTTTTATCAAATAGATTTATTTATTTAAAATATAACGGTAACGAATATACTACAATTGAGGGATTGTATAACGATTATCCTGAATTATCTTTAGCGAATGACCCGAGTGTTTTACACTTTACCGGTACTGATGAGCACCCATCAAAAAAATGTCATGAAATTATTGCAAAATCTATAATTGAAAATATAGAAAGTGTATAATATACCTCTAATATTAAATAATAATGATATTCCTTTTTTAGATAAAACTAAAAAGTATATAAATTTTATTGAAACCACTCATAATTTCTATATATATTGCATTTCAGTTGATTGTAACTATTTCCACGAAAATATGAATTTGGGATTAGATAATATTCCTGACTCTGTAAAAAATGATGTTGTGAGAGGTTTATGTCATATTATAATTTATATGGGGGATGACGGTTATTCGGGTTCAAGTGATAACCACGGTGGAGTTAATAATAATGATTTGGAAATAATAGAATCTTGGAGAATTAAAAATAAGTTTCCTGAATATTCTATTCATTTTTTTTCAATGAATTTAATTATATCGGAAATTGTAAAGAAAAAAGATATTAAAATAATGTCTTATCCAATGTATTATAATTCACATCTTCACATAATTAGTCCATTTGATGTATCAAGTAATGACTTTTTTGATATAGGAATTCCAGAAAAATTTGATTATAAATTATTTTTAAATTATAATAGAAATCCTCATAAACATAGAATGTATTTTGTTTTAAAATTAATTGAAAATTCATTATTAAATGATGGAATAGTTAGTTTTAGTGATTTGTCAGAAGACTATCAAAAATATGATTTAATACATTTAAAATTAAACAGTAATATTCCTGAAAATATATTTGATAAATTGGAAAGTTTAATTCCTCTTAAAATAGATAATTTACATGTTCATAACAATGATAAAAACCTTGGCAAAATCTTAATAGAAGCCGATTATAAAAAAACATTTTTTTCAGTTGTTAGTGAAACACTCACTTTAAATGATACAGTTTACATATCAGAAAAGACAATAAAACCACTTTCAATTGGCCATCCATTTTTTTTAGTTTCATCAAAAAATTCACTAAAAAAAGTAAAAGAAATGGGATATAAAACATTTGATAGGTGGTGGGATGAATCATATGATTTATGTGAGACATATGAAGAAAGAATTGAGATGATATTATTTGAAATTAAAAAATTAAAATTAAAATCATATACAGAATTAGTTGATATTAGAAAAGATATGCATGATGTCTTATACCACAATCAACAAATATTTAAAAAGATATATTTAAATGAAGAAAATCCTGTGTTTGATAAACTTAATCAGATTTATAATTCTATAAAAAAATAAATGAAAAAAATATTAGTAACCGGTTGTAGTGGTTTGGTTGGAACTCATATTGTAGACCAACTCATAGATAAAGGATATTTTGTTGTTGGTGTTGATTTAAAAGAACCAATAAAACAAAATTTACAAAATTTTAAATTTCATAAAATTGATTTAAGAGATTTTGATGAAGTTTCTGTTTTATTTGATTGGTATGACTTTGATGGATGTATTAACTCATTTGGTATAAAGGGAACTCCTAAAACTGCAAAAGAAAATCCAGTAGACTTTCTTGAACCATCTATCAAAGGTAATTTTTCTATAATAGAAAATTGTTTTAGGAAAAAGATTTGGTTAGTGTTTATGTCATCAGTTGGTGTATATGAATCTGCACCTGAATTCATTGAAGATACGGTATGGAAAACTTTACCATCAGAACACGATTGGTATCCATCTTGGTCTAAAAGAGTTCCCGAATTGTATTTAGAATCGCATGGAGTTCAATATGGATGGAAAGATTGGACTATTGTAAGACCTGCTAATATTTTTGGTGAATATGATAATTTTGGAGAAGGTTCTATGGCACTTGCAGCAAATATTAGAAAAATATATGAATCAGACGGCGAAATTGAAGCATGGGGAGATGGTTCTCCTACACGAGATTTTATTTATGCAGGTGATGTTGCATCTGCCACAATAAAATGTATGGAAGAAAAGATTCATGTTATAACAAACTTGGGTAGTGGCCAAGAAATATCAATTAAAAAAATGATTGATACTATAATACAAGTTAGTGGTAAAAATATTAAAGTAAATTGGGATACTACAAAACCAAATGGCGAACCGAGAAGAAGAATGAATACTGATATTCAGAAAAAACATGGACTATTGCCTGAAATGGGATTTGAAAAGGGTGTTGAATTGACTTATTTATATTACTCCAAAAATATGGAATGAAACGGATACTATTTTTAATATCAGATAAACATCAATCATATACTTTTCTTTTTAATATTTTTTCAAAATATAAAAAAACTAATATTGAAGAATATTCTCGATATGATGGATATTCATATTTTGATGGAAACTCTTTTATAAAAAATATAAATTTAGAATTTTCATTTGTTTATAAATCTAATACAATTGATATATTAATTGGTGATTCTGATAATTTAAATAATTTTCATAAAAATAAAAACAAATATGATGATATTATATTATTTGATTCAAAATATGATTTTGATAAAGAAAATTATACAAGTCAATATAGAACAATATTTTTAACAATAGATGAGATACCTGCAACAGTAAATAATATAGAATATTCAATAGAAACTCAACCAATAAAATTAATTTCTTCTGCAAATATAAACATTAATCCAAAATATCTGTATGGGTATTTTTATGAATATAAATTATCTTTTTTATTTTATTATTATTTACTTGGATTATATCACCTACCTTTAAAACATATTGATGTAAATAAAAGAAATTTGCTAGGATTTTATCACAGAGTTAATTATAAAAATGAGAGAGATGATATTGTAAATAATATAAAAAATTTATTTGAAAATAAAAATAATAATTTAATAGAAAACTACTCGTTACAATATGATGATTTTGCAACTCTAATAGATTTAAAATATTATGTTGGTTGGCAGAAAAATCACATAACAAGTTATGTTGACTATATAAATTCAATTTGTATTTTAATTTTTGAAAGTGATAGTCCAAATGAATTCAATCATCCAACTGAAAAAATAGTAAAGGCATTATTATTTTCAAAGTTAAATATACCAAGTATTTTGTATTGTAATGATGATTTGATGATACAATTATATAAAGATAATTTTTGGTTTTTGAATTTTAAATTCATAAACTTTAATGAATTTATAAATTCCGATGTAACTAAGCGAGTTTCTATTATAGACTATTCTATAATAAAATCTGTTGAATTTATATTAGATTTATTTGAACAAAATAAAAATGATTTGCAGAAAACAAATGACTCTATAAAAGAATTGTTTTCCGATAGAATGCAAAATAATTATAAACTATTTAATGAGGTTATTAAAGATATAAAAATTCAAGATGATATAATGGATTTTATATTAGATGCACCAAGTAAAGATTTAATTTAATTTTATAGATGAAAAAAATATTATTTTTATTTAAATTAAGGGATTCTTTAATATTATATAATATTTTTTCAAAATACGAAAAGAAAAATGTTGAAGAGTTTGTATCTAAAAATGGGTATTCATATTTTGATGGAAACTCTTTCATAAAGAATATAAATGCAGAATGGTCTTTATTTTATAAAAACAATTTAATAGATATAAAATTATATCATGATAACGACTTATCAGAAAATTATTCAGAATATGATGATGTTATAGTATTTGATACAAAATATTTATTTGAAAAATCGGATATTGATAATTTTAAATTTAAAACAATATTTTTAGCCATTGATGAAATACCACAGCCAATTAATCACATTAAAATGTTAATAGATAGTGGTATTAAATTTATTTCATCGGGAAATACAAAAATAACAAATAATTTAAGTTATGGATATTTTTACAGTTACAAACTTGCAATATTATTTTATTATTATAGACTTGGATTTTATCATTTAAATTTAGATAATATAGATGTAGTAAAACAAAATATTTTAGGATTTTATCACAAATCTAATTATAAAAAAAATAGAGACTCTTATATTACTCAAATAACTAATTTATTTAAAAATAAAAATAATAATTATATAAAAAACTATTCTATACCATATAATGACTATACAACTCTTTTAGATTTAAAATATGACCATGGTTGGACAAAGAATCATATAACTTCATATACTGATTATATTAAATCTATTTGTATTTTAATTTTTGAAACCGATGTTGCTGTAAATGAATACCATACAACCGAAAAAACATTAAAAGCTATACTTTTTTCAAAACTAAATATACCTTCTATTTTAGTATGTAATTATAAACAACTAATAGAATTAGTAAATGATGGATATTGGTTTTTAAATTGCGAATTTATAGATTTTAATCTACTTATGAATAGTAACGAAGTTAAAGGAAGACGTATTTTAAATAAATCAGTAGAGGATTCTGTTAATTTTTTATTAGAAATATTTGAATTAAATTCAAAAGATTTAAACAAAACTAATGAATATATAAGAGATAAATTCTCATATAAAATGCAAAATAATTATAAAATATTTAATGAAACTATTTATGATATAAAAATTCAAGATGAAATTATGGATTTTATATTAGAACCATCACACTCAAAAATTATATAAATGTCACAACCCGAATTTACACCTTATTTAGATGCACTAACCGATGCAATGAAATTAGTGATGGAAGACCCATCTACAATTTTTATTGGTCAGCAAATTGTGTATTATGGAAACCCAATGTCAAAAACGATTGAAGGTTTGCCAAAAGAAAGAATGATTGAAACACCAGTAATGGAAGAAACACAGATGGGAATGACCGTTGGACTTGCAATGGCAGGACACCGAGTAGTTTCATTTTATCCACGATGGGATTTTCTTATTCTTGCTGCAAATCAATTGATTAATCATTTAGATAAATTGGAGGCAATGTCAGATGGTGAATGGAAACCAAATGTAATTATTAGGGTTGGAAAGGGCTCTGACAAACCACTTGACCCAGGTCACCAACACAAAGCAGATTATACTGACGCGTTTAGACTAATGGTTACAAACTGTACAATAGAAAAATTAGATTCTCCTGAAAAGATTTTACCTGCATATCAGAGGGCACTATCCGAAGGTGGAATACATATATTAGTAGAATATCCTGAATTATATTATAAAAAATAGAAATTATTATGTGGTTAGTTAAAAAAATAAAAGATTACTTCAAGAAAAGAAGATTAAAAAAAGAATACAAGAAAAAGTTAGAAGAACTACGTAAGAGAGACCCTTTCGTATATAAAAATCACTAAACTTATTAGTGGTTATATTTATATACTGATAAGGTATATCTATTATGAATGAACTTTCAAAATTTCTCGTAGAGAGTATTCTATTAGAGGATGAAAATCCTATTAAAAAAACAGTAGTGGTATATGTGGGTAGGTTTCAACCATTTCACAAAGGCCACTATTCTACTTATTCTCATCTCGTAAAGAAATTTGGTAAAGATAATGTTTATATCGGAACTTCTGATAAAGTAGAGAAACCAAAATCACCTTTCAACTTTAAGGAGAAAAAACAAATAATGACCACGATGTTTGGAATACCAAGTTCCAAAATATATCAGGTTAAAAACCCTTATGCACCTACCGAAATACTTTCAAAGTTTGATGAAAAATCTACTGCATTCATAACAGTAGTTGGTGAGAAGGATTCATCTCGTTTAAGTGGTAAATATTTTACTGCATTAAAAGGAACCCCAACTGAAGGGTATAAGGATAGAGGATATGTTTATGTTTCTCCTGCACAACCAAATGCAATAAGTGGAACAGATGTCCGTAATGGATTATCATTGGGTTCGGATGACCAAAAACAATCTTTCTTTATTGACCGAGCTTACGGTAAGTTTAATAAAACTATTTTCAATCTTTTGAAAAATAAATTAAACGAAGGTATTGTTGAAATTAAAAAAGAACGAATTGAAGAATGGTTATTAAATGAAACGTCTTGGATGTCAGCTAATGGTTTAGATGTTGATGATGGTCCAAACTTCTTTTTTCCAAACTACGATGTATTCTCAAAACTATCTGCTGAAAGAGCTGCAAAAATTGGATACCAAGTAGTCAATATGATTACTACAAAGGAGTTGGAAGATTATTATGACCACCCTGAATATCCAAACGGTCCAACAAAAGCAGTAACTTTCTTTCCTGCAGGTGTAATCGGAGCAAAAACTCCAAACAACCAAGTAGATATATATTCAGCAGGTGCATATACACAATGGTATAAACATGCAACTCGTAAAGCATCTTTAGTTGGATATCAGTTAGTTTCTGACCCACGAATGAAAGATGATAAAAAACAATCAGGTGATTCTGCTAAGGGTGATAAAACACTTAAAAACGAATTTGAAAAATCAATCAATGAGGTAATTGAATTACCAGTAGAAATTGGTGATACTTTATTAATGGGTAAATTTAAGAACAAGAAAGTTGTTGTTA
>Ga0102830_1000385_pt1 | contig 20067 bp, 6 predicted proteins | sample ColrivemetaGS703_FD_84511 | JGI IMG/M metagenome (GOLD analysis project Ga0102830, IMG submission 84511) | Estuarine microbial communities from the Columbia River estuary - Freshwater metaG S.703 | ecosystem: Environmental > Aquatic > Marine > Intertidal zone > Estuary | place: USA: Columbia...
CTAAAAGACAAGCTACACTAACTAAACAAAAAGAATCATTGCAAAAAGCTTTAGCTTCTGAACAGGCTGGAGAATACAATGAGAAGTTTGAATTAACTGGAGCCAATCTAAAAACTTTTATATCTAATTTAGTAAAAGAGAATGCATACCAAGAATCTAGAGACGGTGGGGATTTAATTGACCCTATGTTAAAAGCTTATCTTGATACAGCTACTTCAGTAAAACCGGAGTTCAATCCTGACTTAATGACAAAAGAAGCATATGATGCACTATTTGATGATGAGACAGGCTACTTAACTGAAATTAAAAAACTTGCTGATAGTGGAGAGATATACATCTTTACTAAAGATCTAATTGTACATTCTAACAATCTTAAAAATGCTGAAGGTGACGCACTTCCTCCAGTAGCTGGTGAGATTGATATGATCATTGTAGATAGAAAAGGAAACAAGTATATTGTAGACTTAAAGACAGGTAAGACTGATAAGTGGATGAACTACAAAGTGATGAACACTAAGTCATTCCAAAAACAACTTGAGAATACATTACAGCAAACTGGCTACGCTAACTTAGCAGAGAACATGTCAGGACAGAAATTTGGAATCAAGATATTCCCTATTGAAGTATCCTATGACAAGAAAGGTAAAATGATTTCTGCAGGCAAGCCAACTAATCCTATTTTATTTGGTGATGAAGAAACTATAGGTGATGAAGTTACATTCCCTTACACAATTACATTAAGCTCTGATAATATAATCCGCGCTAAGGATCCTGAAACTGGATACTATGAGGACATGTCTATTGCAAATCTTATGCAAAAGCTTGTTCCAAATATGTCTGTCAAAGGTGAAATTAAAACTATTAAAACTTCAAAAGCTAAACCTAAAATGGTTCCTGAAGAAGAAAAAGCTTTTGCGGATTCTTATGTAGAAAAGTTAAATGAACTAAGAGAAACTTCAAATGAAGAAGCTCTTATGGATTTAATTGAAGATCTTGATAAAAACAAGCCATATTTAAGCAGTCAAACATATAACATGCTTAAAACAATGCTTGACAATGAAGCATTAAAAATCTTAGATGAGCTAGGAAATATTGATGTAAAATTGGGGGAAATTTATATCTTTACACAACCTGTAGAGAGCATGAAAATCCCACAAGGGTACAGAGTTTTGGTTAAGTCAATCAATCCTGAAAACGGGACAGTAGAACTTGAAAGAGTTGGACCTGGAAGAAAGAAACCAATCACTATGAGTGCTGCAGACTTTAATGATGTAACTATGAATGAAGAGTCTTTAAACAATGTGCCACAAGCACAAGAACAATACGAACCAACTCAAGATGAACTTGCTAATATTTCTGAAAGCATGTCTGTTATATCAGATGAGCTATCGGATTTTGAACAGGTTGCAAAATGGAATGAAGAAGCCTCTGCTGATAATGTTTCATTAGACCAATTAAAAAATAATTTCTTTGATAACTTTAAATGTTAATTAGATGATAACTTGTCCTATCACTCAGTTACCTCTTGAGAATTTTTACAAGTATGTATATAGATCAATAAAAGATAAATTAGATGCCAATAAGACATTTGATATTGAATCTTTTATTGATGACTTTTATAAAGAAGCAGAAAAAAATTCTGATAAAGAGAATGCGGCTAAATGGGTACAAAGTGCACCTAGAGTTATCAATTTAATTTTAACTAATACATTTAGTGACAAGCTTGATAAAGTAAAAGGCCTAGAGAATATCTATAAGCTAATGGCTGACTTTGCTAAACCAGGTAAAGAAGGACTTAATAATGTATTAGACCGCTATAAAAAAGAAACTCCTGAAAATCTAAATGCAGTTGTTGCAAAACAAATTGAAATAGAGTTTAGTACTGATGAAGTAGAAGAACCAGAAGAAGAAAAGAATCCTAGTCAAAATGAAATGAATAGGCTCAAAACGGTTTCTGTAGCTTCAGGTACATTTCCAATATATTTACCTGTAGATCCAAAAAAGAAGACAGATAACTATGTTGAAAGACTTGATGAGCCAAGAGCACAGATTGTTGAAAAGCTGTCTATTCTTGATAATGCATTTTTAATGCAAGGTGGTCTAGGAGATTTTAAATATCAAAATAGAACTATAAAAGTAAAGGCAACAAACCTATATGCCTTTTCTCAAACTGATTTTAACTTACTTGATCCAACTACCCAAAGAGAAATCAAGGATTCAAACTTTATGGTTAATTCTGGTAGAGCTCAGGGGAATGTAACTCAAACTAACAAAAGAGTAATTTTAGTTATCTCAGATGAGTTTGGTCAAACTTTATACTTTGATGAAGAGGGTAACATTACTGATAAAAGTAAAGGTAAACCTATTTACCAATTCATGCGTGATGTAAGAAAAACAGGAAAAGGATTTACTGTAACAGATATCTATGGTAAAGAAGATCAGTTAATGCCTGTTGATGTTTACGCAAAACAAACATACAATGCAGAAATTGATGGTGACTATACTACTTATTTAGAGCAAGTAAAAGATCAAAGAAACAAAGATCTTAAAGAATTATATAACATAAGAGAAGAAGCTTTAGCTGAAGATTTATTATTAGATTTTGATGGTGTTAGTACTGGTGTTTCATCTGAAGCAACTAAAAGTAAAATGCCATTATCTGATTTAATAAAGCAACCGGATGGTAGAAAAGTTTTAAAAACTATCCAGACACTTAAAAAAGCAAAAGGTAGATTTAAAAAAGGTAGAGCTGTTATAAAATTAAACGGTAATGAGTTCCAAGTAAACAGAGCTACAATGCCTCAAGAAGTAGCAGATCAAATTGCTACTGTAATGTTTAATCCTAATCTCTCTTTTGAGGCTAAATTAAATTTCTATTCTCAGTTTATTCCAGAAGATAGCACATCTAAGATGTCTTATACAATGCGTAAACATGAGATTATTCCTGATAAAAAGACTAAAAGCTTTATCATAAATCTGTATGCTAATACAGGTACTGAAAATGGTTTTGTAGAAGAACCTGAGTTTGTAGTTCCAATAACTGAAACATCACTTGCAAAAGCTACAGATGAGCAACTTCAGAAAGGTATTGCTACATTCAGTAAAACATTAATGAGTGGTCAAAAGAATGGTGAGCCAACATTTATTACATATAAAAGTGAGCTTTTAAATTCTGAAGACTATTTGGTTTATGATGCTAAGACTAATGACTTTAAGGTATCAAACTATATTGATTTTGTATCTAAGCTAGATGGTGTAATTGATATCATTGATGTTGACCCAGGTTTCTATAACAAGCACATCTTATTTAGCAAGCCTAATAATTTAGCAAAGCAAGTTCAAAAAGCTCGTGAGAATGCAGAGATAGGTTCTTTTGAACAATCTATAATGCAGGCACAACAGGAGGCTGATGAAAATTTAACTAATACAGAAAAAGAAGCTCAAAGAATTGTAAACTATGCCTTGTCTGATGAGTATAAAGCTTTTATTAAAGCAACTGGTATAAATGCAAAAGCTGATAGTTACTTTATTACATCTTACTTAGTTAATCAAATTAATCAACCAAATGGATATACTAAAGAGTCAGCAGAAGAACTTGTAGATTTATTATCTAGTAAAATTCAATCTAAACAAGTTCAAGTTGCAAGAGAGGCAATTGCTAAATTGTATCCATCTGTTAATACAGCGGCAGCTAAACAAGTTGAAGTTATTCAAAAAACTATTGAGCCAGAAATGCCAGACCCAACTAGACTACCTACTAAGTCAGGTTTAAAAGGAAGATTTGGTAAGTCAGGTTCATTAGACCGTAAAGGTTATTTAGCTGATGAGATTGGTGAAGCAGATGCAGATAAAGTACTTGACTGGTGGAATAACAGTAAGTTTGGTAAAGAGTTGCAAAAGCATATTGAACTAGAGCATGCATACAACTTGGTAAACTCAGATGTATTTGCAAAGTTTATTGTAAGTGGTGCCACATTAGCGGGCTCTGATAAGATTGCAAAAATTCAAATTAATCCTGACAAAGGTACACTTGTAGATATCTATCATGAGGCATGGCATGCATTTAGCCAGTTGTATCTCACACGCCAAGAAAAATATGACTTATACAGTGAAGTTCAAGAATTCACAGATAAGAACGGAAACAATCCTTATGCTTCTATGAGTTATAAGGAGATTGATGAAATGCTTGCTGAAGACTTCAGAACATATATGAAGAGCAATTATATTAAAACTGGGTCACCAGTAAAAAATAAATTGTTTAGAAAAATCTTAAACTTCTTGAGAAGTTTGTTCGGTTTAAAACCAATCAATCCTACAGAAGTTGTAACAGATGTTATGAATGTTCCTGCAGTAAGAGAGATGTTTGAGAAATTAAACTACTCTTCAAATAAAAAGACATTTGTAAGATCATACCAGGCTAACATTGCCAATGTAGACTTCTTTGAATTAGACAGGGGTGCTGCAAAAGTTGATAATCCAAGTGAGTCAGCATTAAGTAAGCAAGATTCTAACTTAATATCTAATTCAATGGATATGATTATTTCAGACATCATTGATGATTACTTTAATGAAAGACTTGCAGAAGCTAGAGAGACTGGTAATTATACAAGTCTTAAATCTGGAACTGTGGGTTTATTGTTAGATCCGGAAGAAAGAGGTGTTACATATGAGGTGGTCAAAGAAAGATTAGAAGAAAAGCTTGATGAGTTTAAAAGAAAACTTCATAGAGATGAATCTATCAATGTGTTTAGTAAAATCAATACATTAGAGGAACTTCAAAATGAAGCTGTTGCCGTACTAAAGACTACTGATAATAGTGATAAGTATGTATTCTTACAATCTCAAATGGATGGATTTGACAAAGTTACTCCTGAGATTAAAAAAGGAACAAGAGTAAGAGGTGAGTCATGGCATGGTATTAAGATTGTAGGAGATTTCTACTCTCATAAAACTATTGAAGAGAAAGGTAAACCGGTTAATATTCTTGTTGTATCTAATTTAGAAGATGCTCAAGTACAACTTGATAACTATATTAAAGGCGGTGCAAAAAATTACATTCCTGAGATTGAATTAAAAGATGTGCCTGAATTTGATTTAAGTGCAGAACAAGAACTTATCTTAGATAATATCAGAATCTTACAAGCGGCAATTGATAACTATGGAGACCCACAGTGGGATTCTAAAGGTTCAAAACCTTCTGGTATGATTGCCTATCATTTAGAGCACTCAAGCTTTGATATTGGATCAGCTAAATATTATTTGGATAAAGACATGCTTGATGCTGAAGGTGAAGAGATAGATGAGGATGAAGAAAATCAAACTCATGACAGTGAGACCCCATTTGGTGGAGAGGCTGCTAATAAAAAATCAATTCTTCAACTTGCTTCTAAAGAAGTAATCTATCTATTAAAGAGTCTTCATAAAGTTAACCGTGAAGGAAATATCTCATACAATAGATTGGGCTTTAAAGAACCCGCAGATTTTAAAAAGATTTGGGGTATCATAGTTAAGAATATTGGCGGCATAAGAGACAGACAAAAAGTTTATGAAATCTTAGAAAAAGAAAGTAAAAACTTCCCTGAGCTTAAGCAGCTGATTGAAACTAAGTTACCTAATCCAAAAGGTATCACAAACTTATTTGAGCAGAAGCTAAGTAATTCATTCTGGCAAACGTTTGCAAAACCAAGTATTAAGTACTGGCAGTTTACTGTATTCCCACAATATGGTCAAACTATGAACCTGTTTGGAGATGTAGATACAAAAATCACTGGTTTTGAAAGTGAAGTTACTGAGTCTTCATTAGCAGTTGATTCTACTATTAGAAGATTTGAAGCACTGTTTAAAAGTAGTACGCCTAATAAATATATCAGTAAGAATGATAAAAATCAAGCTATTCTAAATCTAGAAAATGTTGTTTTTGATTTCCAAGATAAAAAATATCTAGATCAGTTAGATATTAAAAAGTCAATGCAGTTTGCAGCAGCTTTAGGTATTAAGCTTGATACTCTTGACCCAATTAAAGATAATTTACAGAATAAGTCAGAGTACTATGGCTTACCATACATCTATGATATTGTAAAGGACTTTTATCAAATTCAACAAAACCCTGAAGCAACATCAAAACAAAAAGACTTCTTAGCTAAATTTATAGCTAATCCTATTGGAGTTTTAAGAACTGAAATCCCAAAAGGAATATTAGAAAGCTTTGAAAAAGATGTTGCTGAAAAAAATATCTTAAAAAGAATAGCAGAGCTACAATTACAATATGGATATGAGAACGCAAATCCTGCTGTATTATTGCCTGATGGGAATAAAGTATATGAAAATATAAATCATAGTCAAGTTACTGTTACTGTAGATGCTTTAAATACTGTTGAGAATCTTTCTGATTTATGGACAGATCCTAAGTATGGATACATGTCACACTTTAAACCAGGTAAATCATTCTTTACTTTAAGATCTAAAGTTATTGGTGCCTTATTTGATACAACAAATGAATCACTTGATAAAAAAGGTGATAAAGCTTTACAACTAATTCAAACTAGTGGTACTCAAATTGCAGGATTAGACGGTATTACTACCGCTGATTTAGATAAGACAGGAAAACTATTTCAAGAAGTACACACATTTGGCTTAAATGGTATTGCTGAGTTTATGCGCCATGCTGAAAAGAAATCAGCATTTGGTATCAGACAGATTGGTAGTAAAATGAAAGTTGTTGTTAATGGTATTACAAATGGTGTTGACCAAAATTTATACATTGACCTCAACAAGTTTAATTCTAAAAATGCAGATGAACTTACACCAGGTGAAATTGTAGCTGTTGGTGGTTATTTCTTAGACTATATTGCTGTAGAATTTGATAGAATCAGATACTTTAAACAAAATCCTACTGAGCTTAAAAATATTATAGGATACAACAGAGAAGTAGGTAAAAAGAAAGACGGTAGCCCTCTACTTGCTGGAGAAGTATTTACAGCATTTGATAATATACTTACAACACCAACTAAAAATAAACTATATAAGTTAGTATCAAATTCAACAATTGATTTGCCAACATACATTAGAAGTAATCAAGATCTATACTTGGATATCCAAAAAGATATTGTTAACTACTTTAAAGAAAAGGCGGAGAGCTTATATAGAAATGAGTTTACCAAATTAAGTTATGTAGACAATCAGTTATATGAAAAAGCTGGTATTGACCCTAAAGGTTTAAATTCTAAAAATCAACAAGCTTCTGACTTAATTTTATTAAAAGGATACTTGTACAATTCTTGGATTCACAAATTTGAAATGTTCTCTCTTATAAATGGGGATGCTGCTCAATTTGACCATGATAAAGAGGCTGCTTCAAAACGTGTACCTGGTTCTACATCAGATGGTGATCCTTTCTTAAATGATGAGTACATGCAGGACTTTGTCAATAATGTACTTAACAAAAAGACATATGCTTCTAAGTTAGCAAAAGAACTAGAGGATGATACAGTTAATCAGTTTGTAATGGACGGTTCACTCAATACCGGAGTAATTGCAGATGCTGAAAGACTTTCTGTTTACTTAGATGATATGCTTGACGCATGGGAAGAAAAATACTATGCTGACCTTTCTCCAATTATTTCTGACCCTAAGAAATTAAAACAAGAGGTTGATAAGAAATTAGCTAAAGATGCTAAAGCTTATAAGAAAATGGTTGAGTCTGATGGAGCTGCATTTATGACATTTGATGCATACAGAACCTTAAGATTCATGAATGACAAATGGTCAACTGCACAAGAAGCATTGTATCAGCAAATCATAAATGGTGAAGAAGTAGACCCTAAAAAAGTAAAAGAGTTCTTCCCTGTTTATAAATTACATTACTATGGTTCAATTGCAAATGCACCAATTGCTACTACAGGGATGCACAAGTTTGCGGTAACGCCAATTATTCCTACGTTAGCTAAACCAGGTACAAAACTTTATGATCTTCACTTAAAGATGTTAAAGTCTAACATGCAATACTACGCATTTGGATCAGGATCAAAAGTATCTACTCTTACTATGGATGGTACATTTGATAATATTTTTGAACCGGGTAGTGATGAAAAAGCAGTTTCAGCTGATGCTCCAGTAAAACTTAATAAAATTTACTTAGAGTATCTTAAAGATGTAACTGCTATCAACACTAAGTTTAAAGGAGAGATTAGCTATCCAACACAGAAACGTGTACTATTATTAGATGGTTTATTTAATGTAGGTGAAGTTGCTGACAAACATAAAGAAGTAGCTGCTGGTTATAAATCTGCAGTTGATGACTATACAGAAATTTTAACATTAGAGCTTCTCAATAAAATTGGTTATGAATATGACCCTAAGACAGAAACATATACTGGTCAAATTGATAAGTTCATTGAGCTAATTAGAGAAGAACTTGGAGCAAGAGAAGTTCCAGAACATTTAATTACACTATTAGATACAAGAGTAACTGGTAACTTGTCAATGGATTTCTCAATCCATCCAGAGGCAGATACACTTGAAAAAATTATTGTTAATAGAATTCAGAAAAGTGTAATTAAACAAAAGACTAAAGGTGAAGCATTAATTCAAGCACCATCTACATTCTATAATGGTATTTGGGACAGTGAATATGAAAGAGATGAAGCTATTAAAAAGAATGATGAGTTAATTAAAAAGTATCTTGGTTCTAATAACTTACCTTTCTATAGAACTATATTTAATGAAGATGGTTCAAGAGGTAACACAATGGCTATGAAAGTAGCTATTACTCTACATGGAGACTTTTTAAATCTATTAAACATTATTCACCCTGATGGTGAAAAAATAGGAAATGTTGACAGGCTTAATGATCTAATTAAAAATGATGAATGGCTTGAAAAAAACAGAGAACTTATTACAATTGCTGGTCCACGTATCCCTACAGATGCAGATAACACTATTGAGTTTGCAGAAGTATGGCATTTTATAGATCCTAGTTATGGTAACATAGTTATTGTTCCTACAGAAATTGTAGCTAAAGCTGGATCTGACTTTGACGTTGATAAAATTTCTTTCATGCTACCTAACTTAAATAGTGATGGCACAATGGTTGGCAAAGTTGCTGAATCAACGGAAGAACTAAAAGCAATGGTTAAAAAAGCTAACGGAGCAAGTTTTAAACAAAGAAAGAATAAAGAGTTTAGAAGTGCAGGCTCACTTATTGCACAGTATAAAAAATATGCTCAAAATGAATTGATCCGCCAAACAGCTAAGATTCTTTCTTTACCTGAGAAATATGCTACATTAACAAAACCTAATAACACATACTTAGTTGAGGATGAAGTTTCTTTTTACCAAGAAAACTCTTCAATCTATAATCCAAAAGCAAATGCTCATAATGAAGCTGAAAGATTAAATGCGGCAGGAGATAAGACAGTAATGAGCCCATCAAGAATATTTGATGAAGAATATAACTTAAGTGTTCATGAGAAAAACTTATCAGGTAACTTACCGCTTGGGATAATGGCTAAAAAGAATAAAGTACACTCTTTATTTAAAAGTGTTGGTGCTGTAATGCCAGCTTCTTATAAGGCTACTATTTGGAATGATGAAGATAAAAAGTATGATGAGCTTGATATTGATTATGATGTTGTAATGCCAATTGCTCACCAGACCACAACAAATTCAAAAGGTCAAACAGTAGTTTCATTGTCACATCAAAACAATATTGAAGGAGAAAAAATTGGAGATATCTTCTCACATGGTCTACAAGGATTACTTGACCGTGCAAAGAATCCATTCCCATTCATCTTAAAGATTATTAAAGAGGCTCTTCCAACTATCAATCACTTAATTGAATCTGGAGCAAAAGTATCTGAGGTATTTGCATTTGTAAATAACCCATGGATTGCTAGATATATTGATAACCAGGTATACCTTGGTGGATCAACTGCTAAACTAATGGATAATCCTGTTGCAAGTCATCAAGTAAAAGCAGCTGCTGCTAGACTTACTATTAATGAAATGGTTAAGCAAGGTCTTTCTGAAAAGACAGTTAAAGAATTAGCAAAATATGCAAACAGCCACAGATTAGCAGACATTATTGGAGTTCTTAAAAAAGAAGACTTAAATAAAAAATACACTTTTGTTCTATCAAGAAATGGTGAGTTGACTCAACCAATGAGTGCTACAGGTAAGAGAATCTTTAAATCAAAAGATTTCCCATTAGGTGACATTGTAGAACTTAAAGCTGGAGAAGAAGGTGTTTCATATGCAGACCAGAAAAAGTATTTTACTAAATCATTTGGTATTGCAAACAATGATAACTTCTATTATGCAGGACAGGCTGCATGGAAAATGGCTTTTGGAAGTGAGAATAAAGTATTAACGGAATCAGAACTTAAAACCTATGTAAAAGAAGGTATGAGACCTACAATACAAAATCTTGCAATCTTAATGCGTATGATTCAGTTAGAAAAACAATTCAGTGGTATGGATGCACTTGAAATGGCATTCACTCCGGATACTGGAATGCTTGATACTGTATTACATGTTAAGAAGAGAGATGAAGCTTTGTCTTTATTATCTGAAGTATCTAAAGTAGATAGTGATTTCTTAGATAGGTTAAGACATAAATCTATCTTGTCATCATTCTATAAGAGTGACATGATACTTAATCTTACAAACCCACTATTTGCATTAAGATTAAATGATACTATATCAAACTATATTGATAAAGTTATCACTAAGAATAAAGATTCAATTGCTCAAAAATATGGAGTTGGAATTAAGGGTCAAGAGAGATTTACAAATACATTTAACAATGCTGTAGTAAATTATATTTTCCAAAATACCATGTCTAACTATACAGATGAGAATGGACGCCCTGTAACATTACCGGAAGAAGTACATACATATCCTGTAAATGAAGTTAGTCAAGGACCTGCTATTACATTAACCGATAAAGGTTATCAAGTTAATTTGGCTAAGTTACAAAATGACTATGCTTCAAAAATTTTCTTAAGTAATAACAACAGTCCAGATAGTTATGCAAATACAGATCAGGATACTTTTGGTATAAAAGATAATCCATTCCCAACATTTGAAAGCTATGTGAAGTTTGCAATGGAGAAAGCATATTTTAAATCTGCTTATCCTGAAGCAACTGATAGCTATCTTACCCAACGTGCTCTTATTAGTAGCTTTAACCACGCATTCATTATGGGTACTACTAAGTACTCATATACTGACATGGTAATGAATATTATTTCTGAGTTTGAAGATCAAAACATTAAGTATAATTATCCTGTCTTAGCTCAATTAGCACCTGCTAAATTTGAGAAAGATGTTAATGTTCTTGAATTAAACGATAAGGGTACAGCTAAAGGTGATACCGCTACAGAATATTATAAAAACTTAAAACAATTAGCTGACCCAACAGTTAGAAAAGTAAAAGACAAAGCTGACAATAAAAGAATCAGTGATGTATTTAAGAACTTCTCAATGCTAATGTTCTATCAGCATGGTGTAGGTTATAGCAAACTTGGCTTTACAAAAATTCTTGACCCAGAAGCATTTATTGCCGTAATGGAAAATGCATCAGGAGCATTCTTAGCTAATGATGTTAATGTGGAAACACTAGATAGAATTTATAATACAATGAATGCTACCAAGTCAAGCTACAAAAACTATACTGTGGATCCATTTGCAAGTGTTGCGCAAACTTCAGTACAAAGTTTCCTTGAAGGATTATCTGATGATGAGCTTGCTGGTATGGAAGACTTCATGTCTCCAGGTACAGTATTGAGAGAATCTCCATCAAAAGTACTTGAAGGTGACATATTCTCTTTACCTGGTATTCCTGTAATCACAACTAATTTAGGTGGTGTACATGGCGCAGGTTTAGCACAAGCAGCTAAAGCAAAAGGTCTTATTAAACAAGGTGACGGTGCATTCAAAGCTACAGATAACGTAATCCAACTTCCTGTTAAAAAAGTATGGAGTGATTCAATGGCTATGAATAACAATATGGATCTTCTTAAAGAAAGCCTAAGAAGCTTGATTATGACAGCAAGAGGTAATGCAGATAGAACTTATTTGTTACCATTAGCTGGATTAGGTCATGGTGAAGGGTCAGTAGAAGAAATAATGCCGTTGTTAATTAAAACTGTACAAGCTTCAGATAATATTAAATTAGTTATCCCGGCTGAGGGTATAAACCTTGGAAGACAAGGAACTGTAAGAAAAGATGCTACAAGAGAGAATCTTCCTCAAATTAAAGCTATGTTAGCTGATGCGGGGTTAACTGAAGCAGCTGCAACAGATCTTGAAACAAGTGATTTGTTTAATTCATTAGAAGACTTTAATAAAGAAGAAAGAGATACAATTTTGACAAACTTCTCAAATAAATACAGCATGTCACCTGAGCAAGCGCTTGCTTACATTAATGATGCATTAGCTACAAAAGATAGAGAACTGGTAATCACCAAACTAAAAGAATGTTACTAAAATGAGTTGTATAAATCCAAATAACCCAGCATTTCAAACTATTCTAAGAAGAGTAGGCAATCCTTTATTGGCTGAAGTTGAATTTACAAAACTTACTAATGAAGATTTTGTAATCCAAAACGGAGGCACTTTTGTAAATGTTCCAGAAGAGGAAAGACAAAAGATCTATGAGAATTATATTAATCTCATGGATAGAAAAAGAGAGGGTAAAGGAATCACTTATGAAAAGTTTAATGATATGTTTGATAGCCTTCAGGTTTTTAAACATAAACAGACTTATATCTTTGGTGAATGGGATGTATTAAACAACATTTTTAAAGCAAGACTTATTAGTGCTCCTAGTATTAGAGAGATGTTTAATTCTATGGATGTACTAATGGCTAACGCAGACATGATGGCTTCAGTTCCAGATGACATTGGTGCTATGCTTGAAAAGAAAGGACTTTATAAATTAAATGTTGGTAAACAGTACAACTTTAGAGGTGAAGACATGATTAAAAATCTATACTTCAGTTCTAAAGAAACTGCTGAAAAAGCATTTAACAAGTCGGTTGAAAGGATTACAACTCAAGACATAATAAAGTATGATACATTCTTTAACTATTGGAGTCTGATAGGTAAATTACAACAAGCATATGAAAATAAAGAGTTTGATAACTTATATGGTCTTTTAGAAGAATTAGGTATTTACGACTATAATGCCTACAAACTACAGAAAAGATTAAAGATAGATGCTGCCGAACAAGAAAGACAAAATATTATCATTGAAAAATCTCCTAAGTTAAAAGCAAGACTTGAACGTAAAAGAGAAGAAGAAAGAAAACAAATAGAAGCCACAGGAGAAAAATATGTAGAGCCCGAAAAAAAATATGTAAAGGATACCGTTGAGCAGATAATAAAAAATAGTGCAAATAACAAGGTTGTAATAAATAGAACGGATATATTAAACAATCCAGAAATCTATAACCAATTAGATACTGAATTAAATAAAGAGCTTGCAATGTATCTTTCTAAGTTTGGTATTAAGACTGAAGTTGTCCAAGATATGCAAGATAAATTAGGTATTGATAGTTTAGCCTATGTAGATATTCTAAATAAAATTGTCTATGTAAATAAAAATAATCAACAGGACTATCCTCAGCAGGCAGGAAAGATTATTGCATATATGATGCAACACAACCCGCTTGTTGCAGAGATTACTTCTGCAATGAAAAAGTCTTCTATATTTAATAGATTAAGTAATGATGAGTTATTTGAAGCTATGGGAGATTTAATTTCAAGAGAACTCCATAGCAAAACTGATACAGAAATGCCTAAGTCTCTTATTGAAGCTATTAGAAATTTAATTAGACAATTCTTTAACTTCTTAGATTCTATTAAGCTTAAAAGAATAAATAAAAATATAGCCTTTATTGCTGACAATGTTCTTTTACAAAACCAAGCATTGATAACAAGTTCAGTGTTTAAACCAGGAACTATAAAACCTGTTTCAAAAATTGGTTTAGAAGAAGCATTAAAGTCTGATCCGTTTGGAAATTCTATTGTAGAAAAAATGTCTGAGTATTTTATTTTAACAGGTAGTATTACACTTTCTGAACAAGGAAGTGTTTATAGACCTAATGAAAATCAAATGCATGACATTGACTGGGTAAGTCCTCTCTCAACAGAGGAAAGTAAAAGAATATTTAATGAACTCTATCCTGATAACATCTTTATTAGAAACATTACTAATGATGACTATCAAACTAACACATGGTTAATTGCTCCAGAAGGTTATACAATTAAAAATCTTAATTTATTTGGAAGTACAAATAAAATAACGGGTTATGATATTGTAGATTCAAAAGGTAATATAGTAAGTAGTTATATTCCTAAAAAGGATTCACATACAAACCCTGAAGTTGAAGCTAAGTTAATTGATATATTCACATATCCAAAAATTACTGAAGATAATGTACGTAGTTCTGAAAGAACTCTTGATTCAGGAACTAAGCTTAGAATAGCTACTTGGCAGAACACATTTAATGCAAAACTACAATTTGGAAGATTAAAAGATATCTGGGATTACAACAGATTTATTCCAAATGAGAACATTTTTAACCCTGAAAGTAAATTAAATGATGCTGTTATAGATGTTAATAGCGCAGAAATTAGTAACTTTTATAATGAGCTAAGCCAACAGGAAAAAGATATATTAGGTAATTTAGATGATCTGATTGCAGCATATGAAGATGCTCCATTCAATCAAGATGTAGAAGACTACATTGACACTTTAAAATGTAAGTTGTAATGAGCTGTGTAAATAAGTCAGACAGAGGTTATAAAGTTTTAGCAAATATCTATGGAGATAATTTAGCTGAAGCTTTTGTTCGTGCTTATCCTATAAATAAAAAAAGCAATGTGGATAATTACTATATTCCTACAGCTACAGAAGTAAAGGACTGGCTTACAGAGCAGAAGAATGATATCTTTAAGAAAGTAAGAAGAGGCTTAGAAATCAATCCTTATCTTTCAGAAGATGGATTAAAGAGCATGCTTAAAGGTGTGATCAGCAAACATAATGGAACCTATTTTGTAACTACAGGTTGGTTATACGGAGGATCATCTGCTTTAACAGCTGAGACTTTTAACACTGTATTCAAACCTAACTTGGCTATCATGGAAAAACTTGAATCAACTTTCCCTGATATCTTTTCTTTAAGAAGAACCAAAAACCCTAATACAGTTATTGTCAATATAAATCCAATAGTAAATATACAAGAAGAGCTTGAGGAAGAAGATGATACTAGACCACCATTAGCACAAAGCATGGATGTTTATAAAAGCCTAGTTGAAAAAAACAAAGGTTTAAAACCAAGTGTATTTATGGCTGGTAACTTTAAGTGGGCTTTAAATAAAAACAATCTTTATAATCTAATTGATGCTGATACTAACTTAACATTTATGAGGAATGTTGATTTAGAATCAGGAACCATTGTGCCTGAAATTGAAATGCCAGGTGAACCATTAGATGAAGCAAAAAGAGATAGACTGTTCAGATATATCATGAAGATGATAAAGGAACAAGGTATTGATAACTATCTTGCTGAAAAAGGTATTGATACTGCAGACATTTATGAAGATCTACTCTATGCTGAAACCCAAGAAGACTTAAATAAAATTACTGAAACTCTATTAAATACTTTGTGTTAAATGAAATGTCCTAATAAAAATACTAGAGAATGGAAGTGGTGCTATAATAAAGCACTAAGAACACCGGGATTAAATAGTGAAGCAGAGATTGAGGCTGAAGCTAAAAGAATTTGGGTAGAGGAAGGTTATGAGGAGAATGAGGATCTTAATGATTATTCTTCTGATAAACAATATGATGATGACTTCAATGAAATAAATGGAGAAAAGGTTGAAACTCCTGCACAGGATCTTGAAGGCTTGATGCAAAAAATCAAAATTTATTTGGCAAAAGAAATTGAGATTCTTAACAAGAAAAAAATCCAGAATCAAAAGTTTAAGCAAAAGAAATTAAAAGATCTACAAACAGCAATTGAAGTAGCTGACGGAGTAGAATCAATTGCAATCTTTATATCTGATGCATATAACAAAGCTAAGCAGGTAAAGAAGAGATTTGGTGCACTATTATCTAATAAAGGTAATATGGACTACAAAGATGTATTAAGAGAGCTTACAGCCATTAATGACTTTGTTAATGGTTACTCTATTCTAGATGAGATAGATTCTGCAGACATCATGGACTACTTTAATTTACCTGAAGAAGGTGCAGGTGTAGCTGGTCCAATGACTCCGCAGAAAATGCTTTCTGATGCAATCTCTATCCGTAATAAAGTTAAACTCAAAGTAATCAGTGAAGCAATCCCAATGCTCGCTAAATACTTAGTTGCATATAAATCAAAACTTCAAGACGCTACAATCATAGAAGAGATAGAGGCTATGAAGGCTGAGATAGAAGCTATTAGGAACAATCCTAAGATGAAAGATGCTCGCAAAGAAAAAGAAATCAAAAAGCTTCAGTCTAGACTAGACATGTTTGAAACATTTGACATTGATGAAGACTCAATGACAAAAATACTCAGACAAGCATATAAAGACGAAGGAGTAGTAGACTTCCTAATATCACCACTAATCACTTCGCCAGATGCAGCCTTAGCCTTATTTGCAAAATCAATCAAAAGTCAATTGGAATTTGCAAGGCAAAAAGACATTGAGGTAAGGGATGACTTGGTGGAAGCATTTTTAAAATACCGCCCAACTGCCCCAGCTTCTTCTGACAATACTGCAAAGTTTTATGATGGTATATATGAGGTAGTAGACATTCCTATATACGACACAGACGGCACGGTAAAAGAAACGCGCCAAGAAGTTCAGTTTGTACAGAAGTATGATGTCAACAGATTCAAGCAAGCAGAAAGAGAAATGTATAAAGCCTTAGGGGATTATCCTACTCCGGTAGGGGTAAGAGCAACTAAAGCTGAGAAAGCTAAAATTGATGCTTGGTTTGAAGCTAGAAACCAATGGCTTGAAGATAACACTGTACCAAAGTCAAGACAGGAAATTGAAAAAATAATCTCTGAGAAAAACAGAGATGTACAAAGAGGTATTATATCTCAGGATGAATTCAAAGAGTGGCAAAAGAAAAATGTACTCAAGGTAAAAGGAAGAATTGTATACGCAAGAGACCTGGCCCTCCCGGCTGACAAATATATCAGTAGCAAGTGGAAAGCAATGTATAACCAGAATGATGTTCCTATTAATGAAAAAGGTAGGTTCCATGAAAGGTTATTAAAAATTTACTTTGAGGCACAATCCAAGCTACCTGAGAGTCAACAGAAAGGTTACCGTGTACCATCAATAGAGAAGACTGACCTTGAAAGAATAATGCAGAATGGTATTAAAGATTTGGTTGTAAACAAAGCTAGTGAAGCAGTTAAGATGCAGAACTATGATATTGAATTTCAACTAGGAAGTATTTCTGAAGAGGACGTTAGATTCTTACCAATCTACTATACTCAGCCAATGGATGCTAAAACTGTTTCTTTAGACTTTACATCTTCTGTACTTGTATTTAGTGCTATGGCAAATAAATACGAAGCTCTTAATGAAGTTAATGCTGAGATCTCTATGATGAAAACAGTTATTGGAGCCCGTAAGGTTCCTGTAACTAATAGTAAAGGTCAAGCTGTACTTGATGCATTTGCAAACAAGATGGGTTATGAGGAGTATATACGCCAGAATGGTGAAGCATATTCTACTAAGCACTTAAATGAGTTTATCAATATGGTTGTCTATGGTGAGATGCAAAAAGCTGAAGAAATATTCGGAGGCTTATCTCTTACAAAGATTACCAATACAGCAATGTCAGTAGCTGCACTTACCACATTAGCGGCAGACTTACTTAAGGGTATTGCTAACAACTTCCAAGGTAATATTCAGTTAGCTATTGAAGCTGCCGGAGGTCAATTCTTTAATGGTAAGAATGTAAGAAGAGGTAAAGCTTTTGTTGCAAAAAATATTCCTGGAGTGTTAGGTGACTTTGGTAAACCTGCGCCAACAAGTTTGTTAGGCCAACTGGTTGAGCTTTATGACCCTATGCAAGGTAACTTTAAAGATGAGTATGGTAAGAAAGTTTCTATGAGTAGATTAAATAAACTCATGAGAACAGATACATTATTCTTTAACATGCACTTTGGGGAATATGAATTACAAGTTTCTACTATGTGTGCAATCTTAGATGCTACTAAAGTATTTGATGTTGCTAAGAACCAAGAGATCTCTTTACTTGAAGCATACAATGCATATGGTGCAAAGGATATTAGTACTAAGATTAAAATTGCTAAAACAGATAGTAATGGTCAAGTTGAGACTGATGAGAATGGTGAAATAATATATGTACCATTTAGTGAATCTTACCGCCAAGATATCCAAGCTAGACTTCACGGTATCAATAAATACCTGAATGGTGTCTATAATGACTTTGATAAAGGTACTATGCAAAAGTATTCTGTGGGTCGCCTAGCATTAATGTATAGAAAGCATGTTGTACCTGGTTACAAAAGAAGATTTAAAAGAGCTTCTATGGATCATGAAATTGGATCACCAACAGAAGGATACTACAGAACATTTGCTGACATGTTATTAAAAGACTTAAAGCAATACAAGTATAACATCATTAAGAACTGGTCAAGTTACACACCTTTCCAAAAAGCTCAGATTAGAAAGACACTTACTGAAATGGGTATTGTCCTTGGAGCTGCAACATTAGGATTTATTCTAACGCAAATTATAGTAGATCCAGATGATGATGAAAAAACTACACTGGAAGAAAGCTATGCATATAACTTTATGGTCTATGAGATCATTAGGATGAGATCAGAAACAGCTTCTTACATCAACCCAATTGATGCTATCCGTATCTTTAGGTCACCGTCAGCTATGACAAGTACTGTTGACCGTTTGATAAAGTTTATAAATCAAGTTATGCCTTGGAACATCACTGAAGAATATAAAAGAGAATCAGGTGTATGGGAAAAAGGAGATAATAAAGCTTGGGCAGCTTTCTTAAAACTTATGGGCTTCTCTGGTTATAACATGAAACCAGGAGAGGCAGTCAAAGCATTTGAATCAAGTTTCTTTAGATAAAAAAAGGGGAGTTAATACTCCCCTTCTTCTTTATTGATAAATTCTACTGCTTCATTAGCATCTTTGAACTTAATTATCTCAAATTTATTTTCATCAAAATTATATCTAACTACATATAATTTAGTGATTGCATTATGTAATACACACTTTTTGCATATAATACACATGCCTTTATTAGCTTTAACTTGATACTTTCTACGGTTAGGAGCATATTTAGATAAAGACTTTTCTATTTTACATTCAAAGCACTTCAGAGTTTCCATCTGCATCAATTAATGTTTTGATTCTTTTCTTACCCTTTCCTGCAATAGGAATAGGACTACCACCTTCATCAATATGTACAAATGTAATATTAGTCTTTAAAACTAATGTTTGTGAACCTGTATATACATTGTGAGATCTTGCTTCCATATAAAGAGTAACTGAAGTGTTACCAATTTTAACTGGATGACCATATATCTTTAGAAGCTGGCTTTCTTTTGCAGCCCGCTCAAAATTACATTGGTCTATACTTACTGTAACCATTCTCGGGGTATCACAAAGTTGCATAGCATAGCCAGCAGCAGCTGCATCTATCCATGCTAAGAGTTTACCACCAAAGAGATTACCATGAAAACCTAAATCAGATTTTTTAATTGGATGTGAATTTAAAAATGTCATACTTGATTGAAAAAGAAAATTTGAAACAGTCTTCCTGTTTCTCTATTATGTCCGAAATAATCATTACCAGAATGTATAAGACCACCATCAAAGATTACTAGTCTGTTAAATACATTCCCTACTGTGTCTTGTCTTTCAAATGGGGTAGGATCTAGAAATGTATCTTTAGAAAATACATTACCATTCTCACCGGCTGACCAATCAATTTGGTCATTATGAAATACTTTAGACTGCTTGTGTCTATAAAAGCTTGTACCACTTTGTGGCGGA
>Ga0102830_1000389_pt1 | contig 19959 bp, 19 predicted proteins | sample ColrivemetaGS703_FD_84511 | JGI IMG/M metagenome (GOLD analysis project Ga0102830, IMG submission 84511) | Estuarine microbial communities from the Columbia River estuary - Freshwater metaG S.703 | ecosystem: Environmental > Aquatic > Marine > Intertidal zone > Estuary | place: USA: Columbia...
TCCATTCTTGTTTTCTTACTCACTTCATTAAGGTTTTCTCTTAATTGTTCAATTAAGTTATCCTTTTCTGTTTGTGCTTCTGCTCTCAATGCCGCACCATCTAAAGAAACTTCAGAACCGGGAATCGGAACTGTGTTATATTTCTCTCTAATCGCACCTAACATTTCTTTTGCAAGAGCAAGTGCGTATTTTCTAATCCATTGTTTACCAACATCGTTGATTCGTGAATAAGTTGCAAAATTATATCCAACATTTGAGTAATCTGATACTACATTTGGAGTAATAATAGTTGAATTTTCTCTAAATTCTTTTTTAACTTGATATTCAAACCACAATTCCGATACACCGGTTGGTAAAGGGAATATTTGTAATTTATTATTTACAATATTGAAGGTATGAGCAGATTTTCTAAATTGGTCATTGAACTCAATTGCTTGAATTCTCAACATATCTTCATATAACGGCATTAAGATAAATTGTGCAGCAGGTGAGAACGAACCAAACCCAAATTCATCAATCAAATTAAGAGTTCCCTGTCCACTTACTGAATAAGGGTCAAAGAATCTATTGATTGCTGGAGTTGCCTCGTAATAGACCTTGGTTACATCGATTCTTTCACCACTTTCAGATACATCCGACCATAAAGTTTGTAAATCATATTCTTGTTGTCCTGCAACTAAAGTAATATGTCCTTTTTTAATATCAGTTCTACCACCAACATTAGCAAGTGTACCATATCCTTCTGCAATAGTGATTACATTGTTAATTTCGGAACCTAATACTGAACTACCTTGGTAATTAGAACCAGTTGGTTGTCCTTCTAATGAACCGAGATTGTTTCGTATGTTAAATTGGTTAACTTGTGCTGAATATTCAGAAACCGATTCTTCAAATACTGCGAAGAAGTTTTCTCCTTGTAATTCAATATCAATGATTGGATAACCTAATCGTTTAGCAGCCCAAGATGCAAATTTTGGTGCTTCATCTTGAAATAATGAATCAGAATCATAAGTTCCCCATGGAGTGGAAGAGCCTGATGTAAATGATGCTGAACCTGTCCAAATTCTTGCTTGAGACATATTTGTTCTCTCCTTATTATACAATTATACTAATATAAATATAGGATTGCAAAAAAGGAGGGTATAAAACAAAAAAAGAGGTAACCTTACGGGGTTACCTCTAATTTTATTTACACTTATGTAAATCTTACTTTAAATCAGTTATTGATTAGATGTTACTCAAATCTTTAACATAGATTTTGCCGTAAAATTCAGGACGCACCATCTTCTTAGCGTAACGAGTCATAACTCCTCTACGTGGAGTGAAGTTAGTTGGGTCGTACACCAATGGAGTCATAATAAGTGGAACGTATGGAGCATAAACAGCACCTGTTTCAAGGAAGTTAGAACCTTTGAAACCTAACAAGATTTCGTTAGAAGTCATGTAAGGGTTTTTGTAAACAGTGTAGCGGTTAGCGATAGCACCAACAGTAGTTACACCAGCAGCGAAAGACATTGCATCTTTATCTGCAGAAACTGTAAATCCTGGGATAGATTCCAAGATAGTACATACATCAGGAGAAGCAACAACGAAGTTAGCTCCACCACGAAGTGTTAATTGGTGAATTTTGTTAGATACTTTGTTCAATTTAGTTCCTAAAGTTTGGAACCAAGAGTTTTTAGTGTAAGCTGCAGCAGCTCCACTAGCAACCCAAGCACCTGTTGCAGAGTTGTACTCTTCACCTAAAGTTACTGACCAGTATTCAGTAGTCAATGCGTTAGCTTTCAACATATCAAGGATTTCAAGGTCAATCTCTAAAGAGATGTACTCTGATAACATTGCAGTTAATTCAGCTTCTGCATCGATTGAATGGTAAGCATTTAAGTCTTGAGCCAATTCAGGAGTCCATACTGCTTTCAACTTACGAGTTTTAGCAACGATAGCCTCTGAACGTAATTCTAAATCAACTTCAGGAATTCCTAAATCAGTTGCTGGTTCAGATGGAGCAGCATCTTCGAAATCACCACGAGTGTTAGCGGTTGGTTGTTCAGAATATTTAACTTCTACTGCAGCTTTTGGTCCACCATCACATTTAGCGAAGAATACTACATTAGCACCATCGACTTTAGTGTGAGCTGGGTAGAATAAATCTGCACCTGCGAATGCTGAAGATGAGAAGTAGAATGAACGAACTGCATCTAAATCAGGACGAGTTAGACCTGAATGAGCGAAAGAGATTTTTGCAATTTCATCTGCAGCGATAGAAGCTGATAATGAAGAATCAAAACCTACTTCATCCCAAGAAGCAGAAGCGATAGTTACGTTTCCTACTGCGATAGTAGAAGTTGAATCGTTAATAGTGTAAGCAAATCTACCTTCACCATAAAGACCTTTTACAGCTGCTTTAGTTCTACCGAAGTCACCATCAAATGCAGAAGAACCATTACCACCAAAAAGTGAAGTTCCGTTGAATGATGGGTTACCTGGTTGTGCAGTACCGTATTTAAAGTCTAAATAGAAAATAAGACCTGATGGTAAGTTCATTGGTTGTACAGAAACGAATTCTTTTGATGCGATTTCACCAAAGATACGTCTTACTAATGGTAAAGCAACGCCTGACCATTCTTCTGAACCTGCTGAAGTACCTGTTGCGGTAGCTTCATCTAATAATTGTTTTGCTTGGTTCTCTAAAAGAACTGCGATTTGAGATTGCTCTCTACTTTTTAAACCTTCAAGAAGACCAGTTTTTTCCCATTTAGATTGTAATTGGCGAGTTTCAGCCAACATTACTTGTTGTGGGTTTTTGCCTTCCATAAGTTTAGATAAATCAAAATTTGCCATTTTATATCTCTCCTATGAGTTTTAGTTAATTGATGTTTGCCAATTGTTTGAATCTTTCAGCTAAAGAATTGCTTTCTGCGATAATTTCCTTTTTAGGAGCAGTAGAAGCAACTGGTTTAGATGCAAATGATTCAGTTAATTTAGCGGTTTGTTTTACTTTTTTAGATGTACCACCCATTTTAAGTGATTCAGCTAAGGTTGAGAATACTAATTTTACTTCTCTAACATTACCAGTTCTGTCTAATGTTTCAACAACTTTGTGTTTTTGTTCGTTGGTTAAATCGTAAGAACGGAATAATTTGTTAGTGTAAAGTAATTTTGCATTCAATAAGTTAACTTCGTTGATAGTTTTCTTTAATTCTTTAATAGTAGAGATTGCTTCACCAAGTTCAGCTTTTACTTCTTCTAATTCAGAATCTTCTTCTTCTGATTCTTCTTCGTTAACTTCTTCTTCGTCCTCACCGTAACCCATCTCGCGAAGGATTTCTTCAAGGTCGATTTCTTCGTCATGCATTTCTTCTTCACCTTCTTCTTCAGATACTTCTTCAGCATCTTCTTCAGATGGTTCTTCTTCAGATGATTCTTCATCATGCATTTCTTCTTCGTGTCCGTCAACTACATCATTAGCGATGTCTTCAACTTCTTCTTCTTCTTCATCATCAAGTTCTTCTTCAAGTTCTCTAATGATTGCCTCGAGGTCCAATTCGTCCTCGTCTTCTTCTTCAGCATCTTCCATTGCTTCTTCTTCAGCTTCTTCCATTGCTTCTTCTTCAGACATTTCTTCTTCAGATTCAGCAGTGATTTCTTCTTCACCTTCTGCATTGTACTCGCCTTCAGATACTTCTTCTTCACCTTCTTCAGATTCTTCTTCTTCAGTTACAGTTTCTTCAACTGCTTCCTCTGAATCATCTTCTGCTTCAGTTACGTTTACTTCATTTTCTTCTAAATCAGCTTCTTCTTCTTCGCCTTCCATTTCAGCTTGAAGTTTTTGTGATAAGATAGATTGTAAACGTGGAGTAAAAGCTTCTTCAAGAGCGATTTTAGCATTAGCGATAGCAGTTTCACGAACCGCTTTAGCATCAGCAATTGCTTCTTTTAACAATTTTGAATTACTCATTGTTATTTACCTTTCGTTTGTTTTTTCGTGAAAATATTAGGGATTTTCAATAATGATTTTTTTAAAATCGGTTTTTCGGTGACCTCACATAAGAATCGTGGGTATTCATCGACCAATAAGATAAAAACCCACATTGAGGTGGGTTATTTATAATAAGTATTATCTTTCAAGTTTTAAACCATAATTTTCTATGGTTTTTTCTGAAGATTTTTCAGTATTTTGGATTTTTTGTTTCTTTTTATTAAATAAAGTGATGGAATTATCCCCACTTTCCCATTTATCAAACAAAACTTCCTTTTGGTTTCTTCTTATAGCATCAAGTTTTTGTTTTCTACGAATCGTTTTAGGTTTCGTATATTCTTGATTCTCTTTTAACCATTGAAGGTGTCCTGAATCCATTACCCTTCTTTTAAAAATTTTAAGTGCCTTGTTAATGTCTCCTTTTCTAACTTCTACACTTACTTTAGTTGTATGTTTTGCCATTATAAATAATTTAGATTGTAACTTTGTTTATATAAATATATACTACGAACCTTTTCCGGTTCCAGATTTTTTTCCACCTGTATGAGTTGAAACATTTATAGGTTTTTTTCCTTGACCTCGTGAATTTTTACCACCACGATTTGCTTTGTTTTGTGCTGCCCTTTTTCTACGAGTTGCAGATTCTTTTTCTTTTTTGGACATTGTTTTGGCTTTTGCAGCAGGAACACATTTAGCATACCCACTCTTATCACCACTTGTTCCACAAGGTGGATGTTTTCCACCAACCTTTTTACCAATGTTTACCCATTTAGCTTTGAACCAATTTTTTAAATCCTCATTCACTATGTTTCCACAATGGATACAAGTGTTTTCTTGAATGATTTCGTCTATTAGTTCGTTGAGTTTCATTATTTAATAGATTTTAAAAGTGAATACATATCAATCTTGAAACCATATCCTGCACCTTTGTGGTCGAAATCTACATCAATTGGAAGTTTAGTTTGTTTTTCAATTTGACCAGCAAGTATCTTACCAATTAAATCATCACCCCGAACCCCAAGTGGAATTGCTCGTTGTAATGTATCTAAATCTTTTGATGATTTTGCAATTGCAGAAAATCCACCACCTTTAGTAGGTACTAATGTGAAATCTACTTGGAAGGATTCACTTCCCATTTTGAAATTTACTCTCATACTACTTACTCAATAAAAATAGAGCCTCTTGTGCATCAGCTGGGTTTTTAATTTTAGGGTCTTTGAACATATCTACTCCATATCCTCTTAAAGCATTTGAAATAAATAACATTGTTTTTGAATGACCAAGTTTATCTTCCATTGCTTGTAAATCATCGTAAAACTTTTGTTCATTCCCTTTATTCATTTTTTCAGCAATCTTATATTCGTTGTTGTGTTTCTTGATATAAGAAGCAGTTGAATCTTTATAACCGAATTTCGCTTCGTTTACTGATTCGTATTTAGATTTTGGAAAAATCTTTCTCATTTTATCTTGGAATCCATAAGATTTCCATGCTCTACTTGCTTCAATTGAAGTAGGTTCTATACCTTTAGCAGAAAGGTATTTTCTAAATTGAGAATCTAATAAAGCAACTGCTCTTTCTTGTTCGGCTGTCCAAACTCCTTCGTTTACTGATTCACTTTTACCTTTTTTCCAACCACCACCTGCTTCTTTATATTTTTTTGCTGCCCAACCATTTGCATAAGCAGATGGATATACATCAAATTTCTTTTTAGCTTGTGCTTTGTAGTAAGACCATTTACCTGGGTCAGTTGGAACATTTTCTTCCATTATTTTTTCAACTTCCTCACCTAACTTAATCATTTCTTCTTCGTTAACTGATTCGTTTACTGATGTAGAACAACCACCTACGGTCTTTCCACCACATCCACAACCACAATTAGAATGAGATTCGTTCATTCCTAAACGTTCTTTCATCTGTTCTTCGGTTATTTCACCTATCTTGTAGTATCTTGATAAGATATGTCCCATATCTTCGTATAAACCATGTAATCTTTGGTCTAATGCATTTGCTTCAACTGCACACTTATCAAATTCTTTACCTAACTTATCTAACTCACTCATGTTTCGTTTGATAGTTTGTTTATCAAACCAATCATCACCCTCGTGGATAGCAAGAGTTCTTGCAGCCTCGGTGATTCCGCCAAGAGTTTCAGCAACTTGAGATAAATCGGATTTTCTATCCATCATCTCTTGATATTTGTTATATGTAGAAACAATTTCCAAGAAGTGTTTTTTAACTTCATTAGAAAGTGGTCTTTTCTCTTCGCCTTCGTTCATTAGTTGAATTAGTTTCATTATATACTCCTATTAGAATAATTTTTTTAATTTAGTATCATCGTATGTTTTAGCATAATACCATTTTTTATCAGCTGTGTTGTATAGATACACATAATCTGCACTAGCTTCATTACCAGCGTTTCTCACATAATCATCTATATTTTTTACATCACCTTTCATTGGTTTCATGTTTCCATAATACTCGATGTCTTTATCATCATAGATACCACGTGCACCACCCTTTTTAATAAGGGTCATCACATCCTTCTCATCTTTCATGTGTTTTTTAAGACCATCTTTCATATTAGATGGATAACCATCATAGTGCACATATACAGAAATAATCTTTCCACCTTTAATCACACCAACTTGAGAACGAGTTCCTTCGTTGATTATTAAACTTTCTGGTAATAGAGAATTTAAACTTGTTGATTTATTTTCTTTTATTACCGATTGGATAGTATCTGCTAATTTATGGAAACCTTTCATTCTTAAAGTGTACGCAATTGAATCAACTGCATCATCACCACTCCAACCAGCCTCTTGAGAAGCAGTTGTTCCCAACTCCCTTGCATCATTGTCAACATCATCTGTGTATTTAGAAGCATATTTTGCTTTAATAACACTCATCTTTTCATTGAATTTAGGGTCCCTCACATCTGGATAATCAGGTTTCTCAGCTAATTCAGGTTTCCCTTCTAATTTAGCAACCAATTCTCTTGCTTCACTATGGAAGTTGGAATCTGTAAGAGCCTCAATAGCTGCTTGAGCCATTTTTGTTTGATATTCTTCTTTACCTAATTTTTCAGGTGTAATACCAAATGAATCTGCCTTTGCTCTTACTGCTTTATTTACTTCAGGTTTTCCAGCTCTACCACCACTTGAATCTTTTACAGGTTCTGATTTAGGTTCTTCTTTTGATGGAGTTTCTTTTGATTGGTTAGAAACTAATTCTACTCTTTCTTTTGCCCATTTTTCTAATTCAGCAGTTGAGTAGTTGTTATTTCTAAATTTTTCTTCATGTTCACTTTCACCACCAATTTTAGCCAATTTTTTTAATAAACTATCATATTGTGAGTCTCCCAATCCTAAAGATGTTTGTGGGTCTTTATCTCCTTTTAAAAGAGAGTTCATCAACTTTTCAGATTTAGTTCCTTTTATATCTTCTAAATCATCTTTAACTTTTTTAGGTGATAGGTTAGATTTTGGTCCTTCTTTCTCACCACCAAACATTGCTGTTTTTAAATCTTTTACTTTAGAAATTAAAGTATCTTTATCTACACCATGTTCATCTGCCATTACATCTTGCATGAACTTGTTATTCAAGAATCCATCTAAATCTTTTTCAGATGCAATTTCAGAATCAAAGTTTTTCTTAGCAACTTTTTGTAAATCATCAATAGACAAATCTCCTTTAAAGAAATCTGTCATAGTTTGAGATTTGTTATTGTATTTATCGTAATCAGGTTCTGATGATTTATCTGATTTAGGTTCTTTTTTCGGTTTATCAAAGATGTTCACTTTAGGAACGTCTTTACCGGCAGAGGAAACACCTCCCTTCGCTGCCTTATCATCAGATGAAATAGGTGTAAACTTATCATTATCATCTTTTTTAAATGTTTGTGCGTTAGGGTCTTTCTCTTTACCCTTTTCTTTATATTTACCATACCCAACGTGAACGTAATCCGCCTCGTTGATTGGTTTTAATGATACTAATCCACCTAATTTTATCATGGTTGTAATATTATTTAGTTGTCGTAACTTTCTTGTGTGTGTATAAATCAAGTTTACCATCTTCGGTAATCTTAACTTCGTAATTTGTTTTACGAATATCATTATGTCCACCTTTATATGGAGTATCACCCACTTCTTGGGTAATAGTACCAGTAGATATTTTGTTATTCGCTAAATAATCTTGTATTGAAAATGCCATATTATTATGTTAATTCTGTTATAATTTCTCTCATCAAATCTTGTGCTTTACAAAAATCACTGCAAACATTCGCTTGTTTATTGTTTACTGATTCTTGTAATGGGGTCATAAATGCACCATGAGTTGATGGGTTAGATACAAAATCCCAACCAATCAATTCAAAGTCTTCACCAACTTGAACTTTACCACTATCGGCACCTCTCATTGGAGTTACTGAACCCATACCACGTGATGATATACCTAATAGGATACCTGCTCTTAAAAGTTCTTTAAGGATGTTTCCACTTGGTGTAGGTAGTATCTCTACTGTACCAACTAAATCATCACCATCCCAATGAATCTCTCTTACGTTATGAGATACGTTCTTTAGGTTGATTACAGAAGAATCAGGGTGGTCTAATTCACCTAATGCTCTTCTTTCTTTGATAAGTTGTTCGTATTTTTTAGCTTCTCTTTCCAAGATTGGTCTTGGATAAACTCTACCGTTTTGGTTTTCTGCACCAGCCCTTTGTAAGATACCCTTAACGACAGTTCTTCCACTTTCGTCTTCGTTTATCTTGCCTTCAAATAATCTGGTTTCAATTAATAGTCCCATTATGCTCCCCAAGTTTTTCGTTTTTTAAATAAATCAAAGAAAATTGCAGAAACTTCTCTACGAATGATTTCACGGATTTTCTTTTCATCCTCACTCGTAATTTCTTCGTTGATAATCCCCCATTTTGCATGTTGGATTTCTTCGTCAATTATTTCTAATAATCTTTGTTTAGTCATTTTATTTTTTAATATATTTCATTGATGAATTAGAACCATCGGTAAAGAATACATTATCATCATAAATTGCTTTTACTTTTCTTCTAAATGGTCCTTTTTTACCTAAAGCACCTTCCCAATGTGGGTTATCAACTTTAACCATATCACCAACTTTAATATCAATTGATGCTTCGTTTACTGATTCATTAAAGGATTTTTTGTGTTTAACATTAATACCACTATCGGTATCTTTGAAATCAATAGATACTTCTTTTGTATCACCACCACGATTTCCTTTTGTAGATAATCTTTGTTGTAATACTTTTACAATTTCAGCAGGAGTTTTTTTGTAGTGTTGAGCTGCCTTTTTAACCATTGGGTGTTTAATTAACTCATCATTGAATTTTTCAACTGCATCTTTATATTGTATTTCGTTTACTGATTCTTTAATACCACCTTTGTTGATATTAGATATCCAACCATTTTGAATAAACCAATCCATAGTTTGTTCAAAAGATGGGTTATTTTTTTTAGCCCACATATTGAAATCAACTTTCTTATTGAACTGTTTTTGTCCTTTAAGGATTGCTTTGATTACTCGTTCTTTGTTGGTATCGCCTTTAGATACATCTTTGAAAGAAAGTTTCTTCCAAGTTTTGTAATCTACAAATTCAACTGCATCATCAGTTTTATAATATCCAAAGAACAATTTACTTTTACCATCAGAGAATATAGTTTTACCAACTACATCAGCCTCGTTGATTGATTCGTTTTCTTCTTTAAGTTTAGAAACAATATTTCCACTTGGAGTTCTTTTATGAATCATTACTGCAGTTTCTTCGATTTCATCTTCAGGTTGGTCTGCAGAACCAAAAGTTGGTCCAACACCTGCTCCTCTACCAAATCTTTCATCTTTCTTTTTACCAGCTCTTAATGCAGCTAAATCAGATGCGTCAATTTCACCATCACCATCAACATCTAATTTCTTTTGATTGCCAACTAATTCTTCATTCTTCTCTCCTTTACCTTTCCAAGCAGCATCAATTTTATTAAAGAATGATTTCTTTTCTTCATCAGACATATCAGGAATAGATTTTCCAGTTTTCTCTAAAGCTTTCTTGAAGAATTGTTGGTATTCATTTTCTTCAATCATAGTTTCGCGAACTATATTTTTAAAGTTTTCTCTTGTAATTTTCATTATTTTTCTATCTCCTGTATGGTTTTAGCTATATTTAGGATTCTCTCCTTTATCTTATAAATATGATTGTTAGTTCTTTTCCAATAGTCAGAAGAATCTAACTCATTCATTGTTTTTATCTTATTATACCAAGTGAAAAACTTTTCAACTTCTGCTAATTGATATTTTAATTCTTTCAATCCAACTGCCAATTTTTTATTAGCATGCATCGATTCATCATTTTTTAATTCCAACCAACGATTTACAGGTCTTTTTGATTTAGTTTCGTTAAGTCCTTCTTTAATATAGGATTTCCAATCTTTTAATTCAGGTGCCTTATCAACTTCTACAAAGTTTCGTTTCCATCCTAAATCACTTTGGTCTTTTATTTTTAAGATATTATATGCAATTTTAGCCTTCATATCTAAATAGAATATATTATCAAAGTAATCAATAAGGTATGCACCTTTTTTACCTGTAATATATCTTCCTGTATCTACTTCTACTTTTGCATCTTTGGTTAGTTGATAGAACTTATGTCCCATTCTTGGTCTAACCATTCCTTCGTTTACTGATTCGTATAAGCCAACATTGATTGACCCTTTTTGGAAATCAACTAATTTAGCTCCCATAACATCACCAAGTTTTTCCCATGCATCTTTGTTTGACATATAAGATGACATTCTTACTTCAAACCCTTTTCCTTTTTTAGAAATCTTTTTGATAGCTTTTGGAGAAATACCAACATTGTCTAAAGCATTTACAATATCAGTCTTAAAATCAGATTGATTACCTTTGTATGCTTCATTAATTTTAAAATCTTTAAATCCGCCAATAAAACTTGCTAATGCAGCAGAGTGATATAGTTTTCCTGACTTTGAATCTTTAAATGAATTGGAGTGTGTCTTTACAAAAGGACCATAACCACCACCTGAAACTTTTGTTCCCTTTGGTAATTTTTCTAGTTGTTTTTCTCGGTCTTGAATGATTCCTTCATTTACTGATTCGTTGTAAAATGATTTTAGGTATTTATGGAATTCTTTATCAGTTCTAACATCTTTAAATTGTTTATCTGATAATACTCTTTTAACGAAATCGGTAATGTCTTTTGAACCTTTTTTAATAATATCTAAATCAGACATAAAAGATTCATCCATCTTACCGACAATCTTCATTCCAAATTGAGTAGCAATTTTCTTTTTACGATTCTTATCTTTACTACCACCATCTGAAAATGCATTAGGGGTCTGATAACCATCAATATTACCGGTTACATTAGATTCATCCAATTCAGTTTCAACTTCTTTGATGAGCTCTTCTATAAAATTTTTAAGATTTGAGTGTTTCATTGACATTTTTTATCTCCTTAATCAATTCATAAGACATCATCAAAGCAGAAACTTGCTCATCGGTAATTTTTTTACCAACTTTTTGTTTTTTCAAAACATTGATAGTTTCTCTTAATTTGATTTTTGTAATTTTGTCCTTCATTCCTTTATACATGGTATGAAGTTCGGTAATTGTTTTGATAAGTTCTTTTTCAAAATACTCACCAAAATTGGAGGTGTTTGTTACATTGTTAATATACTCACGAAGAAGATTCTTCTGTGATTCATTTAAGTTTGTATATTTTTTGTTAAATGTCTCAACAAGTATTTTGTAGGTCAATAAACGAAGGTCTTTTTCTTGTTTTTTAAATTCTTCAACTAACTTATCTTCTTTTTGTTTAATAGAAGGAGTTGAAGTTGAAATATGCTCTACTAATGTTAATTTAGAATCAAATACATCCTTAACATCAAGAACATCCATTTTCTTTGCTTCAAATAATTTGTGGATAGAAGCCAATACTTTATAGTTAGTTACAGGAGAAGACATAAATGAATCTATATCTAAAGATTCCTTGATTGATTTAACAAGGTTATACTTTTCTCTTTGAAGTTTCTTTTGGTCTAACTTCGTGTGAGCTTCTAATATAGCATCGATAAATTTTTCGGCTTTATTTTCAGAGTTATATCTCTCGTTTATTAATAAATTAAATAAACGAAGTTCTTTGGCAAGTTCAGTCTTACCACCGAAAAATTCTCGGATGATTTTCTTTGACTTTTCTTCTCCGCCATTCAACACCTCAAGGGTGATTTGACGGGTTAATAGTTCAAAAAGAAAACCCGTATTTTTAAATTTTGAATGTCTAATCTTTCTCATTTTTAATATCTTTCAATAATGATATAGTAAATTTACTCTATTATAAATATAAATTTATAAAAGTTAAATTAATTTTATGTATCTTGGAGGATATTATCCTCGTCTAACATATTTTTAGTTTCGTGTAAATACTTTCGTTTTGACGCAATACCTGAAATATAAGTATGGGCTTTTTGTTCCGATGTTCTACTTCTTTTTGAGGTTCGTTCATCGTCACCAAGAGGGTCTCTACCATATGGATGTTTATCTTTACCATAGGTATTTCCTTCTCTCGGTCTACCTCCCTTATCTTTAATTTCTTGTTTTAATTTTTCCAATGATTCTTCAATATCATCCGGTTCTTCATTATCAACAGCAGGGTCATTACCTTGGTCTTCAATTGAACGATAACGGAATCTATCTTTAATATCATCAAGAATTTTAACTCGTTCTTCGTCTTGGTCTCCGCCTGATAATTTAAAGATGTTTTCGTAAACCCAATCTTTTGATAACATATTAAGACCAGCAATATCTTGTGCTAATCTAACTTTTTCTGACCAAAGATTTACTTTTTCTTGTTCGTAGATTGTAGATGGGTTTACCAATTGTAATTCAAAATTAGTCATTTCAGAATCTTGAATACCTTGTGCATATAAGTGAACGATTGCAATTTTAGATAATTCTGAAATTACTGTTCTTTGTATTCTTTCAATTGTTCTTGCGAAACGAACATCTTCTGCTGCAAGGGTTGCTTTACCATTTACATTTTCTTCGTATCCTAAATATGCTCTTGGAATTTTAAGAGCAGCAAACATTTTGTTTTTTAAGTATTGAATATCTTCAATATCTGCAGCCTGTAAACCAGGTAGGTTATCAATAGAAGTTCCACTATCACCACCACGAACTGGAAGATAGAAATCTTCTGTTAGGTTCTGCATGTTATACTTTAAGTTGTAATCACCAGTATTCTTATCAATGAAAGGAACTTTCTTCATTTTATTGATAATTCTTTGCATGTAGTTATCTACCTCTGTTGGGGGGATGTTACCGATATCAATTTTGAAAACTCTTTTTTCAGGAGCTCTCATGATTCTATGAATCATCATTGCATCTTCCATCAAAGAAATTTGTTTCCACAATCTTCTACCATTCTCTAACATTGATTTACCATATGGTAACCAGTTGGTATCTGATAATAATCTAAAGTGAGCAATCTCAAAGTTTTCGTATTCTTGTTTCCCATTTGGGTCTTCAGTAATTTTAAACTTTACCGAGTGTGGATTTGATGGGTCGGTTCTTTCTAATCGTTCAGTATTATAAACAGAGTGTGGGGTTACATTTACAATACCCTTACCTTCTGCAATCTCTAAACCTAAAAAGAAATCCCCATACTTACACATATTTCTTACCCATGGCCACAAGTTGAATTCCACATTAAGAATATCATAAAATAAATTATTAAGTATATCTTGAACTCGTTGGTTATCCGAAGTAATTGTCATTACATCTCCGAACTCATTCTTTAAGGTAGATTCATCTGCATAGATATCTAATGCGGAAGCAAGGATAGGGTCAGTATCCATTGCATCATAATCACGAAAAACTTCTCTACGAACTTGTTGGTATGCCATTGATTGTGCACCACCTGCTTGTTCATAGAAAGATTTCTGTATCTTTGTGTATCTATCACGCAAGGATGATAAATTGGTTTGTTGTCTTTCATCAGCATCAAAAACTTTACGCTTCCCATCTGTATCAACTGTTACAACAGCTTGAGAACGGAAGAGTTTTGTTAATCTGCCAAAAAATGAAGTATCTGCCATGTTTTACTTTCTTTAAATTATAACCTTTATTTGTTTATTACCACTTTCTACAAGACCAATATCTAGCTTTATGACGAGGACCTGGATTATCACAATTGTGTCTTGCTCTGAAAGATTTTCTTCGTTCGGGGTTATTCTTTTTAATTTTCATCCCCTTTGCACCGAAGTTTACCTTTACAACATTTCCTTGTGGGTTTTTTACATAAACTTTAAATTTCTTAACATCACCTTGCATTGGTTTACCAAGAGGAACCTCTCTCCCTTGATATTCTGCCTCATTCACATCTGATTTATATTCTCTCATGAATTCTACGAACTCTTTAATATCTTGGTTAGATACTACATCGTATTCTTCACAATATGAATTTTCTTCGTTTAATAAAGATGACATTTTTATCATAGTAATTTTTCTCCTTATACTATAAATATATAATTATTTTATTAACCTATTTTAAGAGCCAAGTTAAGTCTTCGTTTCGGTCGCCAACTTGCATTTTCCAAGGATTTTCATCATTAAAAGAATTGCCACCAAAACCACCTAAATCAAGTGATGATTGACCAATACTGCCAATTGCCTGTTTAGTCAAATCAATTCCTTCTTGTCTTAATCGAAGGGCAGTATCCCGAACCCATAGTCCGATTGCAAATGCCATAATAAGGTCATCATTATAACCTCTCATTGCTTCTGCACGATTACCACTCCATATAAAGGTAAATAACTCATCTATAAGGCGAGTTGAACGAATTGTTACATCTTTCTCCCTGATATATTGTTCCATCTTGGAAACGATGAGAGGACGAGTTTTTTGAGTAGTTGAGAATCCAGCAACCATACCTCGTTCTTCTGCTCGGTATTTGTTATGTAGTTGATGCTCTACATCCACATATTTTAAATCCTTACTCATATAGAATAAGTTAGAATATCCTCTGTCAATTACTTGTTGGATTACTGCCCAACCAATATTCGCATTTTCAATTACGAGTAGTGCTTGATTGTATTCAGTTGCAAGTGCCACCAAGAAATTTCCAAAATCTTTTGTATCTAATTTTCCTTTGTATTCAGCAACTTGAGCAGATTGGTCTACATCAATTACATGAGCAGTAGAGTAGTCAGCCCCATCACCTCTAGCAACATCGGCAACCACTAAATAACCTTTTTGATAATCAGGATATTCCCATTTCCAAAGGTTTCCATCAAAACCTGTTTTTTCAATTGGGTCTTGACAAAAGGATTCCTTATAAAACATTAGAAGTTGTGGGTCTATTACAGTATCCCCCGAAGAAACGAAATCACAATCACATTCTTGTGCAGCACCTTTTGGACCTAACAATCTTTCTTGTTCATCTCTCCAAGCTTGACCTCGTTCTGGGTGAACTGACCAATGTAAACGAATTGTGTTAAAGTCATTTGTCCCATCTTCGGCACCCACCCAAGTTTTGTGAAAGAAATTACCCACCCCATTTGGAGTAGAAAGGATAATTGCATTACCACCGGTTGATAAAGTAGATTGAGCAGATATCCAAATTTCTTCAATCTTATCAATGAAGGCTGCCTCATCAAATACCAAAAGTGATAACGCCTCGGAACGACCTGCGTCTCCTGCAGCAGAAGTTGCTTTAATTTGTGAACCATTAGAGTATCGTAGAGATAATTTGTTATCTTCTACCGTTTCTTGTTTTAACCAAGAAGGTAAATACTGATTCATTACACGAACTTTGGTTACCAAGTTTTTTGCAACTTCTTGTTTGGTTGCAATTACAAGAACATTAAAATCTTGGTTGAATAACATCTTCCACAATGAAAATCCAGCAACAAGGGTTGATATACCTGTTTGTCTTGATTTTAATACGATGTTATATCGGTGGTCTTTAAATTCAGTAAGTGTTCTTTCCTGAAATGGAAATAAATGAAAAGGAATCTTACCACGAACTGGGTGTTGAATCATACAATACTTCTTCATGAAGTATATCGGGTCTGATGCACACCTCTGATATTCTAATTTGATTATTTCCTTTAAACTTGCCATTTATTTATTTTACTAATAATAATCCTGTTGCTACTATACCAACATATGTTCCAATCTTATATAAGAATCCTTTTCTTTTTTCAGATTTTAATTCTTTTAATAAGGATTCTGATTTTTGTCTTTCTATTGAAAACTGTTCATCTTTTTTTGCAATTATAACTTCAAGATTTACAATTTTTGATTGTAAGTTTCCAATAATAGAATCTTTAATAACAACTTTCTTTTGTTCTAAATGAAGAAGTTCTTGAGTTTCTTTTAATTCTAACCCAAGCCCATCACCTTTAATTAAATCTTTAATTACCAGTCTTGCTACTGGTTCTTTCAACGATACTATCGTATCTGTTTGCGAAAAACTTTTGAAGCTCACTAAAAGTAAAAGCATCAACGGAATTAATTTTGTCATCTGTATTTTTCCTTATTGTTGTTATGTTATTTTGAACCCTTGTTATATCTCCATCAATCATTTCTATTTCAGAATGTAAAGATGAAATTCTCCCATCTAATTCTTTATTTAATTCTTGAACAGAATCGATTTCTTCTGCAATCATGTCAATTTTTTCGTTATAAGAATCTATATCGGTCTTAACTTGATTCATAGTGTATAGATTAAATAACATTAACCCAACTACCACTAATAATAAAATGTAAATTTTCTTATCCATTACAAATAATGTTCTAAATTGTTTTCTTTAAGTATATCAAACGCCTCGTTTCTAACTTTTTCTAATTCTTGGATTTCTTTTGTTCCAACTTCTATTAGATTTTGTATATCGGCTTTAGTTTCTTCTACTGATTGTGGTAATTCCCATCTTTCAGTAGTTCCATCCTCGTTAATGTATTCATAATAAGGTTTTACCTCATCCAAAGATTGTTTTAATTCTTCCAATCTTTGCTTTCCGTAAATAATCATCTTGGTGGACATTCGGTAGTTCTCATATTGTTCCCAAAAACCACTTACTCTAATTTCATGTTCTCTATCAACATTACAAGTAAGACAATAACCCACTTGTTGAATCATTTTTCTGTCTTTATCAGATTTTCTGATTGTTTTACACTCTGGATTTTTACATTCTGATTTTTTGGCAATATAATCCCTGATTTCTTGTAATGCTTCGGAGTTTTTACCCGTTTTTAAGATATATCCATCTTTTTTCTCATATCTATGGTGTTCATCTTCCCAAATATCACCTATATTACGAGTTTCTTGAACTTTATCATATCCAATTTGAGTAGATTTATCATACTCACCGGTATAAATCATATCTACCAACTTTCTACGAGTTGGGTGCATATATTTTTTGTTGAATTCCTTACCCATTGTTATATATTAGGTTAAATTATTGTATATAAATATATACAAAAGGAAATTACGAATAAAAAATACCCAAAAGTTGGTTTAGAGAAGCAAATGCACCAGTTAGTTTGAAAGTATTTCCATTATAGACAAATACAATACCTTCATTTGGAACAATTTTATCAGGGCCACCGATTGCTTGTAATCTTTTTAACTCTAATTTCAATTTTTCAATCTTTTTAGGGTCGCCTGATTTCTGAACATCCTTAATTGTTTGGTCTAACCTCTTTTTCATCGCACGAGTTGCTTCGTCAGGATTGACAGTTAGAACTGAAGATGTAAATTGTAGAACTTCTGCCCCAACACCAAGGAAAATATTCTCAAATTTCATCAAATTTTCTTTTGAAATTTTAGATTGGTCTTCTTTATCCACTTTTAGAGCCCAATTTAAAGTTTTTTCATCGGTTATGGTGTTTTTATCAATACGGAATCCTTTATTGAAGAATGCCCATCTTTTAACTAACCCCATAAGAGTATTATTGTCTAATAAAGTTGGTGAATTTTTGTTAATCCAATTAGTCCACCAAGCTTGATGGTATTCTGCAACCCCATCAGTATCTTTTAAACCGAATTCTTTTTGTAATTTAGAAATTTGACCGTTGAATTTACTTTTTTGTGATGATAATTGTTGTGATTTTGGTAACGAAACCACAGGTGGTCCTTGAATTGTGTAGTTATCTTGGACATTTTTATTAACTTGTTTAATCATACCAGCAAGTATTCTTGCTGCTTCTTGATTTTCACCAATTGCAATACCATCTTCGTTATATTCCATTGTTCCGTGGAATACAAGTAGAGCCTGACCATAAGGAATTACATTTACCGAAGTTGGATAAATAACTTCAAGGTTCATAAAACAAGCACCATCTTTGAATATCTTTTCTCTTTGTTTGTCTGATAAAGATTTGATTGCACTTGATAAGTCCTTCATTGCAAAATTGTATGCTTTTTCCAACTCACCTCTACCACTAAACTTATCAGCTACACCTTTTATATCTAATGCTCCTGCTCCACGATTTTTTAAGTGTCCTTTATTACGAGCAGCAACTAATCGGTCGCCTACCCAAGATATTGCAAGTGCCTGTCCATCAGTTTTTTCTCTTGTAAGTTCCAAAGTTCCATCAAGAGCACGATTTACGATGTCTTTTAATTGACCAAAGGTTAAATTTATTTCGGTATCAAATGGATGATTCATATGTCCATAAGCACCACCTTCATTTAAAACACCTTCTTTTACTACAACACCATATTGATATTTACTATCAGATTTAGGAGTTACTTCATTATCAAAATCTTTACGAAGTTTGTGTAATTCCTTTTCGTGATTATCCAACCACTCTTGGTCAGGATAACCCATTAGAAGTTCTTCTATTGCAGCAAGTTTATCATAATATTTTGGGTCTTCAAATAAGTGGTCTTTTGCAATTTCATAAGCAACTTCCTTATCCGATGTGTGTTCCAATTCTACTTTTAAACCTTTTTTAGCTTGTTGTTTCAATTCTTCAAATGAAACCCCATGTTTATCTGCAATATCTCTTAAAGACATTCCCTTTGACAATCCACCTGGTATTACTTCACTCTCAAATGCAAAAGTTGGAGATGAAGTTTTAAAATCATCTTTTCTCATTACAGTTTTTGCAATGATTTGATTTGCTGATTTAACAAATGGGATATTAATATCATATCTCTTATCTTTAACAACAATTTGTTTATATTTCTCCAAGAAATCTTTGAATTGTTTTTTGTGTTTAGATAATCTCTTAAAAAATCCAGTTAATTCTGCATCAGAAATTTCTTTACCATTTCTTGGGTCATTAACTCTATCAAAGAAGTGTTTTGTGAATTCAATATCTTCAGGAGATAATTGTTTCTCTGCATATTTCTCAATACCTTTTAATTGAGACATACTCATTTCATTTTTCTTTTTACCTTGGCAATGTGCTTTTTGTGAAAATCCTTTTGGATTGTTGCAATCTATTGAGCGTTTGTATTTTTCACTCCAATCTTCAGATACTTTTTTTACTTGAGTAGTCTTGGTAAATGATACATTTGGTTTTATTTCATCACTCCCAAATTTATCCGCTTCTTTTTGCTTTAAGTAAGGAAAGAATTTAAATCTTGCTAATTTTATAATCTTTCTTTTCTTTTTTTGAACCATTTGAGATACTCTATGTTTATTTGGTATAGAAAGTTCATCATATGGAGTTGAACCAAATAATCTCTGTGTCCATTCTTTTCTTACTTGAAGATAAGCAAGTTTATATGCTCGTTTATAAAGTATTTTATACGGTTTTTTACGAATACGAGTTCTATCTTTTTTAATATTGATAAGTTTTCTATTTTTTGCAAATGCCCATCTTCTAGCCGCTCTTTGGGTTGCAGTTAAAGCTTCATCTAATATACCATTCTTTTCTTGCCACGAATCAAAAGCATCAAAATCATATTCTTGTTGTTGAGA
>Ga0102830_1000396_pt1 | contig 19758 bp, 18 predicted proteins | sample ColrivemetaGS703_FD_84511 | JGI IMG/M metagenome (GOLD analysis project Ga0102830, IMG submission 84511) | Estuarine microbial communities from the Columbia River estuary - Freshwater metaG S.703 | ecosystem: Environmental > Aquatic > Marine > Intertidal zone > Estuary | place: USA: Columbia...
CTGGTTGGAATATTCTCACTGCAACAGAAACTTTTTCTGCAAAAAAGGTGTTAATGGCTACCGGAAGTAGTCCCAAAATGACACGCATGCTCGAGGAATTGGGACATGGGGTAGAACTTGCAGTGCCCTCTTTGTTTACTTTTAATATAAAAGATCCAAGAATCGAAGGTTTGGCTGGTTTAAGTACCCCTGCACTGGTGCATTTAAAACTGCCCGGCCTAAAGCAGAAAAAAGCCCTTTATGCAAAGGGTCCCTTACTAATTACCCATTGGGGACTGAGCGGTCCGGCTATTTTAAAGCTTTCTGCTTGGGGTGCGCGTTTGTTATATGGATTGGATTACAACTTTACTATAAGTGTCAATTTCTTACCCCAATATAAACATGCGCAAGAGGTCCTTGAAGCACTGCATGCTTTAAAGAAAAAAGACCCTAAAAAAACCCTGTTCAAATGGGTCCCTTTTGGACTTCCCAAACGTTTGTGGCAAAGCTTGTTAATGCATCTAGAAATTCCTTCGGATTTAATTTGGGCCAATATCACTAAAAGCCAACTTCAATCCTTGTCAGAAGGCCTAAGTACTTCGGAATTCGAAGTGAATGGGAAGAGTACTTTTAAAGAGGAGTTTGTGACTGCTGGTGGAATTAAGTTAAAAGAAGTCTCATTTACAGATGCTCAAAGCAAAAAATTCCCAGGCTTATATTTTGCAGGGGAGCTTTTAAATATAGACGCCATTACAGGAGGGTTTAATTTTCAGAACGCTTGGACCACTGCTTATTTAGCCGCTAAAGGAATGGTGCAAAGCCTAAAAGAATCTAATTAAGCCACCAAATAGCGGCGTTTAAGGCAGTGGCAAAACCCACCCAAGCCATGTATGGAAGGAGTAAATAGGCCGCTTTTGGAAGGACTATTTTAAACCATTTAAAAGTAAACAGCAGCAACACATTGAGTCCTAAGATTACTACCAAGGCCATTAAAGGATTTTTTAATCCGAAAAATGTAATGGACCAGAGTGCATTGAGTAAGAGCTGGAATAAAAAATGGTAGAGGGCTGTCTTTACCCATACATGGTAATATCCTTTTGCCCAAACCAATCCTGCGGCTACACCCATCATAATATACAACAAGCTCCATACCGGTGCAAATACCCAATTGGGTGGGTTAAAAAAAGGCTTTTCAAGGCCTAGATACCAACCATTCACAGAACTTTGGGTAGCAAAACTAGATAAAAAGCCCACCAAAAGACAGATCGTTACGGAGATGAAGATGTAGTAGATGGTTTTTTTCAATGGCTCATATTTTATAAGAACACTAAAATACCAAAAATATGGACGCTTTGTTTATTTATATTGATTAATAGCTTCCACATAATAGATTCATATACCCTATATTTGCTTTAAAATATTTTTATGGAAGCTGTTGGCTTTATACCTTCATCGCAACACCTTGTTCAGACCAATAAAACAGTGACTTGGGCGTCTCCAAGCAACATAGCTTTGGTTAAATATTGGGGAAAATACGACCCTCAGATTCCAGCCAATCCATCAATTAGTTTTACCCTAAATCACTGTAATACCAAAACATCAGTGACCTTGGTTGATCAAAGCATGCTTAGTGATAAAAGCACTGGGGCCTTCTCTTTTGAATTTTCTTTTGAGGGGGCTCCTAAACCAGATTTTCATCCAAAAATAGTCTCTTTTTTTGCAAGGGTTTTTGATTATTTACCCTTTTTAAAAACATATCATTTGGTGATTAACAGTGAAAACACCTTTCCCCATTCAAGTGGAATAGCTTCATCTGCAAGTGCTATGGCAGCACTTTCACTTTGTTTGTTAGAATTGTCGGATGAGTTTCCTCCCAATGATCAAAACGTTTTTTCAGAAGCCTTTTATGCAAAAGCATCCTTTTTGGCAAGATTGGGATCAGGAAGTGCTGCGAGAAGCATTAGCGGCCCGCTCATGCAATGGGGTAAAACACCAGGCTTTAAAGCCAGTCAAGACTTAGTTGCTGTGCCATTCAATAAAGTATTAGCCCCTATTTTTAAGAACTTTCAGGATACTATTTTACTGGTAGACAAAGGAGAGAAAGTAGTGAGTAGTACTGTGGGCCATGGTTTAATGAAAGACCATCCCTTCGCTAAAGCTAGGTTTCAACAGGCCCATGATCAATTGGCTCTATTGACTGAGGCTTTGGTCTCAGGAGATATGGAAACTTTTATAAGTGTAGTGGAGTCAGAGGCATTAACACTTCATGCTATGATGCTGACCAGTAGTCCTTATTTTATATTGATGAAGCCTGGCACTTTATCTATCATTGAAAAAATTTGGAATTTTAGAAAAAACACTGCTTTGCCTGTTTGTTTCACACTAGACGCAGGTGCAAATGTACATTTGCTGTATCCAGAAATGCATAAAGTTCAAGTGCTTCAATTTATTGAAAACGAATTAGTTGCCTATTGTCAAAATGGACAGTATATTTGTGACCAGGTTGGAAGTGGAAGCATATCTCACACCGTACAACCTTAAAAAATAACACCCTATGAAAGGTCCCCTTTTTTACGCAAAGATTTTACTTTTTGGAGAGTATGGGATTATCAAAGACTCTAAAGGCCTTTCAATACCCTATAATGCTGCAATGGGAGCGCTAATCATTCCCAAGAATTCTGAAGAAGGGAACCCCAGCTCAAATTCCAGCTTAGCAGGTTTTGCAGTACATTTAGCAGATTTGCAATCAAAGAACCCTGAGTTGTTTTCTTTTGATTTAAAACAACTAAAAGCAGATATTTCCAATGGATTGTATTTTGACTCCACCATTCCTCAGGGATACGGTATTGGAAGTAGTGGCGCACTAGTTGCTGCTATTTATGACAACTATGCGCAGCATAAAATAACGGTTTTAGAGAATTTAACCCGAGAAAAATTACTGCAATTAAAACAACTTTTTGGGACCATGGAATCTTTTTTTCACGGAAAATCTTCCGGCTTAGATCCATTGAATTCTTATTTGAGCTTGCCCATATTAATACACGCTCAAGACCATATAGCTTCTACAGCCATTCCATCTCAGCACACGGCTGGAAAGGGTGCTGTATTCTTATTAGATTCAGGCCAGGTTGGAGAAACAGCCCCCATGGTTCAATTGTTTATGGAACAAATGAAGCAGGAAGGTTTTAGAAACATGCTTAAAGACCAATTTATTAAGCATACAGATGCTTGTGTGGATGATTTTGTGAATGGAAATGTTCATTCCTTATTTTCTAATATGCGCCAATTGTCTAAGGTTGTATTAGACCATTTTAAACCAATGATTCCTACTGAATTTCACGAACTGTGGCGAGAGGGATTAAAAACGAATGATTACTACTTAAAACTTTGTGGTTCTGGAGGTGGAGGTTACATCTTAGGTTTTGCACCAGATCTTGAAAAAGCCCAAAAGGCTTTAAAGGATTACCACTTAGAAGTTGTTTATAATTTTTAATTCTAAGCTATGTCTCAAAGTCCTCTATCGCGATTCGCTTTAAAGGGACTCGCATTCTTTTCTGTACTTAGGGGGTATAACATAGCCCTAATTGTGCTGGCACAATACCTATGTTCAATATTTATTCTAGCGCCAAATAAATCTTTAAAAGAAATTATTTTAGATCCTCATTTGGCATTATTAGTACTTTCCACAGCTATTGTGATAGGCAGTGGTTATATTATCAATAGCTTTTATGACGCAGAAAAGGACCTGATCAATAGACCTAGGAAAACACTCTTAGACCGACACATATCACAACGCGCTAAAATTACCGCTTATTTTACGGGTAATTTTTTGGCTGTCTTTATGGCCAGTGCAGTCTCCTTTAGAGCGGTGGTTTTTTTTTCTGCTTATATTTTTGGTATTTGGCTGTATTCTCACAAACTAAAGAGAATGGCTTTTTTGGGTAATGTTGTTTCTGCCTCTTTGGCGATTACGCCTTTTTTCACGGTGTTTGTATACCATAAAAATTTAGCTCCGGTGATCTTTGTCCAAGCAATTTTTCTATTCTTATTAGTGCTTGCCAGAGATATGGTGAAAGATTTAGAAAACCTTACAGGAGACCTCACCCAAGATTATAAGACTGTGGCGGTTACTTATGGGACTAGATTTTCTAAGTATTGCGTGAGTATATTACTTGTAGCTACGGTATTTCCCACCTATTTATTAATCACTAAATTCAATGTGGGTTATATGGACTGGTATTTTAAAGGCGTATTTGTTTTACTGATTGCCGCAATTGTTGGCCTGTGGTTGGCCAAAGAAAAAAAGCAGTATTTGAACATTCACAACCTTTTAAAATTCATCATTGTTGGGGGCGTATTCGGTATTTTACTCATAGATCCAGAGCTGTTGCTGGGCAGGTTTATTTAATCGCTCCAATCTAAAACAATACACTACCTTTGCACAAAATAACAACAAATGGGGCGTAATAATTTTGACGGCGATAAAAAAGCATCTGGACGCGGATCTGGAACTTTTAAAAAAACGAGTGGTGCTAGGGGAAATTCCCCTTCTCATAAAGGGAATAATAGTTCATTGGGTAAAAGCAGTTCTGAGGATTCTTCTCCTAATGCACGTTTAAAGCCTAGCGGGTCAAATAAAAAAGGCTACAGAAAAACAGTCAATAGAGATACATTTGGAGCTGGCTCACAAGCAAAAGGACCACAATTAGCAACTAAAACACCCGCTAAACCTGCCAAAAAAGGAGACGACAATTCGATCCGTTTAAATAGATACATTTCTAATTCTGGGGTTTGTTCTAGAAGAGAGGCAGATATTTTTATAGCTGCTGGAAGTGTAAAAGTCAATGGAAAAGCAGTGGTTGAAATGGGTTATAAAGTAGCGCTTTCAGATGTGGTTAGTTTTGACGGAGTTGTTTTGAACCCAGAAAAGAGAGCCTATATTTTATTAAACAAGCCCAAAGATTTTGATAGCTCCGCCACGGATGCTTCTCAACCAAAATCTGCCTTAGGACTTGTTGCAAATGCCACTAAGTCTAAAATTAAGCCAGTGGGTCGTTTAGATAAATCAGCCTCTGGATTGTTGCTTTTTACCAACGATGGGGAATTACAAACCAAATTGACAAAACCAAAAAATGGTTTTAGAAAAATATACCATGCTACTTTAAGTAAATCACTTAAAGCGGACGATTTAGAGAAGGTAAGGAAAGGAATTGTGCTTGAAGATGGACCCGTTCGTGTTCATGAAATTTCAAATATTGAGGGATCTCCAGCTACTGAAGTAGGTATTGAAATTTTAAGCGCAAAAAATAACATCATCAAAAGATTGTTCGATCACTTGGGTTATGAGCTCATTAAATTAGACAGGGTTGTCTATGCTGGTCTTACCAAAAAAGACCTACCTAGAGGACAATGGCGCACCCTTACAGAACAAGAAATTATCAACTTAAAAATGATACAATAAGCCTCATTTTTAACCCATAAAAAGAGCGGCCTTTTACATAAAAGGCCGCTCTTTTTGATTTAGGTAATAACCAGGCTTTATTAAAAGTTACATGCGCGGTCCATTTTCGCTTTAATCTCCTCCAAACACAAATTCCCCATACTGCCTAAATGGGTGTGGTTGAGGTCCTTTTTGGGTTGGTAGGCTCCTTCTGCAATCAAAGCACCCATTGCTTTGTAGGCTTCTCTAAAGGGCATTCCCTGAAGCACCATTTCATTGAGGGTATCTACAGAGTACATAGCGTCGTATTTTGGGTTTTGACCCAAAGTGGTATTTGGAATAACTTCTTTTAAGGCAAAATGCATGATATCTAAACAACTTTGTAATTCTGTGATGGCAGGCAGTAATACCTCTTTCAAAAGCTGTAAATCCCTGTGGTACCCACTTGGTAAATTCGCTGTTAACTGACTCAGCTGGGCTGGGAGGCTTTGAATTTTATTGCATTTAGCCCTGATCAATTCAAATACATCTGGATTCTTTTTATGGGGCATAATGCTTGATCCGGTAGTGAGTTGGTCTGGGAAACTTATAAAATTGAGGTCTTGACTCATATAAAGACAAATATCCATGGCTAATTTCCCTAAGGTAGCAGCCACCGCGCTCATGCCAAATGCCATAGCTTTCTCTGTTTTCCCCCTACCCATTTGTGCGGCTACTACATTGTATTTAAGGGTGCTAAAACCCAGTTTTTCCGTAGTCATTTTTCGGTTTATAGGAAAAGAACTTCCATATCCGGCAGCGCTTCCTAGGGGGTTTTGATCACATACCTTATGGGCAGCTTCTAGAAAATAAACGTCGTCTATAAGACTTTCTGCATAGGAAGAAAACCAGAGACCAAAGGAAGAAGGCATGGCCACCTGTAAGTGAGTATATCCCGGTAAAATGAGCCCAGCGTGTTTGTCGGCCAACGAAATTAATAGGTTAAATAAGTCTTGACTCCCCGTTTTGATCTCCTGAATTTGATCTTTTAAAAACAATTGCATGGCCACCAGTACTTGATCGTTTCTGGATCTTGCTGCATGAATTTTTTTCCCCACGTCTCCCAATCGCTCCGTGAGTAGAAACTCTATTTTAGAATGGACGTCTTCAAAATCAGTCTCAATTTTAAAAGTACCCGCTGTAATTTCTTTGTTAATTTGCATTAATGCCGTCACCAAATGATCGGCTTCCTCTGCTTCAAGTAAGCCTACGGTGGCTAACATTTCTGCGTGCGCTATGGACGCTTTTATATCATAAGCTGCTAAAAATTGGTCCAGCGCCCTGTCATTTCCGACGGTAAAAAAATCAATTTTTTCGTGGGTGTTACCCCCTTTATCCCAAAGTTTCATAGGCGTTATTGTGTTAAATAAGTTTCTAAAAGTGAGCAGTATATTTCAATGCCCTGGCCAATTTCTGCGCTGTAAATAAATTCATCTGCCGTGTGTGATCTGCTGCTGTCTCCAGGTCCTAATTTCAGTGAAGGACCCGAAATAGCTGCCTGGTCAGAAAGCGTGGGAGATCCATAGGTTTCCCTGCCCATACTCTTTCCAGCGATTACCAAGGGGTGGTCTGGCCTTACGCTAGAAGACCCAAGCCTCAAACTCCTCGCTTTTAATTCCAGCGGGGCGTCTCTTTGCAGCAACTCATTTATTTCTGCATTTGAATAACAATCATTGACCCTTACATCTACCACCAGTTTTACTTCTGCTGGGATTACATTGTGTTGGCTACCCCCTTGAATCTGTGTCACGGTCATCTTAACCGGCCCTAAGAAATCAGACACTTTTTCAAATGCATATGTTTCGAACCAATTTAGCACCCCAGCAGTTTTATAAATGGCTTGGTCCGAATTAGGGTGCGCCGCATGTGAGGGTGTTCCCTTTATGACTCCGTCAAAAACAACGAGGCCTTTTTCTGCAATGGCCAAATGCATTTGGGTGGGTTCTCCCACAATGGCCATATCTATTTCTGGTAGCAGGGGTAATACGGAGTTTAAGCCATTAGCGCCAGAGCTTTCTTCTTCTGCAGAAGCGACTATAATAAGGTTGTGTTTTAAATCTTTACGCTCGTAGAAATGTGCAAAAGTGCTCAGTAAACAAACCAAGCAGCCTCCTGCGTCATTGCTGCCAAGACCGTAAATTTTTCCGTCCTTTTCAATGGACTTGAAAGGGTCTAGTGTGTAGGCGCTATTGGGTTTTACAGTATCGTGATGTGAATTTAATAGCAAACTAGGTTTTTTAGGATCAAAATGCTTGTTAAAGGCATATCTATTGTGCCCACTCTGTTGGTAGGAGATTCCTTTTTGCTCAAACCATGCCTCAATAAGCTTGGCTGTATGTGCTTCTTCTGAAGAAAAAGAAGGGGTTTCAATCAGTGATTTTAATAATTGAATGGCCTCTTTTTCATAGGTGTCTATGTGCTCCATTTAATTCTTTTTTAATAATGTAAAGGGCCCTTTGTTGGCCAACATATCTTCATTTCCAATTCCTACTTTATGGACTCCTTTTTCTAAGGCATGAAATCCATTAGAGAGTTTAGGGATCATTCCTGAGTGAATAACCCCATCATTTATGAGTTGCTTCATTTCATTAGGACTCAAACTTACCAGTACTTCTAAGGGTGCTTCACTTACCAATACGCCTTGTTTCTCAAAGCAATACCATAAGTGTGTTTCATAATTGTCTGCCATGGCTATGGCAATTTCTGCTGCGATGGTGTCTGCATTGGTATTGAGTAATTGTCCGTTACCGTCGTGGGTAATGGCGCAAAAGACGGGGCAAATCCCATGTGACAAAAGGGTTTTTATAAGGGAGGCGTTTACTTTTAAATGATCCCCCACAAACCCGTAATCTATAGGCTTTGGGTTTCTTTTTGTAGCACTTATACTATTGGCATCTGCGCCACTTAGACCCAGGGCATTACATTGGTCTGCCTGTAATTGAGAAACAATGGTTTTGTTGGCCGTACCGGCATAAGTCATGGTAATGACTTCCAAACTGTCTTTAGGCGTACACCTTCTGCCGTTAATCATTTTGGTAGGGATGCCTAATTTTTCTGCCAAGGCGGTGGCAGATTTACCCCCTCCATGAACCAGTATTTTAGGACCAGTTATTTGACTAAAAGCCTGACAAAAGTACTTTAGGGCTTGAGGGTCTTCAATAACACCTCCACCTATTTTAACCACCGACAATGTTTCTTTTTGATCTTTCATAAGAACGGGTTTAAGGCATTGTTTTAAGTAATTCTCTGAGCACCCACTGGGCTGCATAGGTCCTGTTGTTGGCTTGTTCCAAAACCAAACTTTTGTCTGAATCTAAAACATTGTCTGCGATCACTACATTTCTTCTCACTGGCAAACAGTGCATGCACTGCGCATTTCCAATCTTTTCAGAAGTGATGGTCCAAGAGGGGTCTTCAACCATCACTTTCCCATAGTCTTTAAAACTACTCCAGTTTTTTATATAGACAATTTCTGCTCCCTTTAATGCGGTATCTTGATGGTGTTCAATAGGCGTGTCTCCAGTAATCTTTGGATCTAGTTCATAGCCTTTTGGGTGGGTAATACTGAAAGCAACATTGAGTCGTTTCATGGCGACTATAAAACTATTGGCTACTGCATGTGGTAGTGCCTTTGGGTGTGGCGCCCAACTCAGTACCACCTTAGGGACATGGCCTTCTTTATTTAAGCTAGGCAATACTTTTTCTCCTAATTGCTCTGTGATTGTTATGGCGTCTGCAAACCCTTGTAAGGGGTGACCAAGTGCACTTTCTAAATTGATGATAGGTACGCTAGCATGTGTGGCAAAACCTAGAAGTACTTTTTCTTTTTGGTCTTCTTCACGGCTTTGTAATTCAGCAAATGCCCTTATGCCAATCAGGTCGCAATAACCAGATAGTACCCCAGCAGCTTCTTTAATATGCTCTGCTTTTCCAGTATTCATGACTGCCCCGTCTTCGTATTCCAACTGCCAACCTTCTTGCGAAAAATTCATCATTATAACTTCTAAACCCAAGTTTTTAGCTGCTTTTTGAGTACTTATTCTCGTTCTTAGACTGGCGTTAAAAAACAATAGTCCCAAGGTTTTATCTCGGCCTATTGATTTCTCAGATAAAGGATCTTTTTTTAGCGCTATGGCCTCTAAGATAGCTTTGTCAAAGTCTGGTATGTCTTGAAGGGATAAATAATGCTTCATAAGTTGTTATTTAAAGTAAGATTGAATTTCGGGTTTGTCTAATATTTCTTTAGTGGTTATTTAAAGTAAGACTGGTTTTCGGGTTTGTCTAACACCTTTTTTAATGCAGTAAAAAATTGTGCTATTTGTGCTTTTGTAATATTGAGAGCGGGCAGAATTCTCAAGACTTTCTTGTCTTTAGCAGCTCCAGTGAATATATGGTGCGTATACAATAGTTCTTTTCTAAGTGCAGCAATCTCAAAAGGGAAGGCCAATCCTAGCATGAGTCCCCTTCCTTTTAAGATAATTTCAGTAGGTAAAGAGGCCATTTGTACTTTCACATATTCATGCATTTCTTTTGCATGGTTTATGAGATTCTCTTCCTCTATGACCTCCAATACCGCTAAAGCGGCCCTACAGCCCAAGTGATTTCCACCAAAAGTGGTGCCGAGCTGTCCGTGTATTCCTTTGTATTTAGTATGAATTAATACCCCACCAATCGGAAATCCATTCCCCATTCCTTTGGCCATAGGAATAAGGTCAGGTTGTACCCCGTGCTGTTGAAAACCAAAAAACAAACCTGTCCTTCCAAATCCAGACTGCACTTCATCTGCAATGAGCATTACTTGGTATTCTTGGCATAAGGCTTCAATGGTTTTAAAAAAGGGAGTCGTGGGTTGGTCCAGGCCACCTACTCCTTGAATAGATTCTATAATCACAGCACAAACATCGCCTCCAGAAAGTGCTTCTTTTAATGCCTCTTCATCATTAAGGGCAATAAAAATCACTTCGTGCCCTTTGTTTATTGGGGCTTGAATAGAAGGGTTGTCCGTGACAGCAACTGCTGCTGAGGTACGTCCGTGAAAACTGTTTTTAAAGGCCACTACTTTAGATTTTCCAGTGATGAATGAAGCCATTTTAAGGGCGTTTTCATTGGCCTCTGCTCCAGAGTTACACAAGAACAATTGATAGTCTTCACAACCAGACAAGGTCCCTAATTTTTGAGCGTAAGCCGTTTGAATAGGGTTTTGAACCGCATTGCTATAAAAGGCAATTTTGTCTAATTGGTCTTTTATAGATTGGGTATAATGGGGGTGGCTATGGCCAATAGAAATAACCGCATGCCCCCCGTATAGGTCTAAATATTCTGTACCATTAATATCTGTTAATACCGCTCCTTTGGCACTCACAGGAGTCACATCATATAATGGATAGACGTCAAAAAGTTTCATAATTGATCTTGTGTTATTTTGCTAATGGCAGCAAAGGATTTTTGTATTCCTTGAATAAACGCAGCACTCAAACCGCAGTTTTCCATCTCGTTTAGCCCAGAAATAGTACAGCCCTGAGGCGTAGTGACTAGATCTATTTCGGCTTCAGGATGGCTTTTATTTTTCTGTAAAAGAATGGCAGCACCCAAGGCAGTTTGAACGACCATTTCTAAAGCATCATGCGCTTCAAAACCCAGCTGAACACCTCCTTGGGAATTGGCTCTGATGAGTCGCATCCAAAAGGCAATACCACTAGCGCCTATCACTGTGGCTGCCTGCATTTTTGTCTCTGGGATACACATGGTTTTTCCCATCCTGTCAAAAATAGCTTTGGCAATGGCAATTCTTTTTTCTCCCACTTCGTTTGCACATAGACAGGTCATAGACGCTCCCACAGAAATAGCGGTATTAGGCATGGCCCTAATAATGAAGTGATGGGCGCCAATAAGCGCTTCTATCTTTTGAATAGAAAAGCCAGTAATGGTAGAGATTACCACATGTTTCTCTGTTAGAAATTCTTTAATCTCTGCTAAGATGCCTTTGAACTGTCCCGGTTGTACTGCAAAAATGAGAATGTCTGACTGTTTCACTAATGTTACATTATCTGTGCTAAGTGTTACCTGACTAAACGCTTTGAATGCTTCTAAGGAAGCCACATTTCTTTTGGATAGATACATACTTGTAGCTCCGTCCGATTGCAAAATTCCTTTGGCAATGGATTGGCCTAAATTTCCCGCTCCTATAATTCCTATTTTCATGACTTTTTACTTTTACTATGATATGTTAGGGCCCTTTGCGATTTTTTTAAAACCTATTGGCTTTGAGTTGTAATCCCAGTGTTTCTTCCCACCCAAAAATGAGGTTCATATTTTGCACGGCCTGCCCACTAGCTCCTTTTAATAAATTATCAATGGCTACTGTAATCAGTAACTGATTTTCATGTTTGTGCAAGTGAATGTGGCATTGATTGGTATTGGTAACTTGCTTTAGGTCTATAGGGAATTCAGAAAGATGGGTGTAAGGTGCTCCTTCGTAATACGCATTGTAAAGTGCTTTAGCTGCTTCAATAGTATCCTGGTATTCCGTGTACAGCGTGGCGAATATGCCCCTTGAAAAAGCACCCCTGTTTGGTATAAAATAAAATGGAGGTAATTCAGTCCTAGTGGCCGCAGTGCCATCAGTCCCTGCAAATGACAATTGTTCCCTCACTTCGCCCAAATGTTGGTGGTTAAATGCTTTGTACCACGAAAGGTTGTTGTTTCTCCAGCTATTGTGGGTGGTTTCTCCTGGGATAATTCCAGCACCTGTGCTTCCTGTGGTGCCGTTAATATGCACCGGATGGCTCAATTTTTGGGCCTTTGCCAAAGGCAAAAGGGCCAACTGCAAGGCAGTGGCAAAACATCCAGGATTGGCTATAAATTGTGCATTTTCTATGGCAGATTTGTTTTTTTCTGGCAGTCCGTAAACAAATGTTTTACCCAATAATGAGGCATTCGCCTGGGCCCTAAAATCTGTGCTCAGGTCAATTATTTTCGTGGCATCAGAAAATGGATTTTTTTCTAAGAAATCTTTAGAATGACCATGTCCTAAACACAAAAAGACTAGATCAATAGTGGGATCTACGCTGTCTGTAAAACACAGGTTTGTACTGCCTAATAAATCTTCATGAGCCCTGTAAAGAGGTTCGCCCGCTTTGGTGCGGCTATACACAAAGTTTATTTCTGCCGCCGGGTGGTTAATGAGTAATCTGATGAGTTCTCCACCTGTATATCCTGAACCGCCAATAATACCAATTTGAATCATATCTTTTTTATTTTTCGAGCCTCCTCAGGAGATTCATTTTCAATTTACACCTCATTCCTTTTGCTTGGATATAGGGGTGTCTTTCCATTAATACTAGCGCTATTTAAAATCGTTTACCTGCTTGTAAATTCGTCCTGCATTAGATAAAATTTTAATAAAGCCTTTTGCGTCTTGAGCAGACCAAGCCTTGTTCTCTTCTCCATAGGTGCCAAAACCAGCCCCCATTAAGTCGTTTTCAGAAGTAATTCCGTCTAGGGTAAATCTGTAGGGATGCAGGCTTATATAAACAGTTCCATTCACAGTCTTTTGACTGTCTGTTAAAAATGCCTCTGTATTTCTTAGCACAGGATCTAAATACTGTCCCTCATGAAGCAGCATGCCGTACATACTAGCCAGGCTATCTTTTTGGTGTAACTGCCATTTGCTCAAACAGTGTTTTTCTAAAAGACTATGGGCTTTGATGAGAATTATTGCCGCTGCAGCTTCAAACCCAACTCGGCCTTTAATTCCAATGATGGTATCTCCTACGTGTATGTCTCTTCCAATGGCATATGCCGATGCTATTTTTTCTAGCTTTTGAATTTGAGATACGGGGCCCCCATAAACACCATCTATGCCTATAAATTCTCCTTTTTCAAAATGTAATTCAATGGTTTTCTTTTCTTTTTCTAATAGGGCAGAAGGGTAGGCGGTTTCGGGTAAGGGTTCTTTAGAGCCCAGGGTTTCTACACCACCTACTGAAGTCCCCCACAATCCCTTGTTAATAGAATATTTTGCTTTTTCCCAAGAATACGAAATACCTTGAGCATTTAGGTAGGCAATCTCCTGTTCTCTACTCAGTTGCAGGTCTCTTATTGGGGTGATAATTTCTATTTCTGGTGCTAAGACAGAAAAAATAAGGTCAAAACGTACTTGGTCGTTTCCTGCGCCAGTACTTCCATGTGCAATGTGACTAGCGCCTACTTCTTTTGCATACGAAATGAGTTCAAGGGCCTGAACAATCCTTTCTGCACTTACAGAGAGCGGATAGGTATTGTTTTTTAATATATTTCCAAAGATGAGGTATTTCACTACTTTTTGATAGAAAATTTCTACTCCATCTATGGCCTTAAATGCATGAGCACCTAATGCTATTGCTTTTTCCTCCATTTCATGGAGGTCTACTGGGTCAAAGCCTCCTGTATTTACAGTAACTGCGTGTACTTCAAAGCCCATCTCTGCACTGAGGTATTTGGCGCAATAAGAGGTGTCTAAACCGCCACTATAGGCTAAAACTAATTTTTTCATGGTATTATTTTTAGGTTTAACACCTTCGAATGAAGCGGTGTTATTTTATGTTTTTTATATTTAAGTGTTTTTAACTCCCCAACCTTAGTTGTCCATTATTATACATACTAGAGGTTTTTATTTTTTCTTTAAAAACAGTTGTTCCTTAATGCTTTTTAAACGCTCGAACGCCTTTGTATTTAAGGGCTTCTTTTTTATTTTATGTTCATAAAGCATGCCTGTACAAAGGCACATTTTTTGTTCTGTTCTAGTAAGTACGTCAAAATTCTTACAAGTTTGGCAGCCTTCCCAAAAAGCTGGATCAGTGGTGAGTTCAGAGAAAGTGACCGGCTTATAGCCCAATTCATAATTGATTTTCATCACGGCAAGGCCTGTGGTAATTCCAAAGATTTTAGCTTCAGGAAATTTTTGCAAAGACAATTCTAAAACCGCTTTTTTGATTTTCTTAGCCAGTCCTTGATTTCTGTAATCAGGATGCACAATAAGGCCTGAATTGGCTACAAATTTTTCATGCCCCCAAACTTCTATATAGCAGAAACCAGCAAAGATTTCTCCGTCTAGGGCAATAATGGCATTCCCGTTTTGAAGTTTTCTTTGAATGTATTCAGTACTTCGCTTGGCTATTCCGGTGCCTCGGACCAAAGCAGAGGCAGCAATAGTGTCGCAAATAATTGGCGCGTACTTAAAATGAGACGCGTTGGCCATTGTGATTTTCATGGGCAATTAATAAAAAATAAATGATAAGGATAAATGATTGCGCTAGGGGGGAATTGGACACACCTAATTCCAAAAAAGAGAACACCCTTACGGGCGGCGGCGCCTAGGGGTAGTCACAGTACTACTCATGCGAGTCGAAGGGTGAACTGCATGGAAACCAACAGAAAAAGAAGCTGTTGGGGATAAAAATTTATATGTGGTACTGTTAATCACATTTCAAATGTATATAAAAAAAAGAAACGTTTACTTTTAAAGGCAAGTTTCACTCCTTTAATGAAACATTTTTAACAGATTCCTGTCTGGAGCTTGTTATTTTAACAATTTCACGAATTAAAAAACCAAAAACTACGAAGTATTCAATGGAAATGACCCACAAGTTCTCCTTAAAACTGGGATTGGCATAGGTAATATAACTTAAAAAGACCATGGCGCTCCATAAATACATATACCTAAATGGGGTATAAATGGCCAAGGCAACACCAAAGCAAAGGTACCAAGGGTGCACGGTAGTGGCAATAAACAAATGGCCGGTAAACATTAAAAGCATGGCGCTAATGGAAACTTTTAATACAGCAGGGGAATCTTCGATATTCGAAAGATAAAGGCTCTTTAATCGATTAGGAATGGAAGCATAGGGCGCCTTTTGTAACCCACCCATTTTTTTCCACTGCCAATAAAAAACAACTATTGCCCATACAACAATCATATAGGGCAGTACTTTCCCATAGGTTAAAATGGTTTTGTAGGCACTATTCCCAAGGTCCATGGAAATAAACTTGATCAGGTTGTAAATAGAAGCATTAAATTCAAAATTATTAAACCACAAGCCTATGGTTTCTGCATAAGAACTCCAGAAACCTTCCACCATAAGTGGCCCCCAGAACAGTCCGCAAAAAACCAATATCCAAGCCCCTAAATAGAGAAATCTTTTTACGCCCAAAGGCCACAGTAAGAAAGGAATAAATAAAATGGGGATTAATTTGGTCATAATAGACAAAGCCAAAAAGCATCCGCCAAGAAATAGCCAAGACCCTGCACTTAATGTAAGCTTGGTTTTAAATGCACCAGCACTGGAGTGATTGGATTGTAGCTTGTATATGTAGTAGCGCTCTGTTTTTGGCGCTTCAGATGAATTTCTTTGGCGCTGAGATACTTTTACCAACGCCCAAATGGCTGCTAGAAAAAAGGCCACCATTACGCCTTCTAAATGTAGGTTTCCGCTGAGTTCAAGAATGACTAAAGGATTTAGAAAATAAAAGAAAGATTTCCAAAGGGGCTCCTTAAAATAGCCCAGCAAACGTGTTGTAAAAAACAGAACAAGCAGGTCTGCAACCAATACAACTATCTTAAAAACAAGCACAGAAACCGCTATGGATTTGTTCCCAATATAGGCAGCAAGGCCATAGACGTATTGGCTTACTGGCGGGTAATTGGAATAGTGCTTTTGGCTCAAATCACCCATTTTCTCAAAAAGTAATGCTGCATTAGGCATCCAAGGGTTCACTTGATCAATGATTTCTTTTGGAAGATATATGTAAGGGTTAATGCCATTAATCAATAAATGACCATCCCAGAGGTACCTGTAAAAGTCTTGAGACAATTCAGGTGTAGCGCCAAATAGCAAAACCCTGAATACAATTCCAGCCACCACGAGCAGTTGGAAGACCTCTTTATTTCCATTGCTTTTAAAATTTGAGCTAGTGGTTTTTAATACCTGATAGCTGAGGCCATATAAAGCGGCTGCTAATCCAATGAGTTTAACAGAATCTGTTCGGTTTAAATCATAGCCAAAACTCCAGTACATTAGGCCTGTTATTAGCAGAAGGGCGAGGGGGTATGCGTAAAGCTTCAAAAAAGAGAACATGCCTATATTTTAGCGCTTAAGGACTTGAAAAATACAAATCCGAAACCTAAAAACAGCATAAAATGAAAAGGAAATAGCCCAAAATCATTTAGAGGAACAGCGATATACATGCCGTAAAAAAAATAGCACATAAGTAATCCCTCTAAAATTACATTAGGGGAAATTTTCTTGGACAGGTATTGGTTTCCTTTCCAAGAGTCTTTAATAGAGTTAATATTGAATTTTGGTGTTCTCACAAATTCAGAGCGCTTCCCTCTATGGCCTTCCAATACAGCCAATGAGTTGTGTAATGAGAATCCTAGGGCTACGGAAAAGAAAGTAAAGAACAATCCAATATATTGTAAAAAGTGCTCTATTCCTTTGCCTTGGGTGTTTTTATAGGTAAACCAATAGCAAATAAAAAGGATGATGGTGCTGACAATGAAAAAACTAGTGACTTCAAATACCCAAGCCAATTCAGGAAAAATACTTTTGATGTACATCATGGGAATACTTAAAACCGCCACAGTAAAAACACATAAAAACATAGAAGAGTTCAAGAGGTGCATAACGCCATGGAATTTGGTTTTCCAACTTAAATGGGGCGCAGCCAATACCTTGCGCACAGATTTTCTGAAATTCTCTGCCCCGCCTTTATTCCATCTAAATTGTTGGGATCTGGCAGCACTAATCACTACGGGCAATTCTGCAGGAGTCTCTACTTCTTCAAGGTATTTAAATTTCCAGTTTTTGAGTTGGGCCCTATAGGATAAATCCAAGTCTTCTGTTAAGGTGTCTCCTTCCCAGTTGCCTGCATCTTCAATACAAGTTTTTCTCCAAATTCCAGCGGTACCATTGAAATTAATAAAATGGCCCTGCGCATTTCTACCTACTTGTTCCAAGGTGAAATGTGCGTCTAAGGCAAAAGCTTGTATTCTGGTCAGTATAGAGTAATTCCTGTTCAGGTGGCCCCATCTGGTTTGAACCACCCCAATTTCTTCACTGCCAAAATGGGGCACTGTGCGTAACAACCAATCTTTTTGAGGCAAGAAATCTGCGTCAAAAATAGCGATGAGACTTCCTTTAGCTATGGCGAGTCCTTCTTTAAGGGCGCCTGCTTTATAGCCGGATCTATTGCTTCTTCTCACATGAACAATGTCCAAGCCCTTTTTTCTCAAAGCTTCAATATGAAGGGCTGTTTTCTCTACAGATTCATCGGTAGAGTCATCTAGGACTTGTATTTCCAGGCGGTCTAAAGGATAGTCCATCAGGGCTATGTTTTCGAGCAAACGCTCTACCACATAGGCCTCGTTGTATATAGGCAGTTGAATGGTGACATAAGGTACCAGCTCTTTTTTACTCAAATCTATCAAGGGGCCATGAGCACCACTTCTTTTGTGTTTTAAGTAGTTAAACAGCAAATTGAGTTGTGCTAAACTGTAAAAGAATACCAACAGTAAAGCAAGTGTGTAAAGAGATATAATAAGATAGGCCAGTGGGTATTCCATGTTATTTGAAACTGTATTTAAAAATCCAACCCAGGATCTTTACGCCGGCAAATATAGTGCCTTTTACAGTTCCTGACACCTTAGAGACCCCAATTCTTTTTTTATATCTCACCCCTATTTCTTTGTATTTTAAGCGGTTGCGAAGGGCTTTGAGTTGCATTTCTACGGTCCAACCATAGGTAGTGTCGGACATATTCATGTCCAATAATCGCTTGTATTTTATAGCTCTAAAGGGACCTAGGTCAGTAAAAGTAGCCCTAAAAAAGAGTTTCATGAGCGTGCAGGCTAAGGCGTTTCCAAAGACCTGTTGGGGGGTCATACTGCCTGCTTCTCTGAGGGCTTTTTTACGTGCCCCCACTACAAAGTCATAGCCATCATTGGTGATAGGCGCAACCAAGTCCAGCAGCTCCTCTGGGAAATCTGAATAATCGCCATCTAAAAAAACAATAATTTCAGGAAGTTTCTCCATTTGAGCCACATATGCCATCCCTTTAAGGCAGGCGTGTCCGTAGCCCATTTTATTTTCCGTAAGCACCTTCGCGCCTGCCTTTTCTGCTACAGCTACAGTTTCATCTGTAGAGCGATTGTTCACCACAATCACCTCGCTGACTATAGCAGGAATTTCAGCCAGGACCAAACCTATGGATTGGGCCTCGTTATAGGCAGGAATAATCACTACTATTTTGGGTGGGTTTAAAGGATCAAATGTCACAAATACCTATTTTTATTTTATATATCAAATGTTTTTGGTCTGCCAAACCCATTACTTATTTTTTATTGAGCAAATCTATCAGTGAAACGTCGTTCCCCAATAGTATTTCCGTAGGATTAATTCTGCCAGACTCAGGACCTTGCTCTAGCTTCAATACTCCTCTGGGGCAGACGGCAGAACACACCCCACAGCCCACACAACTGGAACGCACAATGTTTTCTCCTTTTTGCGCATAGGCCCTAACGTCTATGCCCATTTCACAGTAAGTACTGCAATTCCCACAAGAGATACATTGCCCTCCATTGGTGGTGATTCTAAACCTGGATTTAAACCGCTGAACAAAACCTAAGTAAGCCGCTAGTGGGCAGCCAAAACGACACCACACCCTGTTCCCAAAAATAGGATAGAATCCGGTGCCAATAACTCCCGCGAAAATAGCGCCTATTAAAAAGCTGTAGGTGTTTTGAATGGATTGTGTTTTAATTCCGACTAGGCTGGTGTTTCCCGTAAAAAAACTGTAAAGTGTAGCGGCTGTCATGAGCACCGCAAAGACCAATACCCCATGCACCAACCACCGCTCTACTTTCCAGGAAAAAAGGGATTTGCTTGAATGCTGTCTATAAGGGTCGCCCAAGGTTTCTGCCAAACCACCACAGCCACATACCCATGAGCAGTACCATCTTTTTCCAAAGAAATAGACCATTACAGGAACCACCACGAGGGTCAATAAAATACCCCATACCAGAATAAACAATCCAAGGCTACCGGAGTCTATGAGTTTGTTGAGGTTCCAGCTAAAAAAGAAATCATAATCTAAGGGGAAGGCGTTTTTAAAATCTGTGGCAGGCAGTTGCAGCCTGGTCATGATTTCTGGAATTAAAAACGCAAAAACAATTTGAAAAAAGAGCACAGAGGTGGTGCGTAAGATTTGATAATTCACATGCCTGTACTTTATATACATGCGAATGGCCATAACCACCATAATTA
>Ga0102830_1000399_pt1 | contig 19671 bp, 19 predicted proteins | sample ColrivemetaGS703_FD_84511 | JGI IMG/M metagenome (GOLD analysis project Ga0102830, IMG submission 84511) | Estuarine microbial communities from the Columbia River estuary - Freshwater metaG S.703 | ecosystem: Environmental > Aquatic > Marine > Intertidal zone > Estuary | place: USA: Columbia...
AGAAAACAACACGTTTCAAGATATATTGCGGGGTGGAGCAGTTGGTAGCTCGTCGGGCTCATAACCCGAAGGCCACAGGTTCGAGTCCTGTCCCCGCTACTAAGGAAGAAAAGTCATCAGAAATGGTGACTTTTTTCTTTTTACGCCACTCTAAAGACCTTGAAAACAAAGGGATTCTGCGGAAAAAATAATTCACATGACGAGTTAGATAACCCCTACTTGACGGGTTAATCCATAATCCTTTTGGGAACACCGTTTTTTGCAATTTCAATTTGGTCTCTAAGTCTGAAGAATCCCAATAATACTGTATGTTTTGAGCAATCTCTATTGCTTCATCTATAAACATTTCGGAGTTAGATAACTTATTTCGAAGATCAAATAATCGTTGTTCCTTTTCAGCTTTTTCCTGCTTTATTTGATCTTGAAATAACTTATACTTCTCAGCTGGTAGATCAACCGAAGAAAGCCAGAATCTTTCATCCAAAGACTTCATTTTCAAATCAGAATTAATAATTTCATTTTCAAGAATCCTAATTGAACTGATTAGATCCTGATGGTTGAATTGAAAAAACTTATGAAGTTGTAATTTAAACGGCTCTACTAAGTCTTCTCGAAGATTGTATTTCAACAGAAGTTCACTAAATCTATCATTCAATCCAACATTTCGTGATTTACCAACTGAGTTTGCATTGAAGGTAGCTCTTTTACACCTATTACACTTGTAATAATGTAACTTCTTCTTCTTAGCCTCATAACCAGTCAAATAGCCTTTACACACTGCACATCTTAAAAACCTTGCTAGTGGTCTTTGTGGATGTACAGCTTCACTCCCATAAGAAGCTTTTTGAGTTCCACTTAACATAGCATTAATTCTTAGAAAATCATTTTCACTTACCATTGGTTCCCAATTCCCTTTTACAGGTTTTTCTAGAAGGCTATTCGTTATAATCCCAGCATAAAATGGTTTGCGCCACATATCGCTTAATTTACTTTTTGTGATGCTAAATCCTAGTTCTTTTAATTTTTGACGGATTACAACATCTCTTTCTCCTTGAATCTTCCATTTCCAGGCCATTTTAAGCAGAATACCTATGTCATTAATGAAAATTTCCTGCTTAGAATTTTTTAAAGCATAGTTGACCACTCTAGTTCCTCTCGTAGTATAACCAATAGGTGCTTTACCAAGCCAATTACCCGCTTCCAAAAACTTACGCATTCCAGGAACGGTAATTTGCAACCTTTCGTTGTTTTCCTTTTGTGCCTTTAGGAGTTTTTCGTAAATCTCGATGCGTTCCTTCAAAACTTCAGTTGTCAATCCACTGCTTGTTTCAATTAAGTGTATGCCTTTATCTACTAGATCATGAACTATTCCTATCGCATTTGCACCAGTCCTACTAAACCTGTTTATGAATTTTATAGCAATAGCATGTGGTTTAGGATGTGAATTTGTAACCCAGTCATAAAGCTGCTTAAACTCCTTCCGTGTGAAATCCCCACTTGCACTTTCATATGTGCCACCAAAAATTTGCAGCAAATTAAAGTTGTTGTCATGTGCGAATTTCCGAATCTCTTGTTCCTGTTCAGCTAAGGAAAAGTTATCGTACTGTTGCTTCGAGCTAATGCGGCTGTAACCTACAATATTCCTGTTTTTCTCTATTTCTATTTGTTTTGGTTTAACAAATTGTTGAAATAACTCCAAATTCACGTCTTGACTCATTTTTTGGGTTTTTTAGTTTGTAATTCAAATGTTAGTATCGTCAATTTTGCAAGTGTATTAATCGCTGAATTAATAGCCGCATTTGACCAATTTTCAAAATCACCTGTTTTTCGAAATTCCTCTATGGACATCATCCAAGGATATCTAGGACTAGGCATAGCTCTTTCCTTATTTTTCATTGTTTTTTATTTTTAGTAAGTTGTTTTTTTTGTTGTTTACTTCCTCGATTTTTTCATCGAAAACAGAAAGGTTATCTCGTTCTTTCGCAGCTGTTTCAAAGTCCTCTTCTTCAACAGCTTGAATCATTTTTAATTCAGACCTTGCTCTGAAATAGTGATATCTGGTGTACAATACCTTAAGTTCTAGCAAACGCTTTTCTGTTTTACAGCTTTGTTCCATCATGAATTTGCTTTTTAAATTTTACCAACCCGTTCCCGAATACATGATCATCTAATTCATCTTCAATAAATTGACAGATTTCAATTGTTAATTGGCCAAAATCTATGTTTTTAGTATTTACCTCAAACCAAGTCTCAATGACTTTATTTAAATTATGACATTTCATTTCTTGGCATAATGCCTCATTGTTCACTGCTTTTTTTGCTGCGCTAATGTTCTTTTTCATTTTATTTATTTTTAAGTTTTTAGGCATGACAATTCCACCCCATGCCAATGGGCGTTTTTTTTACATTAAACTATTGTGATTTTTTTTTTGGGAGAACTCCCGAGAATTAACCTTTGTTGTTAACTAGATCATTTCAATAATTGAAGCTTAGTTCCCAACATCACAATCCACAATGGTGGCACTTTTTGTATTGTTCTTTTTTCTTTTCATTTTCCTTTTTTATAGTCAATATGATTCCAGTCCATGTTAAAATGGAGATATTTCACTTCTAAATATTTTAGATTTAGTTACCCTTATTCAACTTCTCACGCATCTTTTGAAAAAACCTTAACTCGTCCTGTATGGCCTGTTTTAATTCCTCAATATTTGATGTGAGTTTGTCTGATCGGAACTTTGTTTTTGGATTAATTTTCAGGAATTTGATTTCAATCCCGAAATGATTTCCTTTATCATCACGGTGAATAATATCGTACATCTTCGTATACTCCGTAATTGGCAATTGATTAAGTACCATTACATCTTCTGAATCAATGAATTTTTCTGCTTTTTCTTCACCAAATTCTTGAATAAGAGTAAAGTTATCCGAAGAAAGTTGATCCCACCCAAGGTTTTTTCTTACCTTATCAACTTGATAAATTAAATTAGGAAGAAATGATGCTGATTTACCACGAAGTAAAATATTACCTTGTCCATTGAAGAAAGTACCCCTCAGCTCATTACTCAATTGAAAATCATCATTTTCACCGTTGCTTTCAACTTTTATTTTGTTTTCATTAATTGGAATTGGATTTGATTCCTTTCTTAACCAAACTTCAAATTGTCCAATAGCTAAGGCTCCAAGATAAACAACAAGATCCCAATCACTAATTCCATTCTCATCTTTTGAATTGAGCAGTTCATTCAAATCAGAAATTTCATCATTGCTAAGGCCAATTCGCTTTAGATAAAGACTAAACTGAAACCCAATTGCATTAACTAAAGAAAACCTTCTTTTTCCTGCTTGTCCTTCTCTGTGAAAGCGAATAAATCCGTTCGATTCATGATAATTCAACATTCTTGAACTTAAGTTAAGATCGAACTCGAATTGTGGATTTCTGATCAGCAACATTAAACCATCAGGTTCTCTTAGCGAATTGAAATAATTCTCTAGTGCCTTAAAATCTTCAGTGCTTTCAATATTTAAATGGTTTCTTTTCATTTCTCTTTCTTCGAATCTGAAACAAATCTAACTCGAAAAAAGTTACCATGCAAGTTTTGAAAGCTTTTTTCTTACATCACGTAAGTTTTTTATGGGATATGGGTTTGGCTAACTTACAATTCTTAACTCCCTATACAAACGGTTAGTCCTTGAATCTCTTAGTATCTCAAGCTCTGGATGTAATGCTAGAAAGGTATCTTGTGCTTGTACTACTTCTGATGACATGTATTCTTTGAATGCCTCAACTTCTGTTTTACTGTAGTCATCGGGATACCTTAGCTTCACTTCTTTTATCCTATTTTCAAGTTCCTGTCGCCCTTCACAATGATCATAGTATCTGTGTAAAGCATTTGTAAATTCAGCAGCATCAGCTCCACTAACACCTTTCTTACCAATAGATTTTCTGATATCTAGGTTTCTTCTTTTCGAAACAGCCCTTTTCCTGTGGATCCCTAGCACAAGCGGATTATATCTTCTATCCGTTAAGATTGTTTGAAGATCATCGCCCCAAAGCTTTACTTTTACCCTACCTTCAACGCCAATCAAATTCAGTAATTGTTTTTGGAGCGCCACACGGATACCAGCTGTTATTTCAAAATTAGAAAGTATGGCATCGTGGTACCTGAGTGCAATATCATTGGGGCTTAAATTAAGATCCTTAAGTGCGTTTTCAACGACAAGCGTTTCTAACTGTTGAAGGTGATTGGCTAAATGGTTTACTGGATTTTGCTTCTGATAATAAAGAAAGGCATTATAAACTGTAGGGAATTCAGCTTGAAATACCTTAACCAATTTGTTTTTGTCGTTTAGTGCCCTTGCAAACATGACCTGGGCAAAGAACTTTTCTTTAAAATCATCTAATTCAGCAGGTTTTATTTTGGCCGAGATATTCTTCAAGCCCTTACTTCTAGAAAGAAGGTATAGGTACAGCTCTCCATTTTGAATCAATTTTATATAACGATTCAAATCTTCAATTTTGTTGGCCCAATCCGCTAATGAATATTTATTTTTCTTGCGATAATTCAGCGATTGCTCAACAACTGATAACAGTAAATAGGGTTGGCAACTTGAAACATCAACCTCATGAAGTGGCTTTTGATTGAAGCGAATTGCACTTCTAAATTCACGGTTTAGTGAGTGAAGTTGAGTATGAACCCTTCCATTTTTATCGTTGAAACTATAAAACTCTCCATTTACCCAACTATTGTAAAAATGAAATCCCCTCAGAACAAATGAATTTGGAACAACGCTAAGAATACTGAAAAAATCAAATTCATCAAGCGTAAGTCTTTTTAACTGATCATGAAAATCCAAATTCGATCGTTTAATATTAACTGAATATTTATCCACGTTCAGTTTAACCATTTTATCTGGATGTTTGAGGTTAAGTCTGTAGCCCATGGATGTGCCATTATTATTCAAGGAAGATTTTACATAGAATTTATTCACTACTATCAACTCTAATTTTTCTAATGAATCAACTATTGTTTTATAGTAGAATGGAGCCCGTGATAGTTTATCACCATAGGTTTCACCTAAGATACTTGACATTAAGGGCACGAAGCCATCATCATAGAGTTCTGTTATTTGTTTGAAATACAATTTGACTAAGAAGTGATGGCATTTCTCGATCCAACCTTTTTGATTTGCGTATTCGCTGTATTTTGAAATTAAAATCAAAGAAATTGCATCCATTGATATTTCATATGGGATTAGCAATTCGACAACTTTGTTTTTAACTTGTTGATTTACAGTGTCTGGCGACACATATATAGCATAAGTACTATGTTTTTTATTTATTACCTCTCTTTTATTATTCATTACTATTTTGAATGTGATTTAACCTAATATGTTTAATTCTAGGAAAAAGAACTAGCAATAACAACATATTGTACTTATTCACCATTGATTTATTCATAAATAATAATAACCATCAATTAAATTGTTACTTTATTTGTATCTTCGGAACCAATGTTAATGTCGAAAACAATGGTAAAAGAGGTAAGAAAGCTCAATAATATCAAGCAAGTACTCGAGGCTAAAGGAATTAAAGCAAGCTTTATAGCAAAAGAGTTAGGATGCAACCCTAACACCGTTTACAATTGGACACATCAACGATCTCAGCCATCCCTTGAGGCGCTTAACCAATTAGCATTGATAATCAACTGTAAGGTTTCAGATTTGATTAACGAACCCATTCCCATCAATAATTAAATGAAGAAAGAAGCATTATTCATCGTAGATAATTCTACAGATGCAACAAGTCCAGAATGGAACGGACTAGAGTACTTAGAACAATGGTGTGATATTTCAAAGCGATTTGATATTGCAACAGGATACTTTGATATTTCAGCATTAAATGCATTAGATGGCAAGTGGCAACAGCTTGACGAAATCCGAATCCTTATGGGTGACGAAATGACCAAAAGGACAAGTGTTGCATTGCAAAAGGCAATTCAAAAAATTACAGACTTTCTTGATGAAAGTATTGAGAAAGAAAAGGATGCAAATACTTTCCTCAAAGGTGTAGATGGAATCATTGAGGGCATACGAAATGGGAAAATAAAATGTAGAATTTATAACAAGAAGAAATTTCATGCAAAGTGTTACATAACCTACAGTAAGGCCGCTGTAGCTCCACCTGTAGCATTAGTTGGTTCAAGTAATTTCACCTATAGTGGTTTAACACAAAATCTTGAGTTGAACGTGCGTATATCAAGCGAGGCTGAGGTATCTATTCTTCAAGACTGGTATGAAAAGCATTGGGATGATGCGGCAGATATTTCTGCCGAGATAATTAATATCATTGAAAAGCATGTTAAAGATTATTCACCTTTTGAGGTGTATCTTAAGTCTCTACATGAATTTTTTAAAGGCCATGAGGTTACTACTTCGGAATGGGAACAAAATCACTCTGTACTATTCAAAGAAATATACCAATACCAAAAGGAAGAATAATATTCAAAGATAAAGATAGCTAACCAATGGAATGGAGCATATAATTGTGAAGGAGGTGGTTTAGGAAAAACCTTTGTTGGTTTAATGCTACTAGAACGACTCGTGGTTCATGAACGAAAACGAGTTGTATTATTGGTACCAAAGTCTGGAAGAGATGCTGTATGGGAAGAAAATATACGTCAGTATTTACCTGATCTCCTGAATAATCCATACGTTTCATTGAAGATTTACAATCATACAGATTTGCTCCGTAGCGCATCAGGTGATAGAAATTGGCCTGAAGAGTTTGAACACATTAAAAAGTCTGCAGATGTTTTCATTACAGACGAAGGGCATAACTTTAGAACGAGATCATCAGGACGTTACAAAAAGCTATTTGATTTGATGAGTGGTGGAAAGAAGCTTTTTATTCTCACCGCAACCCCAATTAATAATTCCCTTCTTGACTTAAAAAACCAAATCGATTTGTTTGCACAGCGTGATGACAAATTCTTTTCGAGAGCACCAATAGCTGTGAATAGCTTAATGGGTTATTTTAAAACAAAGGAAAAGGAGCTTCATAAGATTGCTGGTCCAACACCAGATGATATTTCAAATGACATTACAAGGGATATATTAGGTTCAGATGAATTATTTAGGAATCTTATTGTACAACGAAGTAGGTCTTATGTAAAGCAAAGTATCGAATTAGAAAACAGCACAAGAAAAATTGAATTTCCTAGACGTGAACCGCCAAAAGTGGTACCGTATTCGTTGAAAAAGACATATGGTACTCTTCTAAATAAAGTTGAAAAGGCATTTGATTCTGAAAAACCTTTACTAAGACTTCCCGTTTACTCGCTTTATGACAAGGACAAGACTGGCAAATACCTCTATTACATAGGAGATCCAAACAAATTGGATGAGATGGATATTGGTAGAAGCTTGCAAGTTGTTGCACTAATTCGAGTTTTACTCTTAAAGCGACTTGAAAGCTCAGTGGTAGCCTTTAGGGAAACTTGTGAGAACCTTTTGTTAAAGCTAATTTCTTTTGTTGAGAAACACGATTCAGATACATATACCAGATGGGTTGATATGAATGTTGACTTATTAAATCTGATAAAATCCAATAGAGAAATTGAAAATGAAGATGACGAAGATGATGCCACTTTGCCAGAAGAGATTAGGAATTTTTGGAAAGAAGAGTTAGATGCTGCTAATTTCAATATTCCAAAAATTGTCACTGACACATTATTAGATTTAGAGAGATTGCTTGATTTCCTTGGTGATTTGGAAGACTTTGATTTTGATAAGGATGACAAGGTGAAATCATTGATTAATCTTCTTAATACAGATGAGGATCTTCAACGAGAGAAGGTTATCATTTTCACGGAGTTCATGTCAACTGCAAAATATCTAGAAAAAACACTGAAAGCGCATCAATTTGATGATATTCTTGAGATTGATAGTAGTTACAAAGGAAACAGAGGCCAAGTGATAAAAAGATTCGCTCCCTTTTACAATAAAACTACAGTTGATAAACTCCATGAACAAAAACAGTCTGAAATTAGGATCTTAATAGCTACTGACGTCCTTTCTGAGGGAATAAATCTTCAAGATGCAAGATTACTTATCAATTACGATCTACACTGGAATCCAGTCAGATTGATGCAGAGAATTGGTCGTGTAGATAGACGTTTAGATCCAGATATTGAGGCTAAGATAAAATTGCAATATCCTGATTGGGCAGATAAAAGAGGGACTGCCAAATATTGGAATTTCCTACCCCCTGAAGAGTTAAATGAAGTTTTAAGTCTATACAATAAGGTGACAAAGAAAACACTTCGTATCTCTAAAGTCTTTGGTATTGAAGGAAAACAGTTATTAACTGAAAAGGACGATTATGATGCATTAAAGGATTTCGAGCACTCTTACGAAGGTGAAACGACAAAAACTGAAGAAATTAAATTGTTTTATCAACGTGCTTTACAAACAGACCCTCTGCTCGAAGAAAAGTTAAATTCCTTTTCGTTGAGGGTATATAGTGGTAAAAAGGCACTTTCTGATATGGCAAAAGGTGTGTTTTTCTGTTATCGACTTCCAATAAGTTTCAAAAATGAAGATGGAACAACATCATGGTCTTTGAATGAAGGGAATACAAGTTGGTATTATTATTCAATGGAATCCAAAACAGTGACAGAAGATTTCAATTCGATTGACAAAATGATCCATTGTGAGAAGAGTGAACCAAGAGCACTTGAGTATGATCAAGCTACATTGTCAGACATATTGAAAAAAATCAAATCACATATAATAAACGGCTACTACAAGGCGAGCCAAGTTCCAGTTCAAGATGAAGAAGGAAACTCTTTAAACCCTGTCCTTTTATCTTGGATGGAAGTCAACTAAATACTGAAAGAAATGATCACAGAAAGCATCAAAACCATTAAGGATTTTAAATCACTTGCGCATTTTTTGGCAGAGGAATTGTCATGGCCAATTGACCCTGACAATGTCGATGTTGACGACTTAGTTTTTGAGTATCAACCCGAAGATATTGGGTTGAGTGATGAATTTGCTGCCAAAGTTCAAGCCATTAAACAGATTAGGCCACTTGATTCGAATCAACCGTGGAGTATCTTTTGGATTGACTTTGAAAATAAAAAATTGCCACTCACGGTATTGCGCAGAATATTAAATGCTTTCGTTACTAAAAAGAGGGGCAATTCTAGGAATATCGCAACTAAGGAAATGGAAGATATTATGTTCGTTTCTGGTCATGGTGAGGATAGAAACAGGGCAATCACTTTTGCCCATTTTAAAAGATTAGATGATATTGAGACTATTCGTGAATTTTACTGGGATGGACATGAAACTAAGTTTGATCACATAGCGTCTTATCTGGAAAAATTAGAATGGCCAACGAATACTTCCGATGTTGAAGGTTGGAGAAAAAAATGGAAGGCTGCTTTTACAGGATCTACTAGAGAGGCAATTACTACCTCTGATCAATTGGCTCAAGCAATGGCCAACATCGCCAAAAATATCCGTGACAGGGTATTAGAGGTACTTGACATAGAACCACAATCTGGTCCCGTTCACAAATTATATGATACTTTCCGTTCTGGACTAGTCCATGACATGACAGAAAAGGGATTTGCCGATATGTATGCCCAAACAATCACATATGGGCTCTTCTCAGCTCGTACAATGGACACAGACGGTCAATTTGAGTTGCATGAGGTAATTGACCTAATACCTACCACAAATCCATTTTTAAAGAATTTATTTAGAGAATGCCTCAGTACTGGGGATAAGAATCATAAAATTGATCTTGATGAATTAGGTGTTGGTAGATTAGTTGATTTATTTGACAATCTCAATAAGTCAGATGGTACGGATGCCATGCAACGTATTTTGGCTGAGTTCGGTCGCCAAACATTTAGCGGACAAGAAGATCCAGTAATTCATTTTTATGAAGGTTTCTTAAAGGAATACGATAGCCTGCAGAGGGTAGAAAAAGGAGTATATTATACTCCAGATCCTGTAGTAAAATTTATTGTAAGGTCTGTAAATGAACAACTCAAATCAGAATTTGGACTTGAGTATGGATTAGCGGATACTACTACCTGGGCTGAAATGGTCTCTAGTGGAAGAGCAGAGTACCCTGTTGATCCAAACACAGGAAAAGTCAACAAAGAATGGACAGATAAAATTAAAGGTAGGGCATTCGTTCAAATATTAGACCCAGCGACAGGGACGGGTACCTTTTTAAAACATGTTATTGAAGTTATACTGGAAGAAGTTAAACACAAATTCAAAAAAGAACAAATAACAGGTTCTTGGGAAGACTATTGGAATAGTTATGTATACAGTAGCCTTTTACCAAGAATTTATGGCTTTGAGTTAATGATGGCCTCTTACTCGGTAGCTCACATGAAACTTGGAATGTTTCTAAAGTCAACTGGCTATAAATTTGATAAAGAACAGCGCTTAAATATATATCTAACTAACTCTCTTGAACCATACACTTCGAATAGTTCAGCTAATTTATTTTTTACATCTGTTGGGGCTGAATCAGCAGGTGCGAATGAAATAAAAAGACTTAGATATTTTACCGTAATCTTAGGAAACCCGCCTTATAATGGTGAAAGTTCAAATAAGGGAGAATGGATTATGAAATTGATGGATGACTATAAAAAAGAACCTGGCGGTAAAGAAAAACTGAAGGAAAGAAATCCCAAGTCAGTAAATGATGATTATGTGAAATTTATTCGATACAGTCAATATTTACTAAACAAAAGCGGTTATGGCATTTTATCGTTTATCAATCCTCACGGCTTTCTTGACAACTCAACTTTTCGAGGAATGAGATGGTCATTAATAAATACATATGATGACTTATTTGTTTTTGATTTGAATGGTAATGTAAAAAAAGGCAAAAAAGGAGACAACGGTGAAATCGATGAAAATGTTTTTGATATAACCACAGGGGTTTCTATAAATTTATTTGTTAAGCATCGTAAAAAAAGAGAAAAAAAAATACTTTACCATGAGTTGATTGGTAAGCGGAACTTAAAATATGAATTTTTGACAACCAATGGTATTTCAGAAATAAAATTTGAAAGGCTTTTACCTGAATCCACTGATTTTTTCTTATGTCCAAAAGATTTCATAGGATCAGAAGAATATAAGGAGTACATACAATTAGAAAGCTTATTTAAATTCAAATTATCTGGACTCTCTACTAAGAATGATGACTTTTGTATCTCTATTGACAAGGAAGTAATTATCGAAAGATTAAATGATTTAAAATCATTATCAATAGAGGAAATCAAGGTAAAATACAATTTGATAAAAGAAAGCTCTAGTTGGTCACTTCAGGGAGCAATAAAAGATGTTAAGAATGATTTTAACGAAAGTAAAATAATATTAATTAATTACCGACCCTTTGATAATAGATACACTTATTATACAGGCAATAGCATGGGGTTTATGGGAAGACCAAAAGGTGAATTAGGGGGGCATTTAACAAAAGATAATTTATGTCTAATAACACTGAACAAGTCAAGAAGTAATTTACTTTGGAATTTCATTGGAATTTCGAACTTAATGATCTGCGAACCTACTTCCATTACCTCTCTTGATGGCAACTATGGGTTCCCATTATATTTGTATACAGACACCAAAGGTCAGCAGACACTTTACAAGACAATAACTAGAGTTCCTAATTTAAATCTAGTACTAATAGATAAAATTAGTAATAAACTAGGTTTAAAATTCACCAATGAAAAAGAAACTAAAATTGGAACCTTTGCGCCAATTGATTTACTAGATTATATCTGTGCTGTTTTACATTGCAAAAATTATCGTAAAAAATACAAAGAGTTTTTAAAAATAGACTTCCCAAGAGTTCCTTATCCAAAAGACCAAGATACATTTTGGAAATTGGTGAAATTAGGTGGGGAGTTACGACAGGTACACTTATTAGAAAGCTCTCTGGTTGAAAATTTAAATACATCATTCCCAGTTTCAGGTAGTAATGAAGTGTCGAAAAAATTGGAATTTACCGACAACAAAGTTTATATCAATCAGGAACAGTATTTTGACGCAGTTCCCGAAATCGCTTGGAATTTCTTCATCGGTGGCTATCAACCCGCACAAAAATGGTTGAAGGATAGAAAAGGGCGAATACTTTCCGATGAAGATATTATACATTACCAGAAGATTATCGTTGCTCTTACTGAAACGGATAGGTTAATGGAAGAAATTGATAAGATTGATTTTATGGAAGATGATTCAAGAGTTCAATACCAGCAAAGTGAAGGTGGCTTTCAAATTGCAGCTGATTCGGGGAATTAATGAGTCCCTTTCTTTAAACATAAAAATTAAAAAACCTATCAGATAATATAATGAGGTTTGCCAACTAATTAATACTTAATTTATGTTGAATAAAGCGGAATATCTCAATTTGTTCCTTGAAGTATGTCAGGAATCTAATTTAATTGAAACCGTTGATCATATTGATGGGCTTATTGATATTGAGGGTTACGATTACAAGCCAAGTCTAAGTGAAACGGAACAGATTCGAGATGCCTTAACTTGGGCCTTTCTAAATGACCGACTGGATGATTTCTATAATGAATATTGGGAAGAGGTCTTTATACATACAGAATTAGCTCATCTATTGCTAACTGGAACCATTTCACATAGTAATAGCATGCTTGATTTAACATACACGTTATATCGAATCAGTTCTGAAAATGAATTTTATTACAAGGTTGAAAAATCAGGATACTTATCTGACGGCTTATGGGATGAAAGTGGTTTTTTCGAAACAACAAAAGACATCAACAAAGAAGCTGAGGTAATTGAATCCTTTAAAGATAAATGTGAAAGTATAGCAACTAATTTTGATGAATTTGACGATGATGTAATGGATGCAAACGGAATTTCTGTAGACTTCTATTGATTCTCTGGGGTTGTAGTTTTGTCAATGATTTCATGTAATTCATAAGGCAAATCAAAATGTCTAAGGTGTGAAAAAATCACCTTTTTGGATTTGGTTTCAATGGCATAATAATCAGTACCCTGTTCACCGTAGTTTTCATCATAATACTCTCGGTCTTCATTATCCTCAACCCAATCTGCAGGGTCAAAATCGTATTCAGCATCATAACAATCCCAATCAAAACATGTTGAACCTAAGATCAAATGTTCCACAAGTTCAACATTATCATTTTCATAGATTTCTTGACAAATTGCTTTCATAGAATCCACATTTATAGGAATATTCAATGCGAATTTTTCATTGATTTCCTCTATTTCTTCAATAAACCAACGAGCATTGACATCATTTTCGTCAAAGTTTCTTGCGTAAAATATGTCATAAAGTTTGTCAAGTTCTTTTTCCATGGTTACAGCTATTTTATTAAAGTTAACCAGAATGATTTATTTTCTGTATTATTTGGATGATTATTGATGTCAAAAACACCGAGGGTTACGATCATGGAAAATCATCGGAACTCCAGTGTTTTCAAAAGAATTAAGTGTTTCAATTTTATAAAAGTTAGACCCATGCTTCTATTTAGCACCTATTTCCAATAATTCCAGATATTGCTGAAGTTTCAATCTGAACAAAATAGTTGAAGTAACACGTCCATTTTGATCCAAATTACTAATAACAATTTTACCTGCATAATTTCTATCCTCAAACATCAATTGCAATTCCTCTATCGGTAGGTCTATACTTATCACATCGCTAAGTTCATTTATAAACAATTTCATGACTGCTTCTGCGAAGTTATTCGTGTTTGAATCAGTATACCTATCAATGAAAATGAGCCACTCGAATATCAAACCACTTTTAAGATCTTCTGCAATTTGTGTTTCGTTCAATACACTAAATTCAATCATATGCCATGCAGCCATATAATTGATACCAAAGTTTACCGTAACATCTCTTAACGTATCTGCACCTTCTTTCATATCTATTTTTTAAATAAATACATCGAAAAATCACAAAAGGCCCCTTTCGTATGAACTTTCTGCTTTTTCTAGACTATTTATATTTAAAAAGCCATGGACAAGAACAAAAAAGTAGACTTCGTTAGAATTAGAGTATCCAAGCAGGAAAGAGAAAGAGTGGAACAAGTGATGGCATTAACTCATCAGAAACGCAGTGAGATTTATAGAGCGGCCATCTATCAATACATAAAGACAAATCACCCTGAAATCTTGGATTAGTAGCCCCTGCCTTAATTAGCACCGTTAGCAGATCATACCCCCCCGCCCCAGGGGGGTGGTGAGTTGTACCTCAAATATCCGTATGTATTTTCGAATTGGAATTTTCTGATGATTTAGATTTATTATTAAAATGTATTCCATTATGGAAAAGCAAGCCACTTATTTTTCTACAGAACAAATGGCTTGAAATATTTTGAAGTTTTTTGCGATCCAAATTTCAGAATGTATCACAATTAGATTAATTCCAAATTTGAAATTCAAACAACTTATACTTTCTATAAAAGTATAAGTTAAATTACTAAACCCCAGTATTATCAATGGTTAGAGAGTGTATTCCAAAATCAGATTTGCACGGTAACTTTTACTTATATATATTTGAATCATAAGTATAAGTTAATGAGTCTAATCGGTCAAAAAACAACAACTACATTTTTACCCTGGGAAACTTACCTGAGTCTGGTAGCAAAATTAGAACGTGATAAAAATTACAAGTTTTGCTTACTCTTGGCAATTGGTGTTAACACAGGTCTAAGGATTGGTGACTTATTGAAGCTCACAGTATCAGATGTTATGAATGGTGATACCTTTAAAATTCAAGAAGGCAAAACAAGAAAAGAAAGAAACATAAAGATAAATAAAGATCTAAGGGAGCTTCTTAACCGAGTAATCCCCAAATATATCCAAGTTGACAAAAACCAATTACTTTTTTTAAATAAGTACGGGACGAAAGCAATAGATAAAAGCTATGTAAATGTGAAGTTTAAAGAAATTTGTAAGCATTATAAAATCAAGGTTGACGGAAATATAAGTTCGCATACATTCAGAAAAACTCTAGGTAGAAGAGTAGCTGAGGTTCACAACTATAGCGATCAATCATTTCTAATGCTATCTAAGCTATTTAACCACTCGAATACAACCGTAACCAGAACTTATCTAGGAATAACAGAAGAAGAGATTCATGAACTATATGATTCTATCTGCATATGAAACTAAACAGCTTAAATTTTGAAACTTGGTGTAAGAATCATAGCAGTGATCATCAGGCTAAATGGTATAGAGAGCTCTATCCATTTCACATATTTCAAAAAATTGATTTTGATGATCGTCTAATTAAAACTGAACAGATAATTAATTTAAACGGTGTTCAATACACAATTGTTATACTAACAATTGAGTCACAAGAAAATGGTAGGATAAAAACTACTTTTGATTTAAAGACAAATGCCAAATCCAATTATTTTGCTTGGAATACAAGGGAATGGGATAATACATTTCAAATAGTTTATTCAAGAGAAGGATACTTTATAACAGTATTTTCAAAAAAAGAAGATCCATCTAAGGAAATAATTTCGAAGTTTTTAAAAGGGAATTTTACAAAAATATCATTGGAACGATCGTTGCCAATTTCTGTATTTCTTCTTAAATCCTTGATTTTGAATATTGCAGAAGAAATATACCCGAATGGAGATCACTATAAATCATATGACCTAGTAAAAAATGGATTAAGTGATTTGCCTACTCAAAAATTTGCAAAACAACTTTGGGACAATTTTTCTCCAATCTATTCTGTTAAAAGAGATTTATGGATTTGTTATTCATTTAATGAGGATAAAGCACATAGAATTGCGTTGATTAATGCGAATCAATGCGAAAAAATCATTGTAGTATATAGCCAACCGACAATTACAAAACATCACAGGTGCAAACTCCCGAATTCCTCTGTATTATCTCTTCAGGAGTTTAGTTCATTGATGAAACCAGAGTTATATTCCAATTTTGAACGGCAAATATCATTTATTCAAAATCATCTAAGAGTTGAGATGCTTCAGGACAAAGAAGAACTCAAAAATCTAATTGACAGAGAACACAAAAGTGACTATCCAATAAGAAAATCATCAATTAATGAATCACTGTCATTAATTAAGTTGACACCTAGAAGTAAAAACGATGTTTTTCAAATATTGTGTTCATTTAATCTTTTAAATGCCTGGTTAAAGTCCAGTGTTATCGAAAAAAATAAAAGAGAACTTTACAGCTTTAAAAGCTATCTCACTCCCTTTTTAGAGTGCTTAATTGATTTAAAGATAACTGGCGTCTCAGTTTATATTGAGAATAATTTTGCCCTTGTTGAAATTGATGAATTTCAATTTAGCTTTCACAATATCTCAGTTTCGGATAATATTGAGAACTATAAAAAATCAACTTTAAATGAGCAAATAATTTGGAAAGGGAAAAAACTACAGCCCATTGCTGAGTTGTTATTTGAATATTCTAAAGTTAAACAAACCGAAAGTGACTAAAGATAAACTCAAACTATGGCCAAAATAATAAAAGTACCATCTAGACTTACATTTCAAAGCTCAATTCAATTTGTTATTGACTTGAAAAAACAAAAATTTCATGAAGAATTTGTTTTCGATTTTGATCAACTTTCATATATTGACCCATTTTCTCTTCTATATCTTTCCAGTGAAATCCAGCGATTTTGCGAGAAGTACAATTCATCAAAATGCAGCATTACTAATTATGAAAAATGTACATATCCCGCACATATGGGTTTTTTTAAAGCTTGTGGATTTGAATTTGGTAAAATGCCAGGAGAAGCGTTAGGTAGTTCAAAATACATCCCTATTACCATTTATAACACAAAAGAATTAAGATTCGAAGCTTCGCAACTTTTGATGCATCCTTCTGCATTTATGGAAAAAAAAGCTCGTGAAATTTCAAAATTACTATTACAATCATCACACAACAAAGAAGTTGATGTTTTAACATATTGTATTCGTGAAATTTTCAGGAATGTCATAGAGCATAGTAATTCAGAACAATTCGGATTTTGTGCACAATTTAGGGAGAGGCACGATGTAATATCTTTCTCAATAATTGACCGAGGTATTGGCTTAAAAAAATCACTTTCTGAAAATCCAACATTACATTTAGATAATGATTTGGAAGCGATTTATTCCGCCTTAAATCCTGGTATTTCAGGAAAAGTTTATAGAGGTCAGAAATATAGACCCAAAGGCGAATGGGTAAATTCTGGTTATGGACTTTATATGACAAGTAATATCTGTAGAAAAGGTGGTGGATTTTTCATCGCAAGTGGAAACACAGGGTTATATTTAAGTGAAAGTAAAAAAAGACATCTGGAAATACCAATTGAAGGAACTGCCGTAAACCTAGCAATAAGAATATCGCAATTGGATGAACTTAAAAAAATGCTTGCAGAAATAGATGAGAAAAATGAATCACTTAGTCCACCTTCAATTTCAAGTATGGGTTTATTGGGTGTCTAAATACAATGTCTATCTTTAGTTCAATAATAAAACAAACTGAAATAGATTGATAAGATAACACCATGAAGTAAATTCTATAACGGGTCGTTTACCAACTCAAGATACCTTTATACAAGAAAGCAATGGAAAATAAATCAAAATATAGCGAGATCCATAAAACAGATTCCTTTTTCATTGGCAAGAAGTCAGAAAAAAAAGTGTTTATTGAGAATCAGAAGGATAAAGAATTTAAGAAAATTCTAAAGTTTATTTGGAAAGAAGATAGGAAACAAGGTCAACGAGAAAAGCGTCTAGAACTTAGACATGCTAAAAAAGACTGGTTGTATGCATTTGAAAAAAATATAAATACCTATGATTTTACAATGCTTAAAAAATACAGTGACGATACAGAATTTAAACTAGGGATGGAAGAATATGTATTTATAAGCGATACAAAAGGATACTTCAGGGGAAACCCAATATCAGCCGAAGCGTTTAAATCATATTTGCTTTCACTAGAGAAAAATAGTTAATCTAATTAATTAAGGTAATAGCCTTCTTTCTTCCCCATTCGACATACTTGATTTCTTCATCCGTTAGATTATCTCTAGTATCCAAGGCATCAAGGTATTCTGAGATCATTTTGTATTTTTTCCAGTTTTCAGCCTTTTGTACTAAGTCCTCAAACTTTTCTTTTTCCAGCTGTTTTTCGACTTTTTCGAGTTCGCTTATTGCACGAATTTCATCATTTGCAATCCGATTTAATTCCCATTTAAGAGAATTTCGTTTATCCTTGGCAGCTTCAAATTCTAATCTAGCGACTATTGACACTATTTTTTCTTCTAATGGGACTTTAGTGGTATCCATAAATTCAAAGCAGCTGTAAGTACCAATCTTGAAGACTAAGATATCCTGCGGAATTAATTTCGTGAGTGGCCACCTTGTAGAAGATGATTCATCAACTATTCTTTTGTTCTTACTTCTAATATGAATTGCATATTTGAAATCACCGATAATAACTTTTGTTTCACCGTAGGTGACATTAACATGATGCCCCCTGGAGTTAATTACTTTCAGAATTGTGTCAAATATTCTTAACGCCCTTTTGGACTGACCACTATATACATTTATATTTATAGCCTCTCTCATTAATGAGCTCCATACACCCCTTTTTCTATCTTCTTCAGTTAACTTTCTCTTTTCAAGATAATCTAAGATCAATGGATGCCATCTAATTACCTTTTCAGGAACTTTAAGTTTAACTCCAAGATCTTTGCTAATTAACAATTTTAGCTCCTGTAAGGAAGGTATTTCATTAATTTCTGGTTCCAAAATACCCTCTAATGATATTTCATTAGGTAAATCTGGAGAATCAAAATACGGCATTTGCATAACTTTTTTACCATACTTTAATTTAGCCCAATATCCATTCTCGGGCATAGGTATGTCGAATTTATCGCATATTTTTCTAAGTTGGTAGTATGTGAGATCCAACTCATTTTGGATTTCAACTAGTGGTTTTGACCAAATAAGATCATAAAGCGATTTTCTTGAAATTAAATCCATGTATAAGATTGCTATGATTGAACAGAAAATAATTGTTAAATTCAACTTACATTATTAATTACACATGTACAAATGGAATATTTTTTTGACGCATTTGGTTGGGTTTGTATAGTTATTATTTTGGGCGCACAAATTTCCAGCGTTTATTCACTTTCATATTATTTTGGTTCAAAGAATAAAAGTGTTTCGGATAACGCAAGGGTATTTCACCATCTAGTAGGCACCTTTTGTTTTATTTCTGCACTTTTGGCCTTAGTCAATAATTACTTTAGTTTTTACTCGTTTTCTGAGGCAGGAATGAATCTTGAACTCAATATTTACTTTATAATTCTAATGATTATTGGACTTCTCTTAAACTTAAAATCAAGAGGGAAAATTTAAAGGTGCGATTAAGAATACTGTAATATTTACTCATCCTGCCTATTCATATACATCCACAATTCAACCACCAATTCATACCCTTCCAAGAAGTTAGAAATTTGATCTGTCCCCGCTACTAAGAAAAGCCAGTCGAATTCGACTGGCTTTTTTCGTTTCAAGAACCGTTGAAAGTTTACTTTCAAAAGTGGATTGAAATGAAAAAAGGAAGATCGCGGAGCGGTCTGAG
>Ga0102830_1000404_pt1 | contig 19574 bp, 15 predicted proteins | sample ColrivemetaGS703_FD_84511 | JGI IMG/M metagenome (GOLD analysis project Ga0102830, IMG submission 84511) | Estuarine microbial communities from the Columbia River estuary - Freshwater metaG S.703 | ecosystem: Environmental > Aquatic > Marine > Intertidal zone > Estuary | place: USA: Columbia...
ACACCTTTATTTTTAAAATTTGAAATTTTTTATGCAATCAAAAATTTTTAAATAAAAAAAAATCTCGCATTTACGAGATTTTGAATTATGAAATGAGTTTGAATGCTTATCTTTTAATCACTTTTACGTTCATTTCTTCTACTTTTTTGTCAGATAATGGTGATGGACTTCCAAATAATAAATCTTCAGAAGTTCCTGTTTTTGGGAAAGCTATTACTTCTCTGATAGATGCTTTTTTCTCTAAAATCATCATCAAACGATCTATTCCCCAAGCAATCCCTCCATGAGGAGGTGCTCCATATTGAAATGCTTTATACATAGTTCCAACACTTTTTAGCATTTCTTCTCTGTTATATCCCATATTTTTATAGGTGGCTTCTAAAATTTCGGCTTTGTGTGCACGAATTGAACCCCCTCCAATTTCATATCCATTTAAAATTAAATCATATTGTTGCGCGATAATGCTTCCAATTTCATCATCATTTCCGTTCAGATGTTTTTCTAAATCTTTGACAGCAGGCATTGAAAAAGGATTGTGTGTAAATGTCCATCTGCCATCATCATTTTTTTCAAACATTGGAAAATCAATTACCCAAGCAGGTCTTAATTCTTTTGGATTGATGAGTCTTAATATTCTTCCCATCTCTTGACGAATAGCATCTAAAGCTTTATTTGCAATTGCATAATCAGCAGCTGAGAAAAATACAATATCACCAATATGAGCATTTGTAGCTTTGATGATGTTTTCGGCAATTTCTTCTCCTAAAAATTTGATTATTGGTGATTGCAAATCATTTTCATTCACAATTATATATGCCAAACCACCTAACCCATGTTGCTGAGCAATGGCTGTCAAATTCTCAATTTGTCCTTTTGACATTCTCTTGTAACCTTGTTCTTTAGCAGAAACTTTGATACATTTTACGATCCCTCCGTCTTCAATTGGTTTGCTAAAAACTTGAAAAGTGGTTTCTTTAACGATTTCAGTGATGTCTTGCATTTGCAATCCAAAACGCAAATCTGGCCTGTCACATCCATAAAAATCCATGGCATCCTTGTAAGTGATAATTTCAAAAGGTTTTAAAATCCATTGATTTCCATAAATTTTTATCACAACTTCATTGAACAATTTGGTATTTAAATCGATGATCTTTTGCATGCTTGTAAATGCCATTTCCAGATCCAATTGAGTGAATTCTGGTTGACGATCGCCACGTGAATCTTCGTCTCTAAAACAACGAGCAATTTGAAAATATTTTTCAAATCCACCAACCATCAACATTTGTTTAAACTGTTGGGGTGCTTGTGGCAACGTATAAAACGAACCAGCTTGTTTTCTAGTTGGAACAATAAATTCTCTTGCACCTTCATCAGTTCCGGCGGTTAAAATGGGTGTTTCAATTTCTAAAAATTCTTCTTTATCCAATAAATCTCTCAATAATTTAATCACTCTGTGACGATTGATGATGGCTTTCCGCATTTCATCATTTCTGTGATCTAAAAACTTATATTGAAAACGAATTGTTTCATTAGATTTTGTTGCTTTTTTTATTTCAAAAGGCAATGTTTTTGACAAATTTAAAATTTCTAAAACAGTGGTTTCTAGCTCAATTTTTCCTGTTCTTAAGCCTGAATTGTAGTCGTCTTCATTTCTTTGAACCACTTTTCCTGTCACTAAAATAACAGTTTCTGGTTTTAATTTTACCAATTCATCTAAATTAGGAAACGTTTCTCTGCTCAAGCGAACTTGAAAAATCTCGTAACTTGAATCTCTAATATCAATAAAAATCAATTCTCCATGATCGCGAACACTTGAAACCCAACCGGATAAAGTAACTTCTTGATGAATTGATTTTTCTGAAAGTTCTGTTATTTTATGAGTTCTATAATTTTCCTTGATGATGATCGGAATTTGAGGCAATTCGTCATCTAGGTTATTTTCAGGTTTTTTGCTTTTGACTTTTACTGTGGAATTAATTGTCTTGTTTTCAGTTGATACTATTTCTGAAGTACCTTCTAATTGCTTCAAAATTTCTTCACGAACTATTTTTCCTGAAGCACCTTTACCAATAATTGCAATTACTTTTCCAACTAAAATTCCCGATTTTCCTGTATTTCCTGATTGAATTTCTTTAGCAATCGCTGCATTTTCTTGAATCACTTTTTGAACAGCTGCAATTATTTTTTCACTCGAAATCGTGTTTTCATCAAAATACTTATTGAAATCAAAAGTTTGGTCTCTTAAATAATTTAAAATAGCATTTTGAACCAAAACTGCTGTGATTTTTTCATCTTTAAATAGTTGAAAAATTTCTGTTAAATGCGAAACATTATGAATGTTTGTGTATTCGTCTGCACCAATATTATTGACCAACGTTTTGGCAACAAATAATGGGTCCTGAATCAAACTATTGATGGCCACAAAAGTTTCTGAGCGAACAGAATCTGCTGTAAAAAATTTTGCATCTTGAGGCAAAACGCCTCCTTTTATCAAAATAGATTCCACTGCAAAAGGCAATGAATTAATATCTACCTCAATCCTTTCAATTTCTTTTTTGATATGTACAAAAGGGATATCTGGTTCAGCAATAAAACGATAGTCCGCTTCAAATTCCTTTTTACGCATCGTTTTAGTTTGCTTTAAATCAGCATCAAACAATACTGTGGTTTGGTCAGGTCTGAATTCTTTATTTTCGATATAATAATTCAATTGTTTTTCAACTTCTTCTTTCAAAGCTTCCAGCATAAATTTGAAAGAATTGAGGTTTTTAATTTCCGTTCTTGGATTCAAATTATAACTATGTTTTTTTCTAAGTGAAACAGAAACATCTGATTTGAATTCGCCTTTTTCTAAATTTGCTTCCGAAATTTTTAAATTCTGTACAATTCGTTGAATATATTGTGCATAAATTGAAGCGTCTTCTATATTACGAATACAAGGCTCAGTCACAATTTCAATCAAAGGAACTCCAGCTTTGTTAAAATCTACTAACGAAATCTCTTTTTCGTGCATCAATTTTGCAGCATCTTCTTCAATGTGAACTTGCGTCAAACTTACCGTAAATTGCGAACCATCATTTCTGAAACATGACACTTCACCATCAGGAATTATGGGATTGTGAAACTGCGTAATTTGAATATTTTTAGGATTGTCAGGATATTCGTAATGTTTTCTATCCCAAGAAATAACCTCATTTGAAAAGGACGATTTTACCGCTTTTCCAAAATAAATCGCTTTCTTAATGGCTTCTTTATTTACAGTTGGCAAAACACCCATTTGTCCTGTACAAACTGAGCAAATATGTTGGTTTGGTTGTTCTGTTTCTTGATTTGGGCAAGAACAAAACAGTTTCGTTTTTGTGTTTAATCTGACATGAGTTTCTAAGCCAATTACTAGCTCAAGGTCATGTTTTTTGAGTAAATCATTCAATTGTTCTAGTTCCATTAGAGTACTTCTTTTAGGAAGTTAGCAAATTTTAGCAGCAGTTCATCATTGTTTTTAGCTGCTGTTAATTGAATACCGGTGGCTGTTCCTTGAGGAATTGTAAAGGTAGGTAATTGACCTAAACTAAATCCAACGGTATAAGAATCAGATAAATACATGGCCAAAGGATTTTTTAAACTTTCTCCTATTTTTGGTTGAGGATTTGGTGTTACAGGAGATAGAATAATGTCCACTTCCTGAAAATCTTTTTCGAAATTTTCGGAAATCTGATCTCTTATACTCAATGCTTTTGTATAAATTTCATCTGAAAAACCTTGAGATAAAACTTGATTTCCACCCACAATTCTGCGCTTTGTTTCTTCCGAAAAATTTTCAGAACGTGTGCTGGAATAGCTTTCTTTTAAGTTTTTTCCTTCCATTCTGTTGCCATAATTAGTGCCATCCAATCTTGATAAATTAGAGGCGGTTTCAGCCATAGCCAATGTATAATAAGTGGAAACCAAAGTCTCTGAATCAAAAAAATCCAACATTTTTACATTTATTCCTTTTGATTTTATTTTTTCAATAGATGCTAAAAAATCTGATTTTATAGTTGCATCAATAGCCTCATTTTCTATGAAGTTTTTAAAATATCCAATGGTTTTGATGTCATCATATCTTGAGATTTCTCTCTCAGAGATTTCATTAGAAAGATAGGTTGTTTGGTCTTTTGCATCAACACCACTTATGACATTTAGAACAATTCTGACATCTTCGATAGTGGTTGCAATTGGTCCAACACAATCTGTAGAAGAAGCATATGCAAGCAATCCAAAACGCGAAACTCGTCCGTAAGTTGGTTTCAACCCATAGACTTTATTATATCCTGAAGGTTGTCTTACAGAACCTCCTGTATCACCACCAATAGAGAAAGTGGTGTAATTTTTTGCCACATTTACGGCAGAACCACCACTGGAGCCACCCGCAACTAAATCTTTGTTTAGAGCATTTTTTACAGCGCCAAAAATGGTGTTTTCAGAAGACGAACCATGACCGAAACTATCGCAATTTTCTTTTACTATTGGTATTGCTCCGGCGTCAATTAACTTTTGAATGGCTGATGCTGTATATGGAGCTTTATAGTTTTTTAAAAACTTGGAACTGGCAGTTGTAAAAGTTCCTTGCAGCATATAAACGTCTTTTATTCCAAAAGGGATTCCCTCTAATAAGCCAATTTCTTGTTTGTTTTTTATTTTTTCATCTACTTTTTTTGCCTTTTCTAAAGCCAAATTTTCTAAAAGTGAATTGACAGTATTATAAGCATTCGGTTTTAATAAATCCAATTTTGCTTGTATTAAATCAGTACAAGTTATTTTTTTTTCAACCAATTGTTGATGAATTTCTCTAATTTGTGATTCCATAAAATTATTCTTCAATCACTTTAGATACCACTAAATATCCTTTTTTTTCTTTTGGAAAGTTTTCGATGATGATTTTTTTCTCTAAATCTGAACTTTCAATCACAATATCTTCTCTCAATTCGTCTAGTGAAACTGCATTTTGATGATTTTTTGAATAAAAATTGGTTGATGAAGTATTGGCATTTTTTATAATCTCAAATAATTTTGAGACAGTATCAGAAGGTTTTGCACCTTTGATACTTGATAAAATATCCACAGTCATTGTTTTATTCATCCTGATATTTTTTGATTTGTTGCTTGTTATTTTGGTTGTCAAAACTACAAAAGTTTTGTGAGTGCATAAAGTTTCCACAAATAAAACACACCAATAATTTTATCAAAAAATTATTGGTGTATAGATTAATTCAGTAAATTCAAATCAAACACATGTTTTGAAATGCAAATAACTCAATTTACTCTATACTTGTAAATTGATATTACATAAACGGTTACAAAATGTAATTAAAATCTTAATAATAATACAAATATGTAATTTCAATAATTTTAATATTAAAATATCGTAAGTTATTTAAAAAAACTACTGTAAAATTTGCTCAAATAAAAAAGGCTTTCTACATTTGTTGCCAATGAAAAATCAAAAAAATATATGGTGGTGGAACTCTCTTATTTAACTAAGTGAGAAAAAATCCTATATCTAAAAAATATTCAAAAGGCTTATCTCACGATAAGCCTTTTTTTAATGTTATTGAAATCAATTCAATGAAATGATGAAAAAAATACAGTTTAAAACAATATTCAAAACGACAATTGCAGACACAATTACCCCTGTTGGATTGTATTTGCGATTTCGAGATAAATATGCCAATACATTATTACTAGAAAGTTCTGATTATCATAGCAAAGAAGAGAGTTTTTCTTTTATATGCCTTGAACCTGTGATTTCTATTCAAGCAAACAATCATTTATTGAGTTTTTCCTACAAAAGCGAAACATTAGAGAGTGAAAAAATTGGGAAAAATTTCAATCAAATTTTTGAAAAATATAGTAAAAGCATCGAGTTAGATTGTCCAAAAGAATTAAAATCATTTAATGGATTGTATGGTTATACAACCTATGATTCAGTGCAGTATTTTGAAAATATTGTTCTAAATGTCAAAGAAGCGCCTTCTGCAATTCCGTTGTTACAATACAGTTTTTACAGATTTATCATTGCTATCAATCATTTTAATGATGAAATGATGTTGATTGAAAATATTGAAAATGGACAAGAATCTCGCATTCAAGAAATTCAGAAGGTCATTGATGCACAAGTTTTTAATACTCAAAAATTTCAAGTTTTGGGTGATGAAACTTCCAATTGTACCAATGAAGATTTTAAGGAATATGTGGTCAAAGCAAAATCACATTGCAAAAGAGGAGATGTTTTTCAATTGGTGTTGTCGCGTCAATTTCAGCAAAAATTCAAAGGTGATGAATTCAATGTTTACAGGGCTTTACGTTCTATAAATCCTTCACCTTATTTGTTTTATTTTGACTACGGTTCTTTCAAATTGATGGGTTCTTCACCAGAAGCGCAAATCAAAATTTCTAACGGAAAAGCCATTATCAATCCAATTGCAGGAACTTTTCGTAGAACAGGTGAAATGGCAAAAGATATTCAGTTAGGAAAAAATTTAGCAGCTGACAAAAAAGAAACTGCTGAACACGTCATGTTGGTTGATTTGGCACGGAATGATTTAAGTAAACATGCTGATAATGTGACTGTTGAAGTTTTTAAAGAAGTGCAATATTTTAGTCATGTTATTCATTTAGTTTCTACAGTTTCAGGGCAATTAAAGGGAAATCCAATTGAAACTGTTGGAGATACTTTTCCTGCAGGAACCTTAAGTGGCGCACCAAAATACAAAGCCATGCAATTAATTGACACATACGAAAATCAATCTCGCGGATTTTATGGAGGTGCAGTTGGTATTATTGGTTTGGATGGTTCAGTCAATTTAGCGATTGCAATTCGTTCATTTGTGAGTAAAAATAATGTACTGTATTATCAAGCAGGAGCAGGAATTGTCATTCATTCTGATGAAGAAAAAGAATTACAAGAGGTTAATAATAAGTTAGCAGCGTTGAAAAAAGCTTTGATTTTAGCCGAAAAAATATAAAAGTCCCTTCCAACTTCCCCAAAAAGGAACGAGTTTGGATTGGGAATAAAATTAAAAATTAAGAATAGATAAAAACATTAACTATATAAAACGCAACAGTTCCTTCCCTTTGGGAAGGTTAGGATGAGCTTATGAACATATTAATTTTAGATAATTACGATTCGTTTACATACAATTTAGTTCACATGGTTGAAAAAATCACTGGGAATTTTCCATCAGTTTTTAGAAATGACGAAATCAGTATTGAAAATGTGGGCAATTATGACATGATTATGTTGTCTCCTGGACCTGGTATTCCTAATGAAGCAGGTATTTTAAAAGATGTCATAAAAACATATGCTGGTGAAAAACCAATTTTTGGAGTTTGTTTAGGATTACAAGCAATTACAGAAGTTTTTGGTGGGAAAATTGTCAATTTAGATGCTGTTTTTCATGGAGTTGCCACAGAAATGACAGTAATAGAACCATCTGGAATTATTTTTAAAGATATTCCAGAAAAATTTTTGGCTGCTCGTTATCATTCTTGGGCAGCTTCTGACGAGGGTTTTCCGGCAGAAATTACAATTACAGCAAGAGATGAAGATGGAGGAATTCAGGCTTTAGAACATAAAAAATTCAATATTAGTGCAGTCCAGTTTCATCCAGAATCTATTTTGACAGATGTAGGAGAACAATTGGTTCGTAATTTTATAGATAATGCCAAAGCAAAAAGCTAAAAGCAAAAAGCTATATTATGAAAGAAACATTACATAAATTATACAATCACGAGCGCTTATCAAAAGAGGAAGCAAAACAAGTTTTAAAAGACATTGCTGCTGAAAAATTCACTGAAGCACATGTAATTTCTTTTTTGACTGTTTTTATGATGCGTCCAATTTCTGTTAATGAATTGTCAGGTTTTAGAGATGCTTTAAAAGAATTATCTCTAAAAGTTGATTTTTCCGAATTCAATACGATTGATATTGTTGGAACAGGTGGTGATGGAAAAAACACGTTTAATATTTCAACATTAACGTCATTTGTGGTTGCCGGAACTGGGCAAAAAGTTGCCAAACATGGCAATTATTCGTTGTCATCTCAGTCAGGTTCTTCCGATATGCTAGAAAGTTTTGGATATGAATTTACGAATGATGAATATATTTTAAAAAATCAATTAGAGAAAGCAAATATTTGTTTTTTACATGCACCCAAATTTCATCCAGCGATGAAAGCGGTTGGCCCCACAAGAAAGGCATTAGGATTGAAAACATTTTTCAATATTCTAGGTCCTTTAGTGAATCCAAGTTCTCCAAAAAATCATTTTTTAGGGACGTTTAATTTAGAAGTTGCACGTTTATATCATTACATTTTGCAAGAAGAAAATAGCAATTACGGAATCATTTATGCGTTGGATGGATATGACGAAATTTCATTAACAAGTGCCTTTAAACTATTCACTAAGACTAGTGAAAAAATGATTTCTCCAGAAAGTTTAGGAATGAAAAGAATTGCTCAAGAAGCTATTTTTGGAGGAAATTCTGTTGCAGATGCAGCTAAAATATTTCAACAAATCATTGAAGGAAAAGGAACTGAAGCACAAAATAATGTTGTCCTGGCAAATGCGGCATTTGCACTTCAAATTGTTAATGAAACCAAGACTTTTGAAACAGCTTTTGAAGAAGCTAAAGAGTCTCTTTTTGGATTGAAAGCAAAAAAATGTTTAGAAATAATTACGAATTAGGAATTAAAATGACAATTTTAGATAAAATCATCGCATTTAAAAAAAAGGAAGTAGCTAAAATTAAAGCTGAAGTTTCTTTGAAAAAATTAATTGAAAGTCCAAATTTTAATAGAGAAGTTTTTTCATTGGAAAAATCCCTTTTAGATTTCAATTCTACGGGTATTATTGCCGAATTCAAACGTCAATCGCCCTCAAAAGGAATCATCAATGACAAGGTGAGCATTGCTGAAGTGACACAAGGCTATTTGGATGCCAATGTTGTTGCACAATCTATTTTGACAGATTTGTCATTCTTTGGAGGAAGTATAGCAGATTTGATGGAAGCTAGAGTTATCAATCAAGAAAAACCTATTTTAAGAAAGGATTTTATTGTTGACGGATTTCAAATTGTGGAAGCAAAAGCGATTGGAGCAGATGTTATTTTATTGATTGCTGCTTGTTTAACGTCTTTGGAATTAAAAAACTATGGAAAATTAGCCAATGATTTGGGTTTAGAGGTTTTGTATGAAGTTCATTCTCAGGGTGATTTAGATAGAATTGGCGATTTAGACAACAAAATTATCGGTATTAATAATCGAAACTTAAATACTTTTGAAGTTGATTTAGAACATTCCATCAAATTGGCTGACCAAATTCCAGATTCTTCAATCAAAGTCTCAGAAAGTGGAATTTCTGATCCAAGAATTATTACAGGATTAAAAGAATATGGTTTTCAAGGATTTTTAATTGGCGAAAATTTTATGAAAGAAGAAAACCCAGGAGAAGCTTGCCAGGAATTTATAAATCAAATTCGATAAAATGAAATTGAAAGTTTGCGGAATGAAATTCACGGAAAATATGCAACAAGTTGCGGCTTTGCAACCTGATTATTTGGGGTTTATTTTCTATGGAAAATCTAAAAGAAATTTTGAAGGAATCATTCCAGCATTTCCAAAAAGTATCAAAAAAACAGGTGTTTTTGTAAATGAATATTTAGAAATTTTAGTTTCATTAGCACAAGAATATCAATTGAAAGCTATCCAATTACATGGAGATGAAGCCGTTTCTTATATCAATGAATTGAAAAAGCATTTACCAAAAGTTGAAATTATTAAGGTTTTTAGTATCAAAGATTCGTTTGATTTTGATGTTTTAAAACCATATTTAGAAACGGTTGATTATTTTTTGTTTGACACCAAAGGCGAAGAAAAAGGAGGTAATGGAGTTCATTTTGATTGGCGAGTTTTAGAAAAATACCCTTTTCAAAAACCTTTTTTTTTAAGTGGTGGAATTGGTTTGGAAGATGTTGAAAAGTTGCAAGAAATCTTACAATCCAATTTGCCAATTTATGGATTGGATGTGAATAGTAAATTCGAAATTGAACCAGGAAAAAAGAATATTGAAGCATTAAAAAAGTTTAAAAATAACGTCTTTACGAACGTTGTGAAGTAATCTGCTTATAAAAAAAAGGATTGCTTCATTTCTCGCAATGACAGCAAAAAACAAAAAAATGAAAAGTAAATTTCAACCAGATAAAAATGGCTATTTTGGACAATATGGAGGTGCATTTATCCCAGAATTGTTATATCCGAATGTAAAAGAATTAGAAGATAATTACATTCAAATTATTGAATCTGAGGAGTTTCAAATAGAATACAAATCTTTATTGAAGGACTTTGTTGGGCGTCCAAGTCCATTGTATTTTGCTAAACGTTTGTCGGAAAAATATGGCGCTCAAATTTATCTAAAAAGAGAAGATTTGAATCATACGGGAGCTCACAAAATCAACAATACTGTCGGTCAAATTTTAATCGCTCAAAAACTTGGAAAAACGAAGATTATTGCTGAAACTGGTGCAGGTCAACATGGAGTTGCAACTGCTACAGTTTGCGCTTTGATGGGATTAGAATGTACCGTTTTTATGGGTGAAAAAGACATTGTTCGTCAGGCTCCAAACGTTGCAAGAATGAAAATGTTAGGGGCAAAAATAGTTCCAGCAACAAGTGGTTCTAAAACCCTAAAAGATGCTACAAATGAAGCAATTAGATACTGGATTCAACATCCAGATACGTTTTATTTAATTGGTTCTGTTGTGGGGCCACATCCACATCCAGATATGGTTGCGAGGTTGCAAGCTGTGATTTCTGAAGAAATGAAATGGCAATTAAAAGAAAAAGTGGGCAATGAAAATCCTGATACCATTATTGCTTGTGTTGGAGGAGGAAGCAATGCTGCTGGTGCTTTCTATCATTATATGGATGATGAAGAGGTTGAATTAATTGCAGTAGAAGCTGCTGGTTTGGGAGTGAATTCTGGAGAAAGCGCAGCAACTTCACAATTGGGACAAGTAGGAATTATTCATGGAAGTAAAACCATTTTGATGCAAGATGAATATGGGCAAATTGTGGAGCCTTATTCAATTTCTGCTGGATTGGATTATCCTGGAGTTGGCCCTTTACACGCTTTTTTGTTTGAAAGTGGCAGAGCAAAATTCATGAATGCCACTGATCAAGAAGCATTAGATGCTGCTTATGAATTGACAAAATTAGAGGGAATTATTCCCGCTTTAGAAACAGCTCATGCATTGGCTGTTTTACCAAAAATGACCTTGAGAAAAGAGCAAGTAATCGTAATTAATTTATCGGGAAGAGGAGATAAAGATTTGGAAACTTTCATAAAACATTTAGAAGAATAGACCATGAATTCAATAAGAAATATTTTTCAGACAAAAAATAGTCAAGTTTTATCTATTTATTTTACTGCAGGTTTTCCAAATTTAGAAGACACAAAAAGTGTCATTCAGGAATTAGAAAAAGCTGGCGTTGATTTTATTGAAGTTGGTTTGCCTTACTCTGATCCGTTAGCCGATGGTCCAACGATTCAAAATAGTAGTCAAAAGGCATTGCAAAACGGAATCAACCTAGACATTGTTTTTGAGCAATTAATGACCATCAAAGAAAACAATAAAACACCTTTAGTGTTGATGGGATATTTGAATCAGATGTTAAAATATGGTGAAGATAAATTTTGTAAAAAAGTAGTTGAATGCGGAATTGATACGGTTATTTTACCAGATTTACCTATGGTTGAATATGAAAATCATTACAAAGATCTATTCGAAAAATATGGAATAACCAACGTGTTTTTAATTACCCCACAAACAACTGAAGAGCGAATCAAAAAAATTGACGCTTTTACAGAAAGTTTTATTTACATGGTCGCTTCAAGTTCAATTACAGGTGCAAAAGGTGAAATTTCTCAAAAACAAATTGACTATTTTCAACGAATCAAATCATTGAATTTAAAAAGTAATTTGATAATAGGATTTGGAATATCTGACAATGCCACTTTTTCAAAAGCATGTGAATTTGCTAATGGAGCCATTATTGGATCTGCTTTTATTAATTTTCTGGAACAAAAAGGGATTGATAAAGTTGGAGAGTTTATAAGTACAATAAAAAATAATTAAACTCAAATATCAAAAAAAGAAAGAAGCCATTTTAAATTTCACTCTTTTTATATTTTTTAAATCTGTGTAGTTACTTCAATAACACCATTCGCACCTCTAATGCCGTACATAGCAGTTTCAGGACCTTTTAAAATTTTTATTTTAAGAATTGTTACAGGCACAATTTGTGCAAAAGTTTCCTCATTAACTTGGACTCCATTTAAAATAAATAATGGTGATTTATATTCTCTAAAATTACTTGCTCCTCTGATGATGATTGAGTTTCTTTGAGTTACTTGAACACCAGAAACTTTACCTCTTAAATAATCATAAATATCTCTAAATTGCATGGGATCAGCAATTTTTTCATTAGCTGTCTCAACAACATCATCATTTGTTGGTTTTTTAATATTGATAATCATATTCGGATTTCCTAGATATTTTACTGTTTGAACTCCAACCATTGGAGAATAAACAGTAATTTCAGTAGGTGCTTTTTTTAAACTGATTTTAAAAGTTCCGGATGAGTTTGCAACTCTCTCTTGTTTTACATTATCTAATAAAATAATTGCTCCAGGAACCGGTTTGTTATTATAATCTTTTACAGTTAAATTTAGTTTGATGGTTTCATTTTTTTCTTGAGAAAAAGTTATGGCTGATGATAAAATCATACCAATAAGAAATATTTTTTTAAGGATTTTCATGATTTAGAAAATTTGTATTTTATATTATGAAGTTGATTTTATTTTACTTTACGTAAAAATACTGTATTACGATTTTTTTTAGATACAAATTTTGTTAATTTTTATGAAAACTAACAACAAAGTATTTTTTTAAAGTATATTTCGATTTCAATAAACTTTCTCTCCATTCAAAAAAGTTGAATTTACAGTAGTTTTTGGAATTTGTTTTCCATCAACTTTCATAATATCTTGGCTTAAAATCACGAAATCTGCGAATTTTCCCACTTCAATACTTCCTTTTTCATGTTCTTCAAAATTAGAATAAGCTGCCCAAATGGTCATTCCTTTTAAGGTTTCTTCTCTAGTCAAAGCATTCTCCATTTGAAATCCTTTTTCAGGATAATTTGCTACATCTTTTCTAATTGTAGCTGCATAAAATGTCAAAAACGGATTTACTTCTTCCACAGGAAAATCAGTTCCCAAAGCTATTTTGCCATAAGCATTTAATAAATCTTTGAAAGCATAAGCACCTTTCATTCGTTTTTTTCCAATTCTTTTCTCAGCCCAATACATATCGGATGTTGCATGGGTTGGCTGAACTGAAGGCAAAATATTATCAAAGTTTTTAAAATCTTTTGGCGAAATTATTTGTGCATGTTCAATTCTCCATCGACTATCTTTTTTATTTTTCAAAACTTCTTTGTAGGTTTTTAATAGCCAAGTATTTGCTGAATCTCCAATGGCATGTGTATTCATTTGAAATTCAGAGGCAGCAATTTGTCTCGCAATTTCAAGATATCTTTCTGGTGAATAAATTAAAGCACCAAAATGATTTTCTCTGTCTGAATACGATTGACGCATTGCAGCTCCTCTTGACCCTAAGGCACCATCACCATACACTTTAAAAGAACGAACATGTAATTGATCTGTTTTGTAAATTCCTTTGTCAATATAATAGTCAATTTGCGCTTGATTATTTCCTGAAATCATTGCATAAATACGCATTTTTAAATTGTTGGTTTGTTGAAGGCTATCTATTAATTCAACTATGTTTTGATCAATTCCTGCGTCATCAACAGTTGTTAAACCATAAGAAAAACACATTTTTTGTGCATCTAAAAGGCCTTGGATGGCTTCTTCTTTTGACGGTTCTGGAATTTTGATAAAATCCATTGCAGCATCAATCAAAATACCTGTCATTTTTCCATCTTTAAGGATGATTTCACCACCAGAAACTTTGGTGTTTTCATTAATTCCTGCCGCATCAATAGTTGCTTGATTTACCAATAGTGCATGACCATCAACTCTTCGAATTGCTACAGGAATTGTTGGAAATAATTCGTCTAATTTTTCTTTTGTTGGAAATTCTTTGATTTCCCAATCATTTTGATCCCAACCACGACCAGTAATAAAATTGACATTTTTTTCTTTTTGAAAAGCAACTAATCTTTCTAAGACTTCTTTATAGCTTTTGGTGCCTTCTAAACTCACTTTTTGCTGATCCAACCCCATTCTGTAAAAATGGCAATGCGCATCAATCAAACCAGGAACAATTGTTTGGTTTTTGGCATCAATTAAATTATCAGATTGATATTTTTCTTGAATTTCAGCATTTGAACCAACAGCTAAAAATTTTCCATCTTTTATGGCAAATGCTGCGGCAATATCAAATGAATCGTTAACAGTATAGGTATTAGAATTGATGATAATCAAATCTACTTTTTCTTTTTTACAAGCTATAAAAAGAAATAAAAAAGCAATAATTAAACTAATTTTTTTCATAATAATTTATGAGTTTATATATACAATATAGATTCCATACAGCAATAAAAACTGTACTGGAATTCGGATAATTGCAGTTTTTTTTGACCCAATTGCCGGTCTTTTTTTTGTTACATCCCAGATGTGAATGGGTAAGAAAATTATCAGTAAAGTGATGATTCCAAGAGATGCTGGTTTTACAGTTTCTAAAAAAAATAATCCAACACCAACACTAAACTCTAAAATTCCAACAATATAATTTACTAATTTTTTAGGTAAAAAATCTGGAATGAAATGTTTGAAAAAATTAGATTTAATGATGTGCATAATTCCTGCAAAACAGAAAAATCCACCATAAATTATTTTTAAAATGGACACGATAATTTCCATAATTTATGGTTTCACAGGTGTATTATTGTATAAGTATTTGTCCATCAAATAAATAATTCCTGCCATAGAAGCACTTCCTAATTCTAGTTCGCGTTTGTTTACTTTATCAAAAGTATCTCTGCTTGTGTGATGATAATCAAAATACCGTTGAGAATCTGGTCTGTAGCCAACCAAGGTTACATTATCACTTTTCAAAGGACTAATATCTGCTCCTGATCCTCCTTTTTCAATATCATGCAAACCATAGGGAGCCAGTAGTTTTTTCCAACTTATCAATAATTCAGTATTTGCTGTATTTGCATCAATTGAAAATCCTCTTGGAGTGTGACCTCCTGAATCTGATTCTAAACCTCCAATATGATTTTCTTTATTAAGTTTTGCCAATTCAGCATATTTTTTTGCACCTCTTGTGCCATTTTCTTCATTCATAAAAAAGACAATTCGCAAAGTATTTTTAGGGTTGATATTGTTCTTTTTGAACAAATAAGCCACTTCCAAAGACTGTACAATTCCTGTTCCATCATCATGAGCTCCTTCTCCTAAATCCCAAGAATCTAAATGACCACCAACTACAAAAATATTTTCAGGAGTTTTGCTTCCTTTGATTTCTCCAACAACATTGAATGATGGTGCATCTGGTAGATTTTTACAATTCTGTTTGAAATAGAATTGTAAGGTTGGATTTTGTTTTAAATCAGCACTCAATATTTCTGCTGCTTGACTACTAATTGCAGCTGCAGGAATGTGTTTTTCCTCCGGTAAATCTCCATAACTCATTGTTCCTGTGTGTGGAAAATCGTCAATAGCATTGGTCATTGAACGTACAATTACGCCTTTTGCACCAAATTCACCACAAACTGCTGCGCCTTGAACACGTTGATCAACACAACCCCCATAAGCTTTAAAAGTATGTATTAAAGTATTGTCAAAAGCTCTGTTAAAAAAGATGATTTTCCCTTGCATTTTACTGCCTAAAGCTTTAGCTTCATCCAAACTTTTAACTTCTATTATTTCTGCAGAAATTCCTTCAGGTGGTGTTGCAATAGAAAAACCAAGCGCACAAATTGCAACATTTTTTTGTTTTCCATTGATGCTGTAATTTGCAATTTCTTTTCTACCACGAACCCAATGTGGTACCATAACAGGTTGCAACCAAACAGAATCTAAACCTACTTCTTTCATTATTTTCTCTCCCCATTCAACTGCTTTTTGAGCTTGAGGAGAGCCAGACAATCTTCCACCAATATTTTGAGTTAAATCGCGCAACCATTCATAGGATTTTCCTTCAGTCAATGCGCTATTAAAAAGGTGTTTGATGTTTGTAGAATCTTTTATTTCTTCTGATAATTCATCCGAATTAATTATTTTTTCTTGTTTTTGTGCACATGAAAGTAAAAAAGAAGTAAAAATTAAAAGTGTGATTGCTCTCATTTTTGGATTGTAAATTTAGTTGTTAAAACTACAAAAAATAAAAGGAAGAGAAATCTACAAAATATTTAAAAATCAAATTTATAGGTTACACCTGCTAAAAGTTGAAAACCTTGGACTTCAAAATTTGCAAATCTTTGGTAATTTGAATTTAAAATATTATTTACTTTTAAAAACGCTGTAAACTTGTCATTAAAATGATAACCTCCATTCAAATTGATGTCTAAAAAGGAAGGAATTGATTGGGTTGTGCTAGTTGTTGAAGGGAAAATATCAGTATAAATAATGTCTTTTCTGTTTCCAACAAATAGCAAAGTTGAGGTTGCATACCATTTTTCTATTTTATACTTTGCCATGAAATTGGCTTGAATTTTGGGTAAATTCCATGCTTCGTTTTGATGGCTAGTTGTATAGTTATCAAACTGAATGTGGGTTTCAAAATTGAGTCTCTTGCTAAACTCGTAATTTAATTCTGCAAAAATAGAGGTTGTTTTTACATCGTCATAAACTACTCCAAATGAGTTTCCATATTCATAACCTCTTAAAACAATTCCGTTTGAAAAAGTAGTTGTGCCATCGGATTTTGAATTATTTTTTATAAACAAAGGTTTGTCTTGTTCGTTTTTGAAACTTGCAGAAATTGTATAGCTAATTGTATTGTTTAAAACACCATTAAATCCTACAAAAGCATTGAATCTTTCAGCTGTTTGTGTTATGAACATTGTTGGCGAAACAAATGGATTCTCATCCACAAAATCTTTATATGAATTTGTTTTTAAATCTCCTGAAATTCCCCCAAAAAACTGTAAATATTCTTTTAATAATGCTTTTTGAATTTTCATATCTGGATATGCCAAAAAATTAGTTATGCTATTTTCGCCATCAAAAGAGGTAAATATTTTCGCTCCTAATTTTATTGCAAAATCTTTGTAAGTTATGTTGTATTCAGGAGCAATTCTTACAGTAAAAAAATTGTAATTTAAGACATTTGTAATTGCATAGTTTGAGCCAAATGAACCATTTAAATATTCAACTCTAGTTCCGATTTTTAAATTATCTCTTAAAAAACTAGTTGGAATATCCAAGTCAGTATTCAAGCCAATAAGGATTTCTTTACTATTAAAATCATCATTAAAGTAGGAAAAAGACAAACTACTTTTATCAACATAAGCATCTAAAAAATCCATTTCTCCAATAGCATTGAAAAAATTATATTCTTGCCTTTCGTTGATAAATCTTGTTATCGAATTAGAAATGTAATTTTGGTCAATTCCATACCAATTGTAATGATTTCTTTCAGAGTTTACACTTACTTTCCAATCAAAATATCGCGCATCTTGTTTATAAAAAAGACTCATTTCCGAATTTGAAAAATCACTATTTAAAACCGTATTTTCAATATTTTCATAAGAAGCATTGTGTTTTGCTGATAATCCAAATTCACTCTGAAAATCGGTTTTTTTATGTAAAAAAGTTTCAAAATAAGGGGAAGTATAATTGCCAAAACCAACCGCTACAAAATTGCCGTAAATTTTCTCTCTAACACCAACATCAATCCCTTTTATAACACCACTTTTAGGAATAAATGTAGAAGCTACTGGTATTGAAAAAATGGTGTATTTTAGCGGTTGTTTTTTTGTTTTTTCTAACAAATTAATACTTGGATTTATAGTTATTTTATTAGCATCAGCTATTTTTGGATTGTAGGTCGTTACCACTTCCACCACTTCTGTTTTTAAAGTATCTTTTGCTTTTTCGGTTGTTTTCTTTTGAGAAAAAACATTGAAAACGCTTATACATGTAAGAATTAGAAAACCTTTTTTCATTAATTTTTAATTTGTGGATTGATAGAATTATTCGTTTTAGATTCTGCGTCTTTGATTTTTATGAGCTCTGTTTTCGCTTCTCTGACAACATCTTCAAATTGAGGAAAATTTTTAATCACATTTTCCAAAATGTAAGTTGCTTGATACGCATCTTTCAAACCATAATAATTTTTTCCCATGATTACATAACTTTTTACACCCCAATATTTGTAAGATGCAAACTCAGCGATCAATTTTTTAACTATTTCGTTTGATTTTTCATACGCTTTTTCGTGATTTTTAAAATATGCTTCATGATATAAAATTTCGGCTTTTAACTCTCCAACTGCTTTTTTTTCAATGGTTTTATAATATTCCTTAGATGTTTCAAAATCATTTAAATGAAAAGAAGCTCTTGCAATAATGGTTTTTGCATCCATTTCTAAAGTTGCAGAAATACTCTCTTTTGAGAGTACTTTCTTGGCAAAAGTCAATGATTTTTCATAAGCTTCTTTTGAAAAATAAGCTTTCATCAAATTACTTTGAGCAAATGCTGTATTTTCTGTAGCGTAGGCTTCTTGCTGTAACCGTTCTAATAACGGAATTGCAACATCGTAATTTTCTTTAGATAATTGAATTTCAGCCAATTTAGCCAAAGCATCTTCACTAAAATTTGATTGCCCTGTTTTGATTACTTTTTCAAAATACGGAATTGCATTGTCAAACTCTTTTTCTCTAAAATAGGTGCTAGCCAAATAGTAATTTACCTTTAAATCATTGGCTCCATTTGGATAATTTTTCAAATATTTGGTCAAACTTAAAATGGTATTTTGATTGTTTGTGTCGTCAAAATATTTTCTTTCAGCAATGGTAAAAGCTGATTTTTCAAGTTCTGATTCTGTCACATTTACAAATCGTAGTGTTTTTGTCCAAGTGGCGAAATCATCCAATTTATCTTCGTCAATATAAATGTTTTTTGCATTTTTTACTGCCTCTAAAGCATCCGGCGAATTTGGAAATTTACTTGCAGTCAATTTGAATTTTTCAAGTGCTTTTGTATTTTCATTGCCATTGTAATACAACAAACCTTGCCTCACCAAAACTCTTGGAATGAAAACACTTTTTGGATATCTTTTTTGCAAAAGATCATAGGCTTCATGTGCTTCTTTCGAGTTTTTTAAAGTTGTAAATGTGTTTGCTAACTGAAATAATGCATCATCTTTTAAATTAGAATTTTCAAAATTGCTAACGACTTTTTTCAAAGCTTCAATTTTTTGCAAATTTTGCCCCCTAAAACTTTGTTTAATTCCAATTTGATATTGGGCAAAAACACCTCCAATTCCGCTTTCATTTACT
>Ga0102830_1000409_pt1 | contig 19392 bp, 20 predicted proteins | sample ColrivemetaGS703_FD_84511 | JGI IMG/M metagenome (GOLD analysis project Ga0102830, IMG submission 84511) | Estuarine microbial communities from the Columbia River estuary - Freshwater metaG S.703 | ecosystem: Environmental > Aquatic > Marine > Intertidal zone > Estuary | place: USA: Columbia...
CTCCTCGGGCTTGGCCTCGGTGTAGTCCTTGAGCACGACCGGCTCGAGCGCGCCCTGCTTGGCGAGCTTGCGCTTCAGCTCGTTGGCCATCTCCTCGGCCTTGGCCTGCATGCCGCCGTCCTCGAGGCCGGAGCCGTAGCCGATGACCTCGCCGGCGACGCGGACCGGGGCGAAGAAGAGCTGGTCGGCGCGGTAGCGCATCTTCGACTCCTTGCAGTCGACGAGCGGGTCGGTGAAGTTGTCGATGTGACCCGAAGCCTTCCAGGTGGTCGGGTGGTGGATGATCGAGGAGTCGAGGCCGACGATGTCGTCGCGGCGGTGCACGAAATCCTGCCACCAGGCCTGCTTGATGTTGTTCTTCAGCTCGACGCCGAGGGGACCGTAGTCGAAGAAGCCGTTGAAGCCGCCGTAGATGTCGGAGGAAGGAAAGACGAACCCGCGGCGTTTGCACAGGTTGATGATGGATTCCATCTTGTCGGTCGGGTCAGCCATGGCGGGTAAAATGCCCCTCACCTATCCCCGCTCCGGGGGTCCGCCGCAAGCCTGTTCCCTCAGCGGGGCTGAGGCTCGGTCGTCAGTCCGGCGGCCTTCTTCTTCCAGGTCCGGGCGCCGTCGGAGACCGCACGGAAGACCCCGGAAAGATCGCCGGCCGCAGAAGTCATGCTCGACTGCGAACCCTCGAGGGCGGCGCCGAAGGAAGCCAAGGCCGCGGCGGCGTCGGCGAGGCGAACCTGCAGGAGGGCGAGCGTCTCGTCGTCGAGTCCTTGTTCCGTTTTCTCGACGGCTGCGCGGAGCCGGCGGGAGGCTTCGGCGAAACGCAAGGCACGTTCGCCCAAAGCTTCGGCCGCCGTGGCATCGCGGACGGACGCGGTGCGCGCCACCAAGTCCGCGGAGAAACGGGCGGCGCGTTCCGGATCGGCGGCGATCAACCAGCGGTCGAGGTCCCGGTCGAGTTCGGCGGCCAGACCGACCAGGTCGGCCTGCGCCAGGCGCTCGAGCTGGTCGACGAAACCTTCGAGCCGACGGCCATACGCATCACCGACGGGAGGAATCTCATCGCGCCGCAGGGCGGCCGTCGGCGGGGCCGCGGCGGTGTCCCAGACCAGTTCGACCTGCAGCAGGCCGGAAGACGGGTTGACGGTGATCAGCCGAGCACGGAGGCCGCGGGCGACCTCTTCGCCGAGTCGGTCGCCTCGGAGCCGGTCGGCGAAGCCGCGATCTTCGAGCGCGGCCGGGTCGAGGCTCAGATTGACGAGCGGGCGTAGGCGCCCGTCCGGGTCGGGGTCGAGGCCGATGGAGACCACCTGCCCGACCACGACGCCTTTGACGCGGACCGGCGTGCCGGTGGCGATGCCTTCGACGGAGAAGGACGGACGGAACACGACGGTGACGAGCGGAGCGGACCACGCGCGCCACCAGGCAAAACCAGACCACAGGACTCCCGCGACCAGCACGGCCAGCATCAAGCCGCCGAGCGCGCGGCGGCTCATCCGGCGGTCTGGGGGTAGCTACCGAGCCATTTCACGACCTCGCAGCGGGGCTTCAGCTCGCCGATGGCCGCCTGGACCGCCGGCGCCTCCCAGTGTCCCGGGAAATCGATGAAGAACAGGTACTCCCAGGCGCGGCGATGGCTCGGACGCGATTCGATCCGGATCAGGTTGATGCCACGGTCAGAGAAGGCCGCGAGCGCGCCTTGCAGGGCGCCGGGTTCATGCTTGAGGGTGAGGACGACGCTCGTGACCTCGTCGGGAGCGCCCACCGCGTTGGCGGACTTGGCGATGACGAAGAAACGCGTGGCGTTGTCGCGGCGATCCTGGATGCCGCGGGCGAGGATGGGGACGCCGCGCGATTCGGCGGCCGTGGCGGAGGCGACGGCGGCCTGGCCTTGCGGCGAGCGCGCGACCAGTTCGACGGCGGCCGCGGTGCTGTCGGTCTCGACGAGCGCGGCCGCGGGCAGATGACGGGAGAGCCAGCCTCGGCATTGCGCGAGGGCGATGTCCTTGGAGAGCACCTTGGTCACCTGATCGAGGGGACCTTGGCCGACGAGGCACTGCTCGACCGAGAGCGTGACCTGGGCGACGACCTTCAGGTCGGACTCCGCGAGGAGATCAAGCGAATGACTGACGACACCCTCGGTGGAATTCTCGACCGGGACGACGCCGTAGGAAGCCTCGCCGGATTCGACGGCGGCGAAGACATCGCCGATGGCGCGCAGAGGCAGCGAAGGCACGCTGGTGCCGAAGGCGCGGATCTGGGCCTGCTGGGTGAAGGAACCTTCCGGGCCGAGGTAGGCGACCGGCTTGGCCATCTGGGCGCCGATGGAGAGCGAGATGATCTCGCGGTAGACGGCGCGGAGGCCGGAAGCGGGGATGGCGGGAGCGGCCTCGGTGATGGAGCGCAGCAGCTGCTCTTCACGCTGAGGGGCGTAGACCGGCGCGCCTGACTTCAGTTTGGCTTCGCCGATGGCGCGGGCCACCTGCAGGCGTTCGCCGAGCAGGCGAAGGATCTCACGGTCGATGCGGTCGACCTCGCGGCGATGGTCTTCGAGGCTCATGCGCCGGGGGTCTCGGGTGCGGGCGGCGGCTCGGTGGCGACCGCGGCGGCGGACTGGTCTTCGAGCGGCAGGCCGACTTCGGCGTCGCCGACTTCGACCGGCGTCGTGGCGCGCGTGATCCATTCCGAAATCTGCGCGGGGGAAAGCACGTCGGAGGCGGGCAGTTCGCCGAGCGAACGCAGGCCCGTGAAATCCAGGAACTTGTCCGTGGTGCCGTACTGCAGCGGACGGCCCGGGAGGTCGGCGCGGCCCGTGACGGCGACGAGTTCGAGCTCAAGCAGGCGCGTGAGCGCGCTGTCGACGGAGACGCCGCGGATGGCTTCCATCTCGGAGCGGGTGACCGGCTGGCGGTAGGCGACGATGGAAAGCGTCTCGAGCGAGGCCGGGCTAAGGCGCTGCGGGCGGGGCTCGCCGCGGAGCAGGCGGACCCAGTCGGCGTAAGCCGGGGAGATCACGAGGCGGAAGCCCTCCGGGCCTTGCAGGATGCGACAGGCGTCGTTGGCTTCGCGCATCTCGGCTTCGAGTGCGTCGACGGCTTCACGGATCTGGGTGGCCGTCAGCAAAGTCGGGACCTGGTCGATGATGTCCTGGATGATTTCCTGGACGGGCGGCCCGGCGGGCAGGACGGTGGGCTCACCGGCGGCTTCCAGCAGGTCGGGCTGCTTCTCGGCGGCGACCTGGGCATGATAGCGCTGCACGACCTTCTGGATGTCCTTGATGGACACCGCCTCGGAGGTCGAGAACAGGAGAGCCTTGATGATTTTCTTGAGATTGAATTCCACGGGACGAAGGGGGTCTTAAATCGGATTGTAAGGGAGCGTCAGGGCGGTTCAGTGTCCGGCTCCCTGCCCTCTTATCTAGGGGGCGACCATCCCCTGACAACCGCAGACTTTTCACATCCCATGAGCACTCCCGAGCACGCCCGCCAACACTCCGCCGCCGTCGTCGACGGCCCCGATCGCGCCCCCAGCCGAGCGATGCTCCGGGCGGTGGGCTTCAATGACGCCGACTTCCAGAAGCCCGTCGTCGGCATCGCCTCGACCTGGTCCATGGTCACCCCTTGCAACATGCACATCGACCGCCTGGCCACCGAGGCCGCCAAGGGCGCCGATGCGGCCGGCGGAAAAGCGGTGATTTTCGGTACCATCACCGTCTCCGACGGCATCTCGATGGGCACCCCCGGCATGCGCTATTCGCTCGTCTCGCGTGAGATCATCGCGGACTCCATCGAAGCCGTGACCGGCGCCGAAGGCTTCGACGGCCTCGTCACGATCGGGGGCTGCGACAAGAACATGCCCGGCTGCGTGATGGCGATGGCCCGCATGAACCGTCCCTCCGTCTTCGTCTACGGCGGCACCATCGTCCCCGGCCTGCACAAGGGCAAGGCCGCCGACATCGTCACCGTCTTCGAAGCCGTCGGCCAGCACGCCGCCAAGCAGATCGACGACGCCGAGCTCAAGGAGATCGAGAAGTGCTCCATCCCGGGCGAAGGCTCTTGCGGCGGCATGTACACCGCCAACACCATGGCCTCGGCCATCGAAGCCATGGGCCTGAGCCTGCCGGACAGCTCCGCGCAGCTCGCGAATTCCAAGGACAAGCTCGTCGACTGCGAACGCGCCGGCAAGGCCGTGCTCGACCTGCTCAAGAAGAACATCCGTCCGCTGGACATCATCACCAAGAAGTCGATCGAGAACTCGATCGTCACGGTCATCGCCCTCGGCGGTTCGACGAACGCCGTCCTGCACCTCATCGCCATCGGCCATTCCGCGGGCATCAAGATCACCCTCGAAGACTTCGAGCGCATCGGCCGCAAGGTGCCCGTGCTCGCCGACCTCAAGCCCAGCGGCAAATACAACATGGCCCACTTCGTGCGCATCGGCGGCCTCCAGCCGCTCCTCAAGATGCTCCTCGACGCCGGCCTGCTCCACGGCGACTGCATGACCGTCACCGGCAAGACCGTCGCGGAGAACCTCGCGAGTGTCGGCCCCTACTCCGCCGACCAGGACGTGGTGCGCCCGCTCAGCAATCCGATCAAGGCCGACAGCCACCTGCGCGTCCTCCGCGGCAACCTCGCCCCGGACGGCGCGCTCGCCAAGATCACGGGCAAGGAAGGCAGCTCGTTCACGGGCCACGCCATCGTCTACGAATCCGAAGAGGCTTCGCTCCGCGGCATCCTTGACGGCGAAGTGAAGGACGGCCACGTGATCGTAATCCGCAACGAAGGCCCCAAGGGCGGCCCCGGCATGCGCGAGATGCTCGGACCCACCAGCGCCGTCATGGGCAAGGGCATGGGTAAGACCGTGGCCCTGATCACCGACGGACGCTTCTCCGGTGGCAGCCACGGCTTCGTCGTCGGCCACGTCTCCCCGGAAGCCGCCTCCGGCGGCCCGCTCGCCATCGTGAAGAACGGCGACCGCATCCATATCGACGCCGTGAAGAACGAGCTCAACCTCGACCTGTCGGACGAAGAGATCGCCCGCCGCCTCAAGGATTGGCAGCCCTCGCCCTGCAAGGAAAAGCGCGGCGTCCTGGCCAAGTACGCCAAGCAGGTGAAGTCGGCCTCGGAAGGCGCCATCACCGACGGCGACTGAGGTCCGCCTGAGCCTTGATGAAAGGGCGGACGCCTCGGCGGACCGCCCTTTTTGTTGCAAGCCCCGCGAGGCGAGGGAGTATCGGGTCATCGTGGCCTCCTCCTTCGACCTCTACCGCCAGCAGCTCCTCAACTTCCCTGAACTCGGCATCTCGCTCGACTTCAGCCGCGCGCCCGCGCCGGCGGGCTTCGCCGAGAAGATGGCGCCGGCCATCGCCCAGGCCTTCGCCGACATGGCCGCCTTGGAAAAGGGCGCCGTCGCCAACCCCGACGAGAAGCGCATGGTCGGCCACTACTGGCTGCGCGCGCCGGAACTCGCGCCCGACGCGAAGATCGCCGCCGACGTGAAGGCGGCCGTCGAAGCCATCGCCGGCTTCGCGGCGCAGGTCCACGCGGGTCAGGTCAAAGGCTCCGCCGGCAAGTTCACCGACCTCCTCTGCGTCGGCATCGGCGGCTCGGCCCTCGGCCCGCAGTTCGTGGCCGATGCGCTGGGCGGCAACGCGGACAAGCTCCGCGTGCACTTCATCGACAACACCGACCCGGACGGCATCGACCGCGTCTTCGACGGCCTCGCCGGCCGACTGGGCACCACGCTCGCGATCGTCACCTCGAAATCCGGCAGCACGCCCGAGCCCCGTAACGGCCAGCTCGAAGCCGCGCTCCGCTGGAAGCAGGCCGGACTTTCTTTCGCCGCCCACGCCGTCGCCGTCACCGGCGAAGGCAGCCAGCTCGACCAAGTCGCCGTCAGCGAAAAGTGGCTCGCCCGCTTCCCCATGTGGGATTGGGTCGGCGGCCGCACGAGCGAGATCGGTCCGGTCGGACTCCTGCCGGCCGCCCTGCAAGGCCTCGACATCCATGGCCTGCTCGCCGGCGCCCGCGAGATGGATGCTTTGACCCGCGTCGCTGATGCCGCCCGTAATCCGGCCGCGGCGATGGCGCTGACCTGGCACCACCTCACCGAAGGCCGCGGTTCCAAGGCCATGGTAGTGCTCCCGTATAAGGACCGCCTCCTGCTCTTCTCCCGCTATCTCCAACAGCTCGTCATGGAGTCACTCGGTAAAGAGCACGACCTCCAAGGCCGCCAGGTCTTCCAAGGCCTGACCGTCTACGGCAACAAAGGATCGACCGACCAGCATGCCTACGTGCAGCAGCTCCGCGACGGTGTGAATAACTTTTTCGCCGTCTTCATCGAAGTCCTCAAGGACCGCGAAGGCGCCTCGCCCGAAGTCGAACCTGGCGTGACCTCCGGCGACTACCTGCAGGCCTTCCTCCTGGGTACCCGCGAAGCCCTTTCCGGCAGTGGCCGTGCCAACATCACCATCACCCTTCAGCAGGTGGACGCCCGTGCTATCGGCATGCTGATCGCGCTTTTCGAAAGGGCCGTCGGACTCTACGCCAACCTCCTTGGCATCAACGCCTACCACCAGCCCGGCGTCGAAGCCGGCAAGAAGGCCGCCTCCGAGACCCTGAAAATCCGGGCCGCCGCCCTCGCTGCCTTGGCCAGATCCAAGGGGAAATGGTTCTCCGCACGGCAGGTTTGCGAGGAAATTGCTCTTGAGGGCCGGGAGGAATTGGTGTTCAAAGTCCTCCTGCACGTTTCCGCCAACCCCGGGGCGATTACTCGACAGGATTCTCCTGACCCCGGGCTCACTCTCTTCCGCCATTCTTAACCCCCTTCTTACCCCTACCCCATGAAACCGAAGCTCAACGCCTTCCTGCGCATCCTGACTGTCGTGCTGGCCCTCGCCGCCGTCGCCTTTGCGGTCCTCTTGAAAGGCAAGATGGATGTCGCCCTCACCAATACCGCCTGGGCCGTGACCGACGAAGAAGTCAAAGCCGGCAAGGAATACGATGCCCGCATGGCCTCGCTCGCCGGCGTGAAGGCCTTGCTCGACAAGAAGCGCAAGGACATCGAAGAAGCCAACCTGGCCAAGAAGGACCTGAACGCCACGGTCGCCGATAAGAACACCAAGATCGAAGGCCTCACCGCCGCCAACACCACCCTCGAAGGCGAGCGCGCCGAACTCACCCGCAAGCGCGATGAACTCGCCGCCCAGCTGACCGACGCCAACAGCAAGAAGGACGGCGCCGTCGCCGAACTCACCACCGTCAAGGAAGACCTCGTCCGCGCCACCGAGAAGGCCGCTGGCATGTTCACCAAAGAACAGCTCGCCGAGATCGAAGCCAAGGCCACCAAGGCCGAAGAACTCGCCGCCGCCCTCCGAGGCAAGTACACCGCCTTGCATGCCTGGGCTGCCCGCGCCTCCGACAACACCGCACCGGGCGGTTTCCAGCGCGACCCCTTCGGTGAGCCCGCCAAGGAAGGCGAAGCCCCGACCGCCGTCGCCGTGACCGTCGAAGCCGCCACCGACGCCGTGCCGACCACCATCCTGGCGCTCGACGCCAAGTCCGGCATCGTCGCCTTCTCCGTAGGCGAGGCCAACGGCATCAAGGAAAAGGCTGACTTCGACTTGAAGGTCGACGGCAAGAAAATCGGCCGGGTCCGTATTTCCTCCGTGAAGGGAGCCCTCTCTTACGGCCAGTTACAGGCTGACAAGGATCTCGACCTCGGCGCCATCGCCAAGGCCGCGTCGGTTTTCCTGGTGCCCTCCACCAAGCTCGCCAGCAAGTAAGATGTCCGCCCGCCTCACCATCGCGCTAGCCCTCCTCGCCTGCCTCGCCGGCCTGGTCGGCTGCGAGACCGTCGAGAAGCCGGCCGACTCCATGCTGCCTCAGTCTCAGCCTGCCAGTTGGCAGGGCGGCCTCCCGGGCGTCACGACGCCGGGTTCCGGCTACCGCCGCTGATGACCGCCCGCGACGCCGGCGCCGACGGCCGCCCGGCCGGTCGGCTCTGGGTCGTGGCCACCCCTCTGGGCAACCTCGGCGATATCACCGCCCGGGCCCGCGAGGCTATCGCTGAATGCGACCTGGTGGCCTGCGAAGACACGCGGGTGACCGGCGGGCTGCTCCGTCACCTCGACATTTCCAAGCCGATGCTCGCCTACCACGAGCACAACGAAAAGGACGCCGCGGTGCTCATCGCCGATAAGGTGGCCGGCGGCGCCCGCATCGCCTTGATCACCGACGCCGGCACGCCCGGCATCAGCGACCCCGGCTTCCGCGTGACCCGCGAATGCCGCCGCCGCGGACTGATCGTCACGCCCCTGCCCGGCCCCTGCGCCATCGTCGCCCTGCTCTCGGCGTCAGGACTGCCGACCAACGCATTCCGCTTCGTCGGCTTCCTGGCGCCGAAATCCGCCGCCCGACGTCGCTTCCTCGAAGGCCTGAAGCCCGCGGACGAGACCATCGTGCTGCACGAGTCCTGCCACCGGATCGGCGACTTCCTCGACGAGATGCTCGAGATCCTCGGCCCCACCCGGGTCGTCTGCGTGGGCCGCGAACTCACCAAGCTGCACGAGACCATCCGCACCGCGCCGCTGGCCGAGCTGGTGCCGGCCTTGAAGAGCGGTTCGCTCAAGGGCGAGTTCACGGTGGCGATCGCGCCGGCCGACTTCGTGCTCTGACCCTTATCGCGGGTTGACCAGTCGGGCGGTCCGACCGCATCCTAACGGCCAATGGCGGGTTTCGACGACAGTCTGGTCCGCGAGTATTTCGAGATGAACGGTTTCTTCGTGCGTCAGTCGCGCAAGTACGCCGTCCAATCCCGCCGGAAACGCGCCGACGAAGAAGGCGACCTGCTGGTGATCAATCCGTCGCCTCGCCGGGGCGGCGAGACTCCCTTCCAGCTTTTCAGCTCCGACCTGCCCGGCCTGTCCGCCGCCGTCGTGGCGGTGAAGGCCTGGCATTCGACGAAGGCCATCACGCCGACGATGATCAAGAAAGGCGACCTGCTGGAATTCGTCCGCAAGGAGGCCGTCGAAGCGGCCAAGGAGGCCTTCGCCGACCTCACGCCGACCGAAGGCCAGCCCCTCGCCAAGATCCTGGTGCTGCCGGGCATCCCGGCGACCGAACCGCAGCGCTCCGAAAGCATCACGCTGCTCCGGGAAAGCGGCGTGGACCATGTGCTGACCTTCCGGACCATCCTCGAGAACCTCGTCCAGGCGGTCGAATCGAACCAGAGCTACGCGAAATCCGATACGTTGCAGTTGCTCCGCCTGCTCCGCGTCTACGATATGGTCAAAGCCGCCCAGCTTGAGCTGTTCGGCTCCGCCCTTCCTCCGAAGTGATCCATCCCTCCGCCCAGGTCCACCCTTCCGCCCGCCTCGCGCCCGACGTCGAGGTCGGTCCGTTCGCGATCATCGAGGCCGGCGCGGTGCTCGGGGCCGGCTGCCGCATCGCGGCGCACGCGATCGTCAAGGCCCGCGCCCGCCTCGGCGCCGGCGTGCGCGTCGACCACTTCGCGGTCGTCGGCGGCGATCCGCAGGACCTTTCCTTCGACCCCGCGACGGACTCCGGCACGGTCATCGGTGACCGCACGGTGATCCGCGAGCATGTCACGGTCCATCGCGCCACGAAGGCCGGCGAGAATACCGTCATCGGTGCGGACGGCCTGCTCATGGCCGGCAGCCACGTGGCCCACGACTGCGTGCTCGGCGACCACGTCATTTTGGCCAACGGCTGTATGCTCGGCGGCCATGTCCACGTCGGCGACCGCGCGTTCGTCAGCGGCGGCGTCGCCGTGCACCAGTTCTGCCGCATCGGCGGCGGCGCGCTCATCTCGGGCAACGCCGTCATCACTGAGGACGTGCCGCCCAATGCCCTCGCGCACGGCCGTAACCTCGTCGCCGGCCTTAATCTCGTCGGGATGCGTCGTCGCGTGGTGTCGGCCGCCGCCGTCGCGGAGATCAAGCGTGCCTATCACGCCGTCTACGCCTCGCAGGGAGCCTGCGCCGCGCTCGCGCAGGTGGCTCTGACGAGCGGCACATACCAGACCGCGGAAGCGCGCGATTTCCTGAACTTCTTCCTCGGCGGCAAGCGCGGCCGCTTCGTCTCGCCCGCATGAGCGCCTTGCCCATCGCCGTCACTTGCGGAGATCCGGCCGGCGTCGGACCCGAACTCCTCGCGTCTTGGCTCAAGGCCCATCCGGATCAGGCCGCCTCGGTGATGCCGATCGGCCCGGCCGACTGGATCGCCTCGCTCGGTCGCGGTCTCGCCGTCGGACCGACCGACTACCGCACGCAACCGGGTCGCCCCGACGATGCCGGGCAACTCATCGCGATCGAAGCGATGGAACTCGCGGCCCGCGGCACGACTGGCGGGCGTTTCGCCGCGGTCGTCACCGGACCGGTGAACAAGAAGGGCCTCGCCGGCGTAGGTTATGACTTCCCCGGACAGACCGAGTTCTTCGCCTCGCGCTGGAACGGCGAGCCCGTCATGGCGTTCGCCGGCGGCAGGATGACCGTCGGACTCGTCACCTGGCACATCCCGCTCGCCGAAGTCCCTCGCGCCGTGACCGGCGCGGACGTCCGTCGCACCGTGCTTGCGCTGATCGCCTTGCGCATGAAGCTGGGCGATGCGCGGCCGCGCATCGCGGTGTGCGGCGTCAACCCGCACGCCGGCGAAGGCGGCCTGCTCGGCCAGGAAGACGACCGCATCATCCGGCCCGCCGTCGAAGCCTTGCGCGCCGCCGGCCACGACGTCACCGGCCCGCTGCCGGGCGACACGGTCTTCCATCGCCATCTGCAGGGCGAGTTCGCCGCCGTCGCCGCGATCTACCACGACCAAGGGCTCGCGCCGCTGAAGGCCGTGGACTTCGCGACCTCGGCCAACCTCAGCCTCGGCCTGCGACACGTGCGCACGAGCCCTGACCACGGCACCGCCTACGAGCTCGCCGGCAAAGGCAAGGCGGACCGCGGTAGCTTCGATGCGGCGATGCGCCTGGCACGCCTGCTTTCCGCGTGATGCGCGCCTGGCTCCTCGGGTGCGTCTCCTGCCTGTCGTTGATCGCGGGCGAGCGGCGCATCGCGAGCTACAGTCCGGGCGCGACGCAGACCTTGCTCGACCTCGGCTGCTCCGCTGAAATCATGATGGCCACCCGCTGGTGTCCGCTGCCGGACGACCATCCCGCCGCGCGTTCCGCGGATATCTTCCTGCCTGATCTCGAGAGACTGCTGCTCGCCAAGCCCGACCTCGTCGTCATCCCGCGGATGGCGAATCCGCTCTGGGCCGAGAAATGCGCCGGCGCCGGACTGCGCACGCTGGTGCTTCATCGCGAGTCGGCGGATTCCGTGAGCCGAGATATTCGGCTGCTCGGGGAAGCGACTGGGCGGTCAGACCAGGCGCTGCGCCTCAGCGGCGAGCTGACGAAGCGTCCGAGCGGGGAGCCGCGCCCGATCCTCATCATCTGGGACGGCGTCATGGCGGGCCCGGAAAGCTACCTCGCCGAGCCCTTGGCGGCGGCGGGATGGAAATCCGCCCTACCCCGAGGGTCTTGGCTGAAGTTCGACTGGGAGCTGCTCGCCAGCACCAAGCCGGAGGCCGTGCTGTGGATTCAGAACAGTCCCAAGGACGGCCCGATTGGCTTGTATGCGGAGAAAGTGGCCGAAATGAAAGGACTCCCCGCGATCCGAAGCCTGCCCTGTGTGGTCAAAGAAAGAGTCTACCAGACGAATAATCGTAGCAACTGGTTGCCTGGCAGCGGTTTAACTAAAATCCACGCCGACCTTCGGCGCCTGCGGGAGCAAGTCGGACCCTGAGGGATTAACGGGGCGAGTTTGACCTTCGGTCGATTGACAGCGGGCCGATTTGGCCGACACTGTTGGTCCACACCATGAACTCCAAGTTCCTCAAGTTCCTCGCCCTCACCGTCGGTCTCCTCGCCGTCACCGCTTCCTTCGTCAGCGCCGAAGAAGAGAAGAAGGATGGCAAGTGCCCCTGCGAAAAGGAAAAGCCCAAGGCCGCCGTCGTCGCTGAAGAGAAGAAGGACGACAAGTGCCCTTGCGAAAAGGAAAAGCCCAAGGCTGCCGCCGACGAAGAGAAGAAGGACGGCAAGTGCCCCTGCGAAAAGGAAAAGCCCAAGGCCTAACCTTACCGCTCAGGCGATCAAAGGACGAACCCGAGGGTTCGTCCTTTTTGTTGGCTCAGAACGTCAGCTTCAGTTCCGCCCGGACGAACGCCGGAAAGTCGTCGTGCACCGTGAAACCGCGGGCCGCGGCCTGCGCAAGCTCTTCGGGCTTGGCCGCGCCGCTGCGCATCGCGCAGGACCGGATGCCGGCGTTGAGCCCTGCCTCCCAATCCGTGACCCGGTCACCGGTCATCCAGCAGCGGGCCGGATCCAGCCCGTGCTCGGCGATCTTCTCGAGGATGAAGCGCGGGCTCGGTTTACGATAGAGGGAAGGCTCGTCGGGACGTTCCGGAGCGGCCTTGATCTCCAAGATCCCCGGGGCCGGCAGGGCGAGCAGCTCCAGCATGCGGCGATTGCAGGCGTGGTATTGGTCCCAAGTGAAGATCCCCCGGTTGATGCCGCTTTGGTTCGTAAGGATGAAGAGACGGTAGCCGGCCTGCAGACAGGCTTCCAAGGCGGGTTTGACGCCCGGAATCAACTCGATCTGCTCTTCCCGGCAGGTGTGGTGGTGGTCGCGGATCAGATTACCGTCGCGGTCGAGAAAAAGGGCAGGATGGCCAGGCATCGCCCCAGCCAACCGAACTTGCCCACAATCGCAAGGGAATGGAAAGGGGGCTTGACCGAGGGGGCGGGAGGGGTAGAACCGACCCTCATCCAAGCGTAGAACCATGGCCAACCCGAAACGTAAACAGTCCAAACGCCGCAGCCGACTCCGTCGTGGCGCCAACCAGTTCCGCGCCCCGAAACTCGTCAAGGATGCCGAATCCGGCGCCCTTCGTCGCTCCCACCGCGTCGACCCGACCACGGGTAAGTACCGCGGTCGCCAGGTCCTGGACACCGGAGCTTAAGCTCCACCCCGGGCTCAGCCCGATCTCATGACCGAAGCCACTCCGAAGAAAGGCCACCGTATCGCCCTGGATTGCATGGGCGGTGACATGGGTCCTTCGGAAGCCGTGGCCGCCGCCGCCCTTGCCTTCAAGGACGGGATCATCGGCCCGGAAGACACTTTGGTCCTCGTCGGCCACGAGGACAACCTGCGCATGCTCGCCTCGGATCACCGGGCGCTCAAGAACTCCCGCGTCTCGTTCCGCCAGGCCGCCAGCATCGTCGCGTCCGACGACGCGCCCATGGCCGTGCTCAAGTCGAAGCGCGACTCCTCGATGGTGATCGCCCTCGAGATGCTCAAGGCCGGCGAAGTCGACGCCGTCGTCTCGACCGGCAACACCAAGGCCCTCGTGGCGGCCGGCACCATCAAAGTGCGCCCCATGGAAGGCGCCGAGCGCCCCGCCCTCGCGGCCATCATGCCGCGACGCGAAGGCCATTTCATCATGCTGGACGTCGGGGCGAACCCCGAAGCCACGCCGGCGCAGCTGTTGCACAACGCCGTCCTCGGTTCGATCTACGCCCAGAGCGCCCTCGGCATCGCCCGCCCGCGCGTCGGCCTGCTCACCGTCGGCACCGAAGAAGGCAAAGGCGGCCCGCGCATCAACCGCACGCACGCCCTGCTGAAGGCCATGGGCGAGAAGATCAATTACGTCGGTCCCGTCGAAGGTTTCGACGTCTTCGGCGACGCCTGTGACGTGGTCGTCACCGACGGCTTCACGGGCAACATCATCCTCAAGACGCTCGAAGGCCTGGTGTACATGGTCCGCGACATGGTCGGCAGCAAGGTGAAGAGCAATCCGGTCTACCTGGCCGGCGGCATCGCCATGTTCCCGCTCCTGCGCGACCTCAAAGGCAAATTGAAGCCAGAACGTTACGGCGGAGCCCCTCTGCTGGGCCTGACCGGCTTGGTCATGAAGGCCCACGGGTCCAGCAACCGCCAGGGTATCGCCAGCGCCATCCGCCTCGGGCTCGAAGCCCTCGGCCACGGCGCCGGCCACCGCATGCTGGCCGCGCTGGCGGAAGCGAACGCCGTCGTCGCCGCCACCCCTGAGGAGGCCTGAGGTTTTAGTGTTCCCTTCCCCGCCCAAGGGGTCTTTTCTCACGCATCGATGAGCAGCGCTGAGCTATCAGTCTTTATTCGGGCCATCGGGGTCCGCACGCCGGAACGCAAGCTCACCAACGCCGAGCTCTCCAAGATGGTGGATACCTCCGACGAGTGGATCCAGACCCGCTCCGGCATCAGCGAACGCCGGATCGCCGGACCGGGCGAGAATCCTTCGGACCTCGGCGCCCAGGCCGCCGCCCAAGCCCTGCAGCGCGCCGGCCTGACGCCGGCCGACGTCGACCTCCTCATCGTCGCGACGATGACGCCGGACGTCCCCTTCCCTTCCACGGCGTGCCTCCTGCAGGCCAAGCTCGGCCTGCGCCGAGACATCCCCTGCTTCGACGTCTCCGCCGCCTGCTCCGGCTTCGTCTACGCCCTCCAGGTCGCCAAGGACATGATGCGCTCCGGAGCCTATCGTCGCGCCCTCGTCGTCGGGGCCGAGAAGCTCTCCAGCGTCGTCGATTGGTCGGACCGCACCACCTGCGTCCTCTTCGGCGACGGCGCCGGCGCGGTCCTCCTCGAGACCACCACGGAGAAGAACGTCGGCCTGCTCGGCAACCTGCTCGGCGCCGACGGCAACAACGCCGAACTCCTGCATTGCGCGGCCGGCGGCTCCGCCGCTCCCGCCACCGCGGACTCGCTCCGCGACGGCAAGCATTACCTCCGCATGAACGGCAAGGAAGTCTTCCGCCACGCCGTCCGCGTGATGGCCGAATCCTGCGAACGCGTGCTCACGCAGTGCGGCGTCACTTCGGCCGAAGTCGCCTGGTTCATCCCGCACCAGGCCAACATCCGCATCCTCGAGGCCGTCGCCAGCCAGCTCAACGTCGGCATGGAGCGCTTCCCCTCCAATCTGAGCCGTTACGGCAACACCTCGGCGGCCTCCATCCCTCTCGCGCTTGAAGAAGCCTGGAAAGACGGCAAGATCAAGCACGGCGACCTCATCCTGATCGTCGCCTTCGGCGCCGGCCTGACCTGGGGCGCTACCCTCCTTCGCTGGCATGAACCTTCCCGCTAAAACCCTCCTCGCCGCGGCGCTCCTGCTCGGCGCCCATGCCCGCGCGGAATTCGTCCGGAAGGACGGAGCCTGGCAGGTCAAGCCCGGCACCGCCGCCGACGTCAGCCCGCCTTCGCGGCTCTCCGTCCTGCTGCTCGCCATGGATCACGCCTCCGGCCGGATCGACGCCGGCGACGTCGGCGGAGCCCTCAAGGAATGGGAGATCATCGGCGAAGCCAACGTCGGCGCCGAAGCCGAAGCCATCGCCCTGCTCACCCGCGCCCGCATCTTCGTCTCGCGCGGCGAGTTCGAGAAAGCCACGGTCATCGTGGATGACCTCTTCGCCCGCCATTCCAGCTTCCCCGGCTTCGCCGGTGCGGTCGACCTGCAGTTCGACATCGCCAACCGTCTGGCCGAAGGCGAACGCCGCCGGCTCGGCGGCTGGTTCCCTTGGTTCAGCGACCGTGACAGCGCCATCGGCTCCTGGGAGAAGACCATCCGCCTCGCACCGAACGGCCCGAGGGCGGACGAGTGCCTGATCCGCATCGCGCGGCTCGGCATGGAGCGCGACCTCCCGGCCAAGACCAACGACGCCCTCGAGCGACTCGTCAGCGATTACCCGACCTCGAAGTTCGCGCCGGAAGCCCTGGAAATGCTCGCGACGCTCCGCGCGAAGGAATCCCTCGGGCCCGCCTGGGACCAAGCCACGACGATCGAAGCCGCCGACCATTGGCGGACGTTGGCGGACCAGTTCCCCAACGACCCGCGCGCCAAGGTCGCCATCGAACAGATCGCCATCCTCCGGGACCGCGCCGCGCGCGCCCGCCTGAGCCTCGCCCGCTTCTACTTCTTCAACCGGAACAACCCGGAAGCGGCCAAGCTGATGGCCAACGCCTGCCGCAATATCGCGCCGGAATCCGCCGCCGCCAAGGAAGCGGAGACCCTGCTCGCCACGATCGAGAAGGATCCCACTCCGCCGAAGACCCTCGCCGACCGACTCCTCGGCACCATGCCCCGGCCGCGCGCCGTGACGGAAACCAAGCCGCAGGTCGTCGGCGAAGACCTCGACTCCCTCGGTTTCAAGAACGAAGGCACCAAGGCCCCCGTCGGCCCCGCAAACCGATGAGGACCTGGTTGCTGCTCGGCGCGACCCTGCTGCTCGCCGGATGTTCCGCCTATCAGGCCGGCGGCCCTAAGCCCGCTTTCCGCTCGCTGGAGATCGCCCCCGTCCGCAACGCCACGTCGCGTACCGGCACGCACGCCGTCCTGCACGGCAAACTGAACGATGCGTTCGCGGGCGACCCGCGCGTGCGCCTCGGCGCCGGCGACGCCGTGCTGGCGACCGAAGTGTCGGATTACCGCCGGGTCGGCTTCACCACCAAGCCGGGCGACGCCTTCGCCTTCAACAGTTTCCGCGTGACCTTCGAGGTCCGCGCCACGCTGACCGCCCAGGGCGGCGCGCGCACGCTCTTCAAGGATCGCGTCTTCGTCGCCACGACCACGCTGCAGAACGCCGGCGACCCCGTGGCCGAGGAACTCAGCGTCGCGCCGATGCTCTTCGCCGACATCGCCTCGCAGATCCGGCAAGCCGCCACCACGGCCTGGTGACATGAACCCGGCCGTCGTCGCACCGTCCCTCCTCGCCGCCGACCACGGCGCGTTCGCGCAAGGCGTCCGCGCGGTCGAAGCGGCCGGACTCGGCTGGCTGCACATCGACATCATGGACGGGCACTTCGTGCCCAACATCAGCTTCGGCCCGCAGGTCGTCGCCGACCTCCGTCCGCTGACCAAGCTGCACTTCGACGTGCACCTGATGCTCAGCCATCCCGACCGTTACGTGGCCGCGTTCGCCCAGGCCGGCGCCGAACGCCTGACCGTGCACGTCGAAGCCGATCACGACATCGCGAAGACGCTCGCCGCCATCAAGGCCGCCGGACTTTCCGCCGGCATCGCGATGAATCCGGACGCCGACCCGCGACGCGTGCTGCCGTTCCTCGGCGACGTCGACCTCGTGCTCTGCATGACGGTCTTCCCCGGCTTCGGCGGCCAGTCTTTCATGCCCTCGGTACTGGACAGCATCCGCTTCATCGCCGCCGAACGAGCGCAGCGCGGCGCGAACTTCCGCCTCGAGGTCGACGGCGGCATCAACGTCGAGACCGGCCGTCTCTGCCGCGAAGCCGGAGCCGATACGTTCGTGGCCGGCACGGCCTTCTTCAAAGCGCCGGATCGCAAGGCCTTCGCGGCCGCGCTGACGGCCTAAGCGGCCGCCGGAGGCGGTGTCGCCCCGCCGGCGGCGGCCTTCTCCGTCTGCAAGCGCAACTGGCCGCAGGCGGCGTCGATGTCGTGCCCCTTCTCGCGACGCAGCGTGGCCGTGACGCCCAGCGCGCGGAGCTCCTTCACGAAGCGGTCCTGGCGCGTCAGCGAAGGACGCACCCAGGGCAGGCCTTCGACCTTGTTATACGGGATCAGGTTGACGTGCGCGTGGAGTTCGCGGGCGATGACGGCGAGCTTCTTGGCCTGCTCGAGCGAGTCGTTGATGTCCTCGATGAGGATGAACTCGAGCGTCAGCATACGCCCGTGTTTGCGGGCGAAGGCCTTGGCCGCGGGGATCAGCTCCTCGAGCGGGAACTTCTTGTTCACCGGCATGATCTGGTTGCGGACCTCGTTGGTCGCGCCGTGCAGGCTGATGGCCAGACGGAAGCCCAGGGGCTCCTCGGCGAGCTTGAGGATCTTGGGCACCACGCCGGAGGTCGAGATCGTCACGCGCCGGGCACCGAAGCCGAAGCCCCACTGGGCGTTGACGATGCGGAGGGCGGCGAGGAGGTTGTCGTAGTTGGCCAAGGGCTCGCCCATGCCCATGACCACGATATTGTCGAAGGAAGCCAGCCCTTCGGCGGTGCGGGCGGGGTCGGCCTTGTCTTCGATCCGGCAGACCTGGACGAGCTGGGAAACGATCTCCCCGATCGAAAGGTCGCGCTTCCAGCCTTCCAGGCCCGAGGCGCAGAACTTGCAGCCATAAGCGCAGCCCACCTGGGTCGAGATGCAGATCGTCCGGCGCGACTTCTCCTGGCCGACCCCCTCCATCGGGGCGCGGATGATGACCGTCTCGATCAGGGAGCCGTCGCGGAGGCGCTGCAGGATCTTCTGGGTTACGTCCGAGGAGGCCTTCCGTTGGACCAGGGACGTAGCCTCGAAGTCATATTGCTCGGCCAGCCAAGCCCGCAGGCCAGCCGGCAGGTTGGTCATGGTCTCGGCGATTTCGGCCCGACGGGGGTAGAGCCACTCGAAGACTTGACCAGCCCGGTAGCGGGGGTGACCGGCCGCGACCAACCGCTCGCCGAGGGTGTCGGGAGTTTCGCCGTGGATTGAGGGTTTTTCGGGCTTAAAGGCCATGGGAGGGGCAGGAGCAACGGACTCGGAGGCTCAGGACCCCGAAACCCCCGCCTTCCTGCTTGCAAGTGAGAATTGTTATCCCCAAAACCCACTTTTGCAATGAGCAACAAGGCCCTGACCCCACAAGGTGGTAAAATGAACTCCCTCCAGGCCGCCATCGACCTGGTGGCCACGGGTCAGCCGGCCTTCTGCCTCCACCAAGCCTGGGGCATCGGCGTCATCCGTTCCTATGACGAGGCGACCAAGCGCCTGGTCATCGATTTCCCTGAGCAGAACAAGAAGGGCCACGCCATGGACGCCGCCTTCTTCCTCGGCAAAATCGAGTTCATCAATCCCAACGGCTTGGTCGCCAAGGCCTATGCCGACGCCACCAAGGCCGAAATCGCCAACCTCGTCGCCAACGACCCGGCCGGCGTGGTCAAGGCCCTCCTGGCCGAGTACCCGACCGGTGAATGCACTTCTTACGCCCTCGAAGCCAATCTCGACCGCGTCCACTTCGCTTCCCTCGCCTCCGGCAAGGACCGCGCCGCCACCTTCAAGGCCTGGTGGACCAAAGGTCGCGCCGCCGTCCGTAAGGATCGCGCCATCCTCGTGCCCGAGCGTAAAGGCGGCCTCTACGCCCTCCTCGAAGCCCCCAAGGACCTCGGTGAGGACCTCTTCGCCCAGTACGAAAGCGCCCCGAATTTCGAGCGCAAGCTGATGCTCCTCGAAGAGCTCGCCGGCGCCGCCGCCGCCGAGACGCGCTCGGCCGCCAACGCCGCCAACCTCGACAAGGTCTCCGCCGACCTCCTCAAGGAGATCAAGAAGCTCGAGACCGCCCGCAAGCGCGACAACCTGCCCGCCA